>Ga0172376_10004977_pt1 | contig 14956 bp, 14 predicted proteins | sample Lak35m_FD_121114 | JGI IMG/M metagenome (GOLD analysis project Ga0172376, IMG submission 121114) | Freshwater microbial communities from Kabuno Bay, South-Kivu, Congo - kab_092012_35m | ecosystem: Environmental > Aquatic > Freshwater > Lake | place: Democratic Republic of the Congo: South-Kivu...
AACATCGGCAGGGTGCCGCGGGCCAGGTAGAGGCTGCTGGCCCGGCGGGCGGCCTCGCGGTCGAGGGGGCTGCCGGCCTCGATCAGCCGGCCGGGATCGGCGATGTGGATCCAGAGGCGGGGGTGCTCCGGCTGAAGCCATTCGAGGCCAAGCCCGTCGTCGATTTCCAGCGTGTCGTCGTCGTCGATGGTGATCACCCGCTGGGCCATCAGATCGAGGCGCTGGTCATCGCCCGGCAAGGCCTCAGCGGCGCTCTGCTGCAGCCGCTGGGCATCCGCCAGGAGTTCCGGGCTGAAGCCCTCCCGCCACGGACTCGACGCCAGGGACGGCAGGTGGTGGCGTTCCCACTGGCCGAGATCGACCAGCAGGTGGCGGATGGAGCCGGAATCCGCCCCGCAGTGGCTGTCGCGCAGCAGCCGCAGCAACGGTTCCGGCAGCGCGGTGTCGGTGTCACCGGCGGCCCACTGCCTGAGCCGATCGAGATCATCACGTTCAGACCGGCCGAGCAGGTCTGGCTGGATCGGCCGGCGGGCCTGCAGGGTCTGGCGCCAGCGCTGCTGGCGCTGATCCTGAAGCTGGCGCCGACGGCGCTCCAGGCGGAGCTGTCGCAGATCCTCCAGGGGACGTGGCTCCACGCTCTGCTGGCGGCGGCGGAACAGCGACTGACCGCTCTCCAGCCACAGCCAGCAGGCAGCGCGCTGGCGGGGGTCCTCGCCAGCGGCAACCAGATCGGTGAAGGCTGCCAGGCTTAGACCGGAGTCGGCTCCAGCTGGCTTCGGCGCCTTCGCCGGGAGGCCCCGGGAGCCCTCGCTGAGCAGCAGCCAGGCAGCCGCGAGCTCGCGGGCAGCGGGGGTGCTGGTGGCCAGCTGCAGCGGGGTGCAGAGCCAGGGCGGCTGCTCGCAGCTCTGCGGCCGCTGATCGATCGGCCAGTCTGCCGGCAGAGCGGCGATTCTCTCCAGGTCGCGGAGGGGCAGGGCGCGGCAGCGGGCCTCCTCCTGGCAGCGCACCTCCGCCCGGTTGGCCCGCACGGACAGCACCACGCAGAGACGGGCACCGGCGGGGAGCAGCACCCCGGCGAGATCACCGGCAGCCGGCGCGGCGGCTGAGGCACCCATGGCCGGTGCGGCCACGGCGCGACTCAGCCCTCGGGATTGACGAAGGGAAGCAAGGCCACGATGCGGGCGCGTTTGACGGCATTGGTGAGATCCCGCTGCTGCTTGGCGGTGAGCCCGGTGAGGCGGCGGGGGAGGATCTTGCCTCGCTCGGTGATGAACTTCTTGAGCAGATCGACATCCTTGTAGTCGATCGGGTCACCGGGCTTGATCGGGGAGAGCCGCTTCTTGAAGAACGAACTGGACATGACAGAACTCTGGAAGGGATCGGGACGGGGCGGGGCCGGCGGGCCTGGCGCGCTCAGCGCCGGTTCACTTGATCTCCTTGTGAACCGTGGAGCTGTTGCAGTGGGGGCAGAACTTCTTCAGTTCCAGACGTTCGGTCGTGTTGCGGCGGTTCTTCTGGGTGGTGTAGCGGGACACACCAGCAGACCGCTTGGCGGGGTTGGACCGGCATTCGGTGCACTCAAGCGTGATCACCAGCCGGACGCCCTTGTTCTTGGCCATGGAAGGACGTTGCGCCGCGTCGGCGAAGCAGGGGGACGATCGCCCACCTTACCTACTGAAGGTCCGGGGAGCCGCGTGACCGCTGCCTAGGATCCGGCCTCGCCTTGGGCATCGCTTCGGATGAGGGTCTCGCTTCAGTGGCTGCGCGAGCTGGTGCGCACGGAGTCTGAGGCCCTTGAGCCGCAGCGCCTTGCCGAACGTCTCTCGGTCGCGGGATTCGAGGTGGAGGCGATCGAGGATCTGGCGGCGCGCGCCGCAGGAGTGGTGGTGGGCCTGGTGCTCAGCCGCGAGCCCCATCCCGCCGCCGACAAACTGAGTGTCTGCCAGGTGGAGGTGGGAGCCGGCGAGCGGTTGCAGATCGTCTGCGGTGCTTCCAACGTGCGGGCCGGCATCCATGTGCCCGTGGCCCTGGTGGGCGCGACCCTGCCCGCGGTGGGGCTCACGATCCGCCCGGCGGACCTGCGGGGCGTGGCCAGCAGCGGCATGATCTGCTCGCTGCAGGAGCTCGGCCTCAGCGGCGGGGTTGATGGCATCGCGATCCTCGATGAACCCGGCCGGCCCCTGCCGCCGCTGGGCAGCCCGGTGGGGCCTCTGCTGGGCCTCGACGATCAGGTGCTGGAGCTGGCGATCACGGCCAACCGTCCGGATGGCCTCTCGATGCAGGGGATCGCCCGCGAGGTTGCGGCGCTCACGGGTGGCGAGGTCTGCTTTCCGGCTGTGCCGGCGCCTCCTGCCCCGGTCCCCCTGGAAGCGGCCGCCGAGGACCGCGTGCGGATGGAGGCGGGGGGGCTGTTCAGCCTCACCCAGCTCTCCGGAGTGCGGGTCGCTCCCTCCCCCCCTTGGCTGCAGCAGCGGCTCGAGCGGGCCGGGGTGCGGCCGATCAACAACGTGGTCGACATCACCAACCTCGTGATGCTGGAGACCGGCCAGCCCCTGCATGCCTTCGATGCCGACCGCCTGCGGGGCAGCGGCGCCGGCCCCGAGGCGATCGGTCTGCGCCCGGCCCGGCCCGGCGAGGGCCTGGTCAGCCTCGATGGGATCGAGCGCCGGCTCGGGCCGGACGCGCTTCTGGTCACCCACGCCGATCGCCCGATCGCCCTGGCCGGCGTGATCGGAGGTCTGGCGGAGGCCGTGGAGTCCTCCACCACCAGCATCTGGCTTGAGGCGGCGGTGTTCGAAGCCAGCGCCGTGCGTCGCTCGGCCCGCAGCCTGGGGCTGCGCACGGAGGCCAGCAGCCGCTTCGAGAAGGGCCTGCCGCCCCAGGCCACCCTTCCGGCCAGCGACCGCGCCGTGGCCCTGCTCCAGGAGCTGGCCGGTGCCCGATTCGAGGGCCGCTGGCTGCATCAGGGGGCCATCCAGCCAGCGGCGCCGCTGCTGCTGCGCCGCGATGCCCTGCACAACCTCCTGGGTCCGGTTCGTTGCGACGACGGGGAGACCGATCTCGACGACAGCCGGATCGTGGCGACGCTGCGAGCGCTCGGCTGCCAGCTGGACGATGGCGAGGAGGGCTGGCTGGTGACGGTGCCACCGGCGCGGGCGATCGATCTCTGCCGGGAGGTGGATCTGATCGAGGAGGTGGCCCGGCTGGTGGGCTACGACCAGTTCGGAGCGCATCTTCCCGATCCCCTCGAGCCGGGAGGGCCGGATCCGGCCCAGCTGCTGGAGCGAAGGCTGCGCCGGGCCCTCTGCGCCGTGGGCCTGCAGGAGCTGGTGACCTTCTCGCTCACCACCGCCGCTGCCGGGCGCCTGCCGCTGGCCAATCCGCTCCTGGCCGACTACGGCCATCTGCGCGACACCCTGCACGAGGAGCATCGGCAGGCGGCGCGGCGCAATCTGCAGAGCTCCCGGGATGGGTTCTGGGCCTTCGAGATCGGGCGTGTGTTCCAGGCGGCGGCAGCGGCAGGCGAGGAACGCACCCTGCTCGCTGGGGTGATCTGCGGCGAGCGCCGCAGCGAGCGCTGGAGCCGCAGCGGCAAGCCCCATCCACCCGACTACCACCAGGCCCGCGGCGTGCTGCAGGCCGGTCTGGAGGTGCTGGGGGTGCCGGTGCACGACCGGCCTGCCGCCGCGGCCGACGGCCCTGCAGACCTGCTGCATCCGGGACGCAGCGCCGCCCTGATCGTGGAGGGGCGGCCTGTCGGCTGGTTCGGCCAGCTGCACCCGGCCCTGGCGCAGCACGACGATCTGCCGGAGGCCACCTACCTCTTCGAGCTCGACCTGCGGGCGCTGCTTACCGCTGCGGCGCGGCCGGCGCGGCTGCAGCCCGCCTACCGGCCCTATCCCACCGTTCCTGCCTCCGAGCGGGACCTCGCCCTGGTGGTGGAGCGCAGCGTGCTGTCTCACGATCTGCTCAGCGCCATCCGCAAGGCCGGCAAACCCCTGCTGGAGGCCGCTGAGCTCGTGGATCGCTATGAGGGTGCCCAGGTGCAGGCCGGCCACTGCAGCCAGGCCTTCCGGCTTCGCTACCGCGATCACGCCCGCACGCTCACGGACGGCGAGGTGGAGACGGCCCACGCCTCGGTGCTGCAGGCTCTCGAGCGCCAGTTCGGCGCGCAGCTGCGCAGCTGATCAGCCGCTGATCAGCCGGCATGGCGGCGGCGAAGCACAGCCAGACACTCGATGTGGCTGGTGTTGGGGAAGAAATCCAGTGGCTGCACCCATTCGGGCCCATAGGCCCCCTGCTCCTGGTCGCACAGCCGGGCCAGATCCCTGGCCAGCGTGGCGGGATCACAGCTCAGGTACAGCAGCCGCGGGGGGGGCTGGGCACTGATCGCGGCTAGCACCTCCGGCGCCAGCCCCTTGCGGGGGGGATCCAGCAGCAGAGCGCCGGGCTGCCGCTCCCGCAGCTGCACGGGCAGGAGGGCGGCCACATCCCCGGCCAGAAACGCTGCGCGCCCCGACAGCGCCAGACGCTCGGCATTGCCCCGCGCCAGATCCACGGCGGCGTGCTGCTGCTCGAGACCCAGCACCTGCCAGCCCCGCTCGGCCAGCGGCAGGGAGAAGGTGCCGATGCCGCAGTAGGCATCGATCACCAGCCCTTCGCTCCCTGCCAGCGCCTCGACGAGCAGCGGAACCACCGCTTCGGCCAGGCGGCTGTTCACCTGGAAGAAGCTCACGGCATCCAGCCGGATCTCCAGCCCGGCGAAGCGTTCACGCAGCCAGGGCCGACCGGCCAGGCAGAGGCTCCGCTCGCCGAACAGGCGGTTGCTGGGTTCGGGCTGAAGGTTGAGGGTTACCCCCACCAGCTCCGGCCAGCGGGCCATCCACAGCGCCGCCAGCTCCTCCACGCCGGGCAGATCCGCCGCGGCGCGGCTCACCAGGGTGATCAGGATCTCGCCGCTGCTCGCACCGACGCGCAGGGCCAGATGACGCAAGCCCCCTCCGCCGTGCCGGTCGATAGGCCAGTCCGTGGCTTCCAGGTCGCTCTTGAGCGGCGCGATCAGAGCATCGATCCGGGGATCGAGCACCGGGCAGCGATTGAGATTCACGATCCGGTGGGAGCCGCGGCGGTAGTAGCCAGCCCGCAGGATGCCCTCATCGGTGCGCTGCAGCGGGATCACGGCCCGGTTGCGATAGCCCAGCGGCTGCTCGCAGCGCAGGATCGGCCGCAGGGTTGCCTGGATCCGCCCCAGTCGCTGCAGCGTCTGACGCACCTGCGCTTCCTTCCAGGCGGCCTGGGCGGCATCGGTCAGGGGCTGCAGGCTGCAGCCGCCGCAGTGATCGGCAAGGATGCAGGGCGGCCGGCGCCGATCAGCTGAGGGCTCGACCACCGCCACCAGCTCCGCCTGCCAGCGGTTCCGCTGCCTGCCCTGGAGGCGCACCCGAACGCGCTCGCCCGGCAGGGCGCCGGCCACGAAGACCACGGAGCCATCCTCAAGGCGACCGATGCCTTCTCCCTGGAGGGAGAGGTCGCTGATGCCGAGTTCGGCGTCGCGAGCCGGGCTGTTCATCGCTGCCTGCCTGCAGCGCCGACGCTATCGCTTGCAAAGGGCCGTTACACCTTGGCGACGCCCCCCTGGAAGCCCGGCGGCGCTCGATAGGATGCGGCGGTCCGGGTTCGCAGCCATGAGCGTCGTTCGCGATCTGATCCTTCAGGCAGATGATCAGCTGCGCTACCCCAGCAGCGGCGAGCTGCGCTCGATCGTGGAATTTCTCGGCGGCGGTGAACGTCGCCTTTCGGTGGTGCGGGTGCTGAGCGCCAACGAAAAGAAGATCGTGGATGAATCGGCGAAGCAGCTGTTCAGCCGCAAACCCGACTATGTGGCCCCCGGCGGCAATGCCTACGGCCAGAAGCGACGCGCCCAGTGTCTGCGCGATTTCAGCTGGTATCTGCGTCTGGTCACCTACGGCGTTCTCGCCGGCAGCACCGAGAGCATCCAGAAGATCGGCCTGGAAGGCGCCCGTGAGATGTACAACAGCCTCGGTGTGCCGATGCCGGGCATGGTGGAGTCGATCCGCTGCCTCAAGGAGGCATCACTCGATCTGCTCACCGGTGAGCAGGCCTCCCTGGCGGCCCCTTACTTCGATTTCCTGATCCAGGGAATGCAGACCACCACCTGAGGCCTTCTCAGCCTGGTGGGGCCGCCGCCCACCAGCCATGGCCGGCACGGGCGAGAAGCACAGCGGGATGGTTTCCGTCAGTCCATCTGTGCGACGGCCATCCCAGCGCGATGGCGCATCGGAACGGCCGCTGAAGCGGCGAAGCGAACAGGAAGGACCTGCACGATCGCACGACTTCGCTCCAGCTGAGCCAGGCGCGGGAAGAGCCTGCTGGCATGCTCGGAGGGCTCGCATGAGAAGCATAAAGGGTCCGATAGCGAGACGCAGATGCGACTTAATGGAACAGGACCTTGGCCAGGCCGGCCGGTTGCATGCCGCAGAGGTCTTATAAGAGTCTTGATGCTTGTCCTGAGTTTGGGCTGAGGTGGGATTAGTGAGACCTTTTTTCTGCTTGGCCATCAGCTGTCGCGAGAGGCGAATGGACCCCCGGGATGAGCGCCAGAGAAGACGCCCGGGCGCTTCAAAAGACACAGCTGCAAGCGGCTCTTTGGTCGCTGATGAGTCTTGGTAAGGGGCTCACTAAGAGTCTTAGGTGGGATAGCTGTCTGCTGGCTCAGAGGAGGACGACGTGGAGGAGCAGGACCGGGCCGAAACGGACTGGGATCGAAACGACCGCTCTGCGTACCTGTGGTATACACAGGTACGCAGACCCGTGTGACTCGCGTCAGCACAGGGATCTGAGGCCCTTGAGTGGGCTGCAGATGGCCTGATCTCACCCTGAAACCTGCCGGCCCGGCCGAACCTTGGGTCCGGGTCGCGGCCCCCGGGTCGCGGTCGCGGCGCACGGCCCTGGCGGCATCGCTTGTGAGTTCCTGAATCGAGCCTGTCCAGACGTTGTTGCCGCGCCACGGCAGCCGAACACGCAGAGACGATGGGGGTGTCCCCGGGAGTGGGCGGTTCCGCCCTGTCGGGTCGATTCAGGGGCGTGGGTGATCTCCGCCCCGCCGATGGCCAGCACTGCTGAAATCGCGACAATTTTGGGTTCTCAGTCGTGCCGGGCAGGTCTCTCTCCTGGTCTCTGGCTGAGAAGAGTCTGCGACGCATCGGATGCTGGCAGCAAGGGATGCTCCGAGGCTTCCGGCTGTCCCGTTCAGGGCGATGGGTCGGCATCGCGGCCACGATGCCTGCCTCCTGGCCTTCTGTGTGATCGAGGCGTGCATCGAGTCAAACTCAGCATTCTCATGCAACCCATCCAGGGTTCATGCCCAGACCAACAACAAGACTAATCTGAGATGCGTGAACAGCGCACACCATGACTCCGGCCGTACGGATGGGCCGGCCACCCGGTTCAGCCGCGTGACCATCCTCAGCCGAGTTTCGGCCCACCCTCGTGCCTCGCTTCCGGCTGGCGATAGAGCTCCTTCAGCAGCTGGTAGGCCTCATTGAGGCGTCGCATCGCCTCCACCGAGCCCCCGGAATCCGGGTGCACCCGCAGGGCCCGCTCCCGGTAGGCCTCGCGGATCTGAGCCAGCGTCACCCGTCTGCCGAAATCCGCCGGGATCTCCAGCAGCCTCAGCGCTCCATGGAGGGTCATCGTGTGCTCCAGGGTCTGAAACGAGGCGCCGCGGCGGCGGCGGCGGAAGCGCTGCACAAAGCGGTGGATCAGGCTCGGAATGCGCAGCACCAGGGTGCCGGAGCTGAAGGGGTCCTCGATCACACCGGCGGTGACCACCACCCGCTCGAACTGCGGCGGATCGTCGCTCCAGCTCTCGACCAGCTCATGCATCAGGGCACAGGCTGCCGACCAGGTGAACGCCCTTCCCTCCACGGGTTCCGCCTGGGGCCAGATGTCGCGCGCGAGCCAGGTCATCACCGCCTCCAGCACGGCCTCATTCGCCTCCGTGCCATAGAGGCCGATCCAATGGTTGCGGGCTGTGTCGAGGGCGAGCTGGGCGGTGTCGGCGGCGAGCCTGGGGAAAGCCGTGGCCTGCTCGGGGTCTGGGGCACGGCTCTCGAGGCTGCGGCGCAGTTCACCGGTGCGCCGGCGCACGAAACCCGGCAGATCGATGCCACCGCCGCTGCGGCCGCCGCTGCCCCCCCCCGTTTCAGCACGGGCGCTGCCGCGTCCTTCGAGGTCGGCGGAGAGCCGCTCCAGACCTCCCCGCTCGACCAGCACCAGAGCCACCTGCTCGTCGAGTTCAGGTTCCGGGCCCTCGCTCTCATCGAGCGACGCACCCGTACCGTCGTCGTCCTCTCCCTCTGCCTGGGGCAGCAGCGAATCGAGCAGCCGCTCCAGCACATCCCCGCGGTTGCGCAGGCCCCACTCACGTTTGAGGGCGTCGAGATGGGAGATGCGCGCCGTGGTGAGCTCCAGGCTGAGCCTGCGCTTCCCGTCGCGTGACGCATCAGTCACCCTCCACCTCCCGGGCTGGAGTCGGCGGATTGGCTGTCCTCACGGCGTCCTGGCAGCGGCGATGCCTGGCGGGTGGGAGCGGCAGCGATTCGCTGGTCAGTCAGACGACCAGCGCCGCATCAGCCGTTCCTGCGCCTCAACGGCCTGACGGTAGCGATCCGCCAGGGTGGCGTCCCCGGCTCCGTTGGGGTCCATACGCAACCAGTCGGGTCTGAGGGGCTGGGGGAGCACCAGCTCGCGACCGCCCGCGGCAGGGAGCCCACGCCCTGAGCCGGTGGGCCGCAAAGGGCCTGGGGAAGCGGCCAGTCCGCGGGGGGGACGCAGCGGCTGGGGTGCGGCGATGGGCCGCCCCGGGCCGGCGGCCGTGCTGCGTGGGGCTGGGCTGCGCGAGGGGGTACTGCGCCTGGACGTGCTGAGCGGGGCGGCGTTGCCTGCAGGAACGCGACTGGAGAGGGGAAGCGGCGGCGGTGGTTCCACCGGCGGTGGCACCGGGGGCGGAGGCGGTGCCTGGCGCTGGAGTGCCAGGTTTCGCTCCTGATTCTGGAAGCGGGCCAGCTGCGTCTCGCTCAGCACGCTGAGCAGATGGCCCGGGGTGGCGTCGGCGGGGTAGACCAGGCTCAGCTGCACCCTCTGCGGCGAACCGGGCTGCAGCTGCAGGCTCGCCAGGGTGAGACTTTCGCCGGCCCGCATTCCCACATGCACATCCTGGCGGCCCTCGGGGGTGCTGATCTCAATCGAGCCCCGGAACGCCGTATAGGGTCTGCCCTGGCTGTCGCGTGGATGGCTGAGCACCAGGGCATGGGCGCCGCTGCCGCGCAGATCCAGGTCGATGTCGAAGCGCACGCCGTAGGTACCCACATTGTCGAGCGCCGAATCCACCATCCGGCTCACCAGAGGATTCACCTGCACGTCGCCGCTGCCGAAATGGGTGCGCACCGTGCTGGTCAGCGGCACATGCAGCGGACCTGCCTGATCCAGGTCATGGCTGATCTGTGCGCTGTAGCGATCCCCGAGCGCCACACCCGCCACCCTGGCGAACACCTCGCCGCTGTGGATCCTGTCGATGATGCCGAGGTAGGTGCGCCCAGGAGCGAGGCGCCCGGCATCAAGCGTGGCCAGCACAGAGGCCGCATCGCCCGGCGCCGGTGCCGCCACCACGGCCATGGCGAAGGGACCGTCGCTCTGACCACGGAGCAGGGCATTGGCGAACCCGAGGGCGGGAAGGGCGGTGCTGAACAGCACGACCCGGCTCTCCGCCGGAATCTCGATGCTCTCACTCAGCCGTGGATCGAGCCGGCCACGCAGCATCTGCACCGCCGTGGCATCACCGGGGCCGGTGTTCCAGGGCCTAGGGCCCAGCGGTTTGACTCCCATCAGGTGGTCGCCGAGATAGGGAGCCTCGAAGCTGTTGCGCACGGCACCGCTCTCGAAGCGGATGCGCACCGGGCGCCTGCCGGCATTGATCAGCACCGCGGCCAGGTGAAGCTGCCGCCGCCTTCGCGGAGCCACGAACTGCTCAGCGGCCGGGGCCGCGTACTTGTGATGCAGATGCAGTCCGAACGGGCCGTTGAAGCTGTAGGTGGCATTGGCCAGCGGTTCAGCCGTTTCGGCGGCGTAGGCCCAGCCCGGGCGGGTGTCGATCAGGATGCCGGGGCCGCGCACCTCCTCGGGCTGATTGGAGTGCAGCACCGGAACGCTGTTGAACTGCCCCCGCAGCGGCCGGGCCGTGGATCCGCCGAGCAGCGCGACGTCAGCCCTGGCCATGGCGGGCTGCAGCAGCAGCCACACGGCACTCAACGCTGCAAGCGTGCTCCTGAGCTCAGATGGAGAGGCCGGAAGCACGGGAGACGGCTGAATGCGGGAACGGATCGGGAGTGGGGGCGGGCAGGCTTGGCGCCCAGGCTGCCGCTCCAGGGAGCAGGCCGTGGACGGACACGACGGGACAAGGCGATCGTGAGCCGACCTGAGGAACCTTCATCTGAATCGACCTGTCATTCTGCCTGCGCGCCGCCAGAGCCGACGGATCGCTTCCCGCTGCACCGGGCCGATCCCCGCTGAGGCCGCCTGAATGGCTAGAACCTTGGCCGATCCGAACCTGCTTCCCGTGTTTCCCTTCGGCTGCCCTGTGGCGTTCGATTCCCGCACCGCCTGGAGCCAGCACCAGGCTCACAAGCTGCGGCTGCTCCAGGCCATGCGCGATGCCAGTGAGCGTCGCCTGGCGGCCCTGAATGCGGCCATCAGCACGCTCGAGCAGCAGATTGCACGGGATACCCCCTCGGCCGGCTGATCGGATCCGGCTGGATGCCATGCTGCGACCGCAGCTGGTTCAGGCCACGCTGAAACAGCCGCTGGACGGTCATGGTGCTCACCTTCAGCCGCTCAGCCAGCTGCCGGTAGCTGAGACCGGCGATCACCACCTGCTCCACCACCAGGCGCTCCCTCTCGGGCAGGCAGGCCAGCATGGCCCTGGCCCCTTCCCCTGGCAACCCCACCTGGCCGAGAGGCGGTGCGCCGAGCCCCGGCTGCTCCCAGGGGGCCCGCATCTCCCCCTGCTCATGCTCGGGCAGCAGCGTCAGCGGACGGTTGAGCTGCTTCTGGCGGAGCAGGAGCGCCGCCTGGGCCGCATCGATCCCGAGTGCCCGCAGCTGCAGGCCCAGCAGGGGGGCGGCGCTCCTGTGGCTCGCCTGCCGCTGCAGCCTCAGAAGCCGTTCCTGAAGCTCTGCCTGGCGGCGCGGCAGCCTCACGGCCGGTGCGGCATCGCGAAGATGATGCAGGATCGCTCCGCGGATGTGAGGGCGAGCAAAGGCTTCGAACGGGGTTCCCTGCTGGCGCACATAGAGCTCGGCCGCCCTGATCAGGCCGAGGAGTCCGGCCTGCACCAGATCCTCCAGAGGCTCAGGCGTGCAGCGGCAGTAGTGGAGCGCGATCGGACGCACTAAGGCGCTGTGAGCCACCACCCGTCGGTTGCGGCGATCGATGGCGCTGCGGCCACTGCGGCGTCGCCGCAGCGGGGAAGCGGAGCCGAGCTGGGTGGTGGACATGGCGTGACGTTGGATGGAAGGGTTGTTGGAAAAGAGCGCCGTCGCTCCTGTTTCCAAAGAGGGGCCTTCCCCTGGTGCGCCGCAAGCGTGAAACCACCTGATCCGTCCTCAGCGCCTGTGCTGACGGGTCAGGCGGCTCGCTCGACACTCCCCTTGCCTTCGGCGGCCACCGCCGCGAGCAGAGCCCAGGGGCCGTGGCGTTGCAGCCAGTCGCGAGCCGCCGCCTCCGTGGCCAGCAGATAGCCGGCAAAGCCAAGCGCATTGATGCTGAAACCGGCCTCGTGTTCGCGCACACGCCGCACGCTGAGAAACCAGTGATCGTTGAACAGGAGGTTGTAGGGATGGCGGGGCCGGGCATCACTGCCGGGCTGGCCGAGGCCGAGCGCATCGGCGTGCTGTCGGTAGAGACCGGCCAGATCGCTGCCGGTCTCAGGATCGCGGCGTCGGCTGAGCCGGTAGGCCCAGGGCCAGGGCTCCGCGTTGCCCAGCAGCTGTTGCTCAAGCATTGGGCCCAGAGGGCAGCTCCCCTCCCGGGCCGTTCTCGGCAGCACCTGCAGGTGGCGATGGGGCTGGCTGGCGCCGGCGCTGGCATCGCTGTTGAAGAACCACAATCCGTCGAGATCGGCGGCCACGGCTGCCACCGCCCGCCAGTCGCTCTCCTCGAGCCAGCCGGCCTGCGGCTTCCAGCTCTGGCTGATCACCAGCAGGTGGCTGGGCTGCACCGGGTACTTGTTGAGCAGCAGCACGTGGCTCTGGCCGAGCCTGTCCACCTCGAGGGGGGGATCCCAGGGGAGGAACGGATTCGGTCGCGGCCCTTCCTGCCGCAGATGACGCGGTGGCCTGGAGAGCAGCCGGCGCAGCAGGAAGGGCTCGAACTCAGGAAGGCAGAGCACCTCGGTGCGCAGCGGCACCAGGGCTCCCTGGGCCAGGGCCGATTGCGAGACCCTGGCGGCGCGCTGCAGCCAGCGCTCAGCCCGCACCGGCCTGCAGACGCGCCAGGGATGCCCCCTGGTAATAACGACCCAGGATCTCGTTGTAGCGGAGACCCTGCTCCGCCAGCTGCTGGGCTCCGGTCTGGCTCATGCTGGCGCCGAGGTGGGCGTGGGCTTCATCCACGATCTGCTGGGTGGCGGCGTAGAGGCTCTCGACGATGCCGCCCTGGTAACTGAGGATCACGCCGCCGGTGCTCACGGTGGCATCGCGGGTGGCGGCGCTCACACTGGACAGCCCCTCGTAGTTCTGCCAGCGGGTGGTGTCACCGAGGTGCCAGTGGCGATCAGCCGGCCTGGCCATGTGGGCAAGGGCGTAGGAGCGCGCTGCCACCGCCTGTGCGCGCAGGGCCTCCCGCCTCCAGGAGCTGGGCATCTCGCCACCCACCACGGAACTCACATAGCTCTCGAGCGGCAGATGGTTGATCACCTGCAGGCCGCCCGCCGCCCGGAGGATGCGGAAGCGGCCCTCGTAGGCCCGGCCGGCCGTGATCAGGGTCGAACCGGGCCCAGGCTCCAGCCACACCTCGGCCTCGCTGGCCAGCAGAGCGGCCGGATCGGGCGACTGCTGGGCCGTGCCCTGCTGCAGCACGCGGCCGGATCGATCGAAGATCCGCCAGCTGCCGGTGGCGGAGAACCCAGGCGAGCCGGGCAGCTTGAGCAACGCCACGCGGATTTCCAGCGGCACCGCAGGTCCCTGCTCCGGCTCGGCCAGGGCCCCACCGGAAGCCGCCGCTTCAGCACGGTGCGCCTGAACCTGCTGGGTGCCTTGTGGGGAGGAGGGCAACGCCGGCTGCGGCGGGGCCTCGATCGCTGCATCGCCCCGTGCCGGGGAGGGGGGCGGCGGGGTGGCGATCAGGGCATCGAGAAGATCGCGTTCGGCTGCGCTGCTCCCCGGGCGGAGCAGCGCCTGAGCTCCCACACCGGCACCCACCGCCAGCGCCGCCAGCGGCAGGCTGATCAGCACGGGATGGCGCCGCAGCAGCTGAATCACGCGCAATGGGTCGCTGTGCGCCATTCGCTCCAGAGCACGCCGCAGTCTCCCGGAGGCATGGCGTCCCCGTTGGATTCCCGCGCGCGCCAGAGTGGACAGGCGGCCAGCAGTCTTCCATCCCATAGCAGATGTCCGGATCCGAACAGGCGGATCATGCCGGATGAAGCGGCCTCGCAGACCATCCCCCCCGGACGGTCGGAACATTGCCAGCCCACCACCCGGCTGCGCCCCAGCCGCTGCTGCCACCACGGGGCCACCAGCGCATGGGCCGATCCGGTCACAGGATCCTCCTCGATGCCGAGGCCCGGCGCGAAGAATCGCAGCTGGTAATCGGCCGCCCAGTCGCCCAGCCTCGGCCCTGGAGGCCCGCTCCCTGCTGAGGGGGCAGCCAGGGCCTGCATCAGCACCAATCCGCTGCGCACCTCCGCCGGCAGGTCGGAGGTCGGTCCGGGCAGGGCCGCCAGCGGTGCCGCCGGGTCGAGCAGAACCACGCTGTAGCCGAGCTCTGAGCTCCAGAAGCCGTCCGGGTTGCCGAGGCCCTGCCGGCTCAGCCAGGCGAGCAGCCGCTCCGGTGCCTTCGCCGGCTGCAGGCCGCCGCTGGGCAGCAGCAGCGATCCCCACCCCGGACGCTGCGGGTCGAGGCCCACCTCCAGGGCTCCGCTGCGGGTGTTCAGCTGGATCACCGCTCCGGCCTCCAGGCGTCTCCAGTGGCCAAGGGCCAGGAGGGCCGCCAGGGTGGCGTGCCCGCAGAGGGGCACCTCGCAGGCAGGCGTGAACCAGCGCAGCAGCCACCCATCCCCTGCCGGCAGCAGGAAGGCGGTTTCAGACTGGGCCAGGCTGCGCGCCACCGCCTGCATCCAGTCCGCCGGCGCCGGCACCTCCAGCAGCACCACAGCGGCACCGTTGCCCGTGCAGGGGCCGCTGCCGAAGGCTTCCACCAGCACGGCCGGCAGCCCCTGCTGATCAGAGGCCATGATTCAGCTCCGGGCGCGGGTCACGCTCCATCAGGGCCCGCACGGCGCCCGGTGCATCGATCCGTCGATCGAGCAGCCGCACCACCTGGTCGCAGATCGGCAGACGAAGGCCCAGCCCCTCCGCCAGGGTGAGGGTGGCGCGGGCGGTGCGCGGACCCTCCACGGTGGCCCCGATCCTGGCGAGGGCTTCCGCTTCGCTGAGACCCTCCGCCAGCAGCGTGCCGAAGCGTTGGTTGCGGCTCAGGCTGCTGGTGGCGGTCGCCAGGAGGTCGCCGAGGCCTGCCAGCCCGTAGAGCGTGGCCCTCTGCCCTCCCATGGCCTCCAGCACCACGCCGATCTCCGCGAGGCCGCGGCAGAGCAGCGAGGCGCGGGCGTTGGCCCCCAGCCCCAGGCCATCGCTGATGCCGGCGGCCAGGGCGATCACGT
>Ga0172376_10004978_pt1 | contig 14945 bp, 9 predicted proteins | sample Lak35m_FD_121114 | JGI IMG/M metagenome (GOLD analysis project Ga0172376, IMG submission 121114) | Freshwater microbial communities from Kabuno Bay, South-Kivu, Congo - kab_092012_35m | ecosystem: Environmental > Aquatic > Freshwater > Lake | place: Democratic Republic of the Congo: South-Kivu...
TATGGCTGTTCGTAGTGGAGATGACTTAGGTGATAAATTTTCGTGGGAAGAAACATATCAGAAAAATGTAGATGAAGGCAATGGTTGGAAAAACAGATTGCCAAACAGATAAGGAGTTTATTATGCCATTACCTATTAAGCCAGTACATAGTTTAGATTTACATGCAGAGTTGTTTGACGGACCATCAATGGAAGGGCTTGGATTATCAGATATCCAAATTCAACTTCTTGGTGTTTCTCAACAACCTAAAAAAGCAGAAGCAGCGAAGTTAAGCAATAGATATATCGATATGCTTAGAACTATTGATGCTTCTACTGATGAAGTAGTAACCGCTGCTTCACAACTTGCTTTAAATAAAGACGGTAAAGTTTGCAGTGTACCAACTGTAATTTCTGATAATGATTTACTTGCACTTAAGACAGCAGGATTGTTAACAGGATATGGCAGATCTGTTGAGTTGACAGAAAAAGCTAAGCTTGCATTAAGAGACCATTATTTGTCAACTGACAATGTTAACGAATTCAGAAAACAAAGAACTAAAGACAAATTTGATTTAGAAGCAGCTAGAAGTGTACAAGCATCTTCAAATAGATTTAAGAAAGTAGGTTCTTGACTCACTAGTGACAAATTCCGTGATGAATTTGAAATTAGATTTATAGCAGATAACGACAAACTCAGAACAAAAGGTTTGATGTATGCAGAACCTCTAGAAGATTTTGAAGTTGTTCTTTTTAAGTTTGATTATCCAGACTGTTACTCTTTTTGGAATAAAAATGTAGACTTTCCATTATCACTCGCATTTTTAGATGAAAAATATAGAATACGAGACATAAAAGATATGGAAGCTGACGATCCCAAATCTGTATATCCTAATAGTTCAAAAATTGTTTTTGTTGTAGAAGCAAATAAGGGAACTTTTGAAAATTTAGGTATAAAAATAGGCGATAAGCTTAGAATGAAGGGCAACAAACTGGTTTTAGATAAAGAAAATAAGTAGATGCATTAAAGGAATTATCCTTTGATTTTAAGAAGTTTTTTAATGTATTTTTTCTTGAGGAGAAAACAAAATTATGGCAGATAGAATTTTCCCTAACAGATATCAAGAAGATCCTCTTGATTCTGACCTTGTTTTTCAAGGTATTGACTGGGATAACTTTAATCAAAGACTTGCCGCTGCTGAAAATGGTGAAGACAAAGATAAAGGTCTTAAGGCACTTTTAGACGCTCTTGGCGATGAAAAAGTTGACGCATTACAAGCAGAAGCAGGCACAATGTATGCTGAAGATGATGAAGATTCGGAAGAAGACGTTGCTTCATACAAAATGGCTAAGAAAGGTCTTCCAGAAGGCTTGAAAAAGTGGATGGAAGAGAACGGCAAAGGCAAAAACAAGAAATCTGAAGATGATGAAGATGATGAAGATCATGAAGATCACAAAGATGATGAAGGCGATGAAGACGATGCTAAAGGTCCTATGAAAAGAAAAGGTCCTAAGAAAGATGAGAAAGTCAAGAAAGCATACGTTTTCAATCACCCTTCACAACTTTCTGCAGAAGCAGTTGAAGCAGCAGAAGCATCTGGTGATGAGCACTTAAAGAGTGCTATCCTTGCTGCTAGACATGACAGAAGAGTAAGACTTGCTTCCCAAATTGAAACAAGAGTTGCTGCAGAGAAAGAAAAGTCAGTTAGATTAGCACAAAGAAAAGCATTTAGAGAGTCAATTGTTCAAAGTGTTGAAGAACAAGTTGCACAACCTAAGCCACAAAGAACTGCTTCAAGAAAAACCAACAATGGCTGGACTTCTTCAATGAAGACTGCATTTGCACAAAAGGCTCTTGCTGAAGGATTCCCTGTTGAGTACATTCAAGCAAGATTAGGTGAAATGCCTGTCGTTGAATCAGATAACACTATTGAAATCAAAAGTGTATTAGCATCTGACCTAGACTTGAACGTCAAAGTTGCAGCCGCTAGTTCTATGATTAAAACAGCAACACTTTCTGACGCTGATTACTCAAGACTTGTTGACTATTGGAAAAATGAACTTGGCTATGGCGATCAAGATTGGATCGATGCTTTGTTCACAAAGAAATACGATAAGAAAAATTAATTCCTCAAGAAAAAATAAGTCCCAAGGTGAAAGCCTTGGGACATTCTTGAATAAATTAAGGATGAAAATATGAGATTCAGAAAAGTATCAGAAACTGAAAATATTCCAAGTTTTTTAGAAAAGAAATTCGTTGGCGCTCAAGTTGAAGTTGAGGAAGACCCATATGCTGAACTTAAGAATAATTCAGCAGAAAATAGAATGAAAATTTCTAAAAATAATATTGGTTTCACAAAAGAAGCAAATACATTTGCTAAATCTTGGGAAAAAATTTCTGGGCCATCTCTTTACAATGATTTAAGACAAGAAACAGTTGAAGACAGATTACTCTCACAAGAATTTGGCTCAATCAAGAGATCAGGCTCCTTTTACGATGATGGTGAAAGTGCCAGAACAACAACAAGTGGCTTGAGAGCATTTTCTTCTGAAGAATATATGGATTGTATGTTCAGAGGATCTGCAAACATTTTCAACCCAGATATGATTTCAATTTCTAGAGAATTTTTGAATTCACAAGAAACTACAACTGAACAAGCAGTAGTTGAAATGCAAAGAGCAAGAGAAGCAAAAGCATCAAGACATAATGCTTGGGAAGAAAAAAATCTTAATAGAATTAAAAAATCAAATGTTGTTAATTCAAGAGCACATTCTATCTTAAGAACTTCTTCTGACAATGAATTCAATTCAACATTTGGTATGGTTGATCCAGAAAGTCTAGATCAAAGAGAAAGTATGAGAATTGCTAATCAAGAGAAGATTAGAAATGAAAGATTAGCAATTAAGAATAACTTCCAAGAACAAATGATTGAGAAATCTAAGAATAGAGCGCAAACAATTTCTGACATTTACAATAATATTGATATTGATTTGAGATAAGAATGGAACCAAATAATTCTGCTGGACCTGCTTTAGCCTCTAATCCTGCTAATGGAATAAATAATATTCCATTAGGTGGTGAAGAAATTGAGGGAGTAACAGAGACAGAATTAAAAACTCTATTGCAAAAAGTTTTAGCCAGTAAAGATGGATTTAGTGTTCTTGCGGACGAAGTAGCAAATGTCAGTCTTAGAGTTATGGATAAAAATCTAAGACACAAATTAGATACATTATCTAAAGCATTGATGCATTCTAATAGTGGAAGAACAAGAACAAAAGATCCATTGACAGGCGAATTAGATCCATCTTATCAGGACATAGTAAGAGAAATCATCAAATTATATTCCACATCTAAAAGGGAAAGTAAAGTGTACAACAACTCAAGATTAGCAGCACCAGTACAAAAGAAAAAGAAAAAAACTCGTGGAAATCCTTTTAGAGTTTTGATGGGAAAAGTAGGAAAGTTACTTGACCACGGTGTCGAAAAAAACGATATTGTCAGATATATTGCTAAACTTAAGTATTGGAATAAAGAAACAATTGAACGTGCAGTTGATATCGTAAAAGACTATAACAGAAAACTCAAAAGGAATGATAAAGAAGAAGATAAGAAAGATGATAAAAAAGAGGCTGTAAAAACTGCTTCATTAAATTACGATCAATCACCAAACTTCCACAAAAGATCTACAGGCGAACTTATTGCCAGAGTTTGTTTTTTATTAGACTTATTAGATTATAGCAAATCAACTCCTCAAGGTGATTTCAAAGATCCTGCAGATAAAAAAGGCGCTAAAGAAGAACTAGCACAAATTAAGAAAGCACTTAAAGACAGAGGATTTGATAACGAAGAACTGTCTATGCTTGGCTTGGGAAACTAACTATGGAACACGGATACAAAATCACAACAAAGTACGAAACTCACGACCCATCTAAAATTGATAAAATTATGGGTAAGTCAGAAATTGGCGGAATGGGTTTGTTAGAGATGTTACAAGATACTTTATCTAATCTTGGTGACTCTGATAAACTTCCTCATTCTTCTCCATTTCACGTTTTGTCTGCTGATGATTTTGGTGACGATCCGATTACAAATAGTTTCAAGTCAATGGGTGGGCCCGAAATTATTGTTGCTCTTCCAGTTTCAAAAGTTCATAGTGCTTACAAGAAATTAAATAGCATAAAACTTGCAAATCAAAGAAATATTCTTAGATACGCATTTATGTCAATTCAAAGTTTCTTAAACAAAGATTCTGATGCAGTTAGATTAGAAAGAGTTGCTTACGTTACAAATGAAAAGTCTGCTGGATATTGGCAGATAGAATCTCTTAAAGCAATAGACGATTTATATGCATTTTCTGATAGTATTGTATCAAGATCGTTCTTAGATAAATCTAGAAATCTTATTCTTTCTGGAGACAGCAAGAGAGTTTCAGAAGTAAGCGATAATATTAGAGTTATATTTTCAAGCATTACTCCTTCTGAAATGAAAAGAGTTGCGTATACTACTCTCTCTACTCAAGATAATGAACCATATTTACTTTGCCCTAAAGGTAAATTTCAAGGCAAAGGACCTGTTCCTATGGAGATTTCAAAGTGCCGTGAAAACTGCATAGACTCTAGAATTGCAAAAGATGGAACAGTTTCTTGTGCATATGCTGATTGGATGAAAACTGCATTCCAATCTCATGATGAAGTGATGAGCAGATTAGATGTACATAGACATCCTGATAATGAAGCAAATCTAATAAATCTTGCTGAAGGCGAAAGGTCTAAGAAACTTACAGATGGCGAAGTTGGATATGAAGCAAGATTTGAAAACTCCGATAGGGGCGTAAATAAAAATAGAGGAAAGCACAATGAATCAGACAGTAGAGAAAAGCAACTTTCTTCTGCTAAATCAGTGCAATGGGGACATCAACAAGGTGACAAACCAGTATTGAGACCTAAACAAGCACAGACTGATTCTATGAAAACTATAGATTCTCAACTTCCAAGAGATGAAGAAGAATCTGGAAATCTTTATCTTACTGCTTTATTGGAAAAATTAAATAAGAAACATAACTCTGAAGAACAATCTTCAAAAGAAGAAGAGCTGGAAGATGCTGGTTTATATTCGAGAAAAGGTGATATGGAAAAGCCTTACTCTGAACAACTTTTAGACGGCAAAGGCTCCTTATCTTACAGAGATGAATTAAATAAAAATAAGCCAGAACCAAAAGATTCAATATCTCACTTATTGAATAAAAATGTTTCTGCTGCTAAAAAAGATGTCGAAATGTCTAGAGAAAAAGAATTAGAATCTCATAGACATAATAAAGATTTTGATAAAAATATTGAAGCACTTCTCAGTGATACAGATGAAGAAGATTGGGGACATCAATTTTCAGAAGATGATCTCAAAAAGTTTGCAGAAGAACTTGGTTTAGATTACGTTATGGAATCTAAAAGAGAAGAATACGACGATGTGGTATAGAAGAGTCGTTTCACAATTTGGCGGAGGAGTAGATTTTTCAAAAGATAATTCTGCTGATAACCCAATTGCTGGAATTGATGTTGTTGATGATGTTGACAACGAACCTATGGGTCTTTATGATGAATTGGCTGGCATTCTAGAAAAGATGGATAAAAGCATTAATGAATATCACGAAATGACTCATGAACAACAAAAAGAAATTTGGAATTTACTTGTTGAAAGGCCTTATAGAATGAATCAAGATAATAATGGTCAGTTCATTGTAAGTCCTCAATCTGCATCTACTGAAGCAAGAAGACACTCTCCATATCATCAACCACCTGAGTTTACTACAATTGAGGAACAACTTAGGGGTTCACAACAAGATAACAACAATATATATCCAGTAGACTCAAATGCTTCTAAAAAGGCCGAAGGTTTTCAACATTTTAAAAGTGGTGAAGGATATACCCAAAATCAAAGTGGTAAACAAGATCCAAAATTATTTGGACAACTACCATCAAATCAAACTTGGTTCTAATAAAAAATAGAACGGTATAATATATGTTATGGCAACAAAAGCATCTCTTGCATCTGCTATAAGAACAGCAGCAACTCAAGTTTCAGGTTCAACAAATACAACTTCAGCAGAATCAAAACAAGCATATGCAAGTAGTCGTATTGGTTTAGGTTTAGGACCTGGAGTCACTAGATCTGCAAGCATCAATACTGTAACAACCGCTCCCAATTTTTATTCACCTTTTCTTACACCTTCCTCATTTCAAATTCCTAATGCTCGCAGAGAAGTTTATCTTTGGGCAAACTGGTGGAAAAATAATGAGCCTAAAGTTTCAGCAGCCATCAACTTCTACACAAACTATCCTTTCTCTGGGTGGAAACTTGAATGTTCATCATCTTATGTGAAAGATTATTTTGAAAAATTAGTTGAAAAACTTAATTTTCAAAAGTGGCTTCCTGAAATATCAAAAGTATACCACTTACTTGGTGATGCTTTTGTTCTTCTTTCAATTGATTGTCCTCATTGCCACGGATCAAACTGGGATGAAGATAAAAATCAAGAGTGTCAACATGATGGTGCTACCTGGAAATCTATATCCATCTTAAATCCTGACAATGTAATTAAGACACCAGGCATGATCGATCAGCAAGGAAGCTATGCTTACAGACCTTCTGCTGAAGAAATAAGAATTGTTAACGAAAGACATCCTAAAGATATTTATGATTCTATCCCTGATGGAATTAAGAAATTGATCTTAAAGGGTGATCCAATTAAGTTAAACGATATATCAATTCATCATTTTAAATATGGTTCTAATCCTTGGGAAGATTATGGGATTTCAATGATTAGACCTCTTTTCCCAATCTTAACATATAAAGATAAGTTACGTCAAGCACAATATATGATTGCTGAAAGACTTATCTTGCCAATTAAAGTTGTTAAAATTGGTAGTGATACAAGACCTGCATCCCAAGAAGATATAGACAATGTCCAAGATGAGTTAGCATCTATCGCAAATGATCCTAACTTAACCCTTGTCACTCACCATAACTTTGATCTTGAATGGTATGGTGCTACTGGTAAAATTCACCCTTTAACAGGTGAATTTGAACTCATTGAACAAGAAATCCTTGACGGCGTTATGTTGAATAAAGCCTTACTAAATGGTGAGGGGCCAACTTATGGCAATGCTCAAGTTGGCCTTCTTGCAATGGCTCAAAGGTTAGAGACATTCAGAAGAGAAGTTGCACACTGGATTGAAATGAATATTTTTCTACCAGTTGCAAAATGGAATGGATTTGTAATTGAAGGAGAACGTGGACAAGAAGAAATCGTTTATCCACGCATCAAATTTGATGATTTACAACTCAGGGACGACACTGGCAAACTCCAAATGCTTGTTACAGCAAATCAGAATGGTGTTATTTCTAATGTCTCACTTATTGAAGCATTTGGTTTAGATTCTGATCAAGAAATTGAAAGATTACGTTATGAGCAAGGTGCAAACTTTATGAATGATCAGAGTTTTGGAACTCCTAATATTTCATTGAGTTTTCAAAGTGGCGGTGTGAGTGGTCAAGGTTTTGGTGCTTCTTCAGGCGGTGGTGATATGGGCGCTGCTCCACCTGCTCCTGATTTAGGTATTGGCGGTGGTGCGCCACCAATGCCTGGGGGTGATGTTGCTGGAGCTCCGCCTCCTGCTCCTGCTGCTCCAGCACCAACTGCTAGTGCAATGCTGAACAACTATAGACTAGCATCAGACATTGTCAATAGTATATATCAAGACCGTTTAGATATACTGAATAAATCTGACAAAATTCGCACTGCAAGTAAAAAGATTAAGTCATCTGCTCACGAAGGCTTCTTACTTAGTCTCAGACCAGTGACAGGTAGAGCAAGTTTGGGTCCATTGCCAGAAGAATATGACGGACTTTTTGGAGTTATTGATACGCCTTTTGTTGGAGGATCGCTATCTTACCCATTAAATAACTATGCAATAAATGAAATACAATCATTTGCAAATAATCAAAATGATTATGTGAAACAAGTTGTTGCAAAGAAATTAGAAAATGTCAATCAGCCAAAAATGTTTACTTCTTTAGAGAAAAAGTTATATGGCCTATTGATGTCATTAAATATGCCATTTCCTTTATATGCACAATATTCAGCCGGACCAACTTTTGATTATCAATTAGACGCAGCAATACCTAATTTGAAAATAGGAGTTGAGGCAGATGGTGAGATTTGGCACAATAATCCTGACAAGATTGCTAAAGACAAGAGAAGAGATTCGGAACTTGCTGTAAATGGCTGGATTATAGTTAGATTTACTGATAAAGAATTGCAAGAACATCCTCAAGATTGCTTGAATGTACTTATCAATGCAATTAAAAAAAGAACTGGTCAAAGTTCAGACAGTAAAGGTGAAAAATATTTATAATTTCACAAACTGTACAATAAACCCGTCGAAAACGACGGGTTTAGTTTTTAACTGAACGCAGGTTTAGAGAGAAGAATTTTAGAATACAGGTATCAGAAACTTTATTTTAAAGGAATTTTTATATGTATAGAGTTGCAAAAGGTGGTGCTATAACTGTGCAAAGTTTTCTTAATGAAAACGATAGAGTTGCAGCAAGAGAGCACTTAATAAAGACTGCTTCTTCCAATATGAGAGAAGCAGCTAAAATAGGTTTACAATCACTCTATGCTGATCCAAAAGAAGTATTAGAAAAATACAAAGATTTTGATATTGTCAAGGAAATGCAAGCTCGCCAAGGTGCAAAACTACTTTGGGTTAGAGCCAGAGCAATTGATGCAGATGTTGTCAATGCAAATGGTGACTTGTTTTCAAAAGAAGAATTACTCAAAGAAGTTGAATTAAAAGGTCAAAAAATCCCAGCATATAAATCTTTTGAAGGCGTTCCAATTTACACCAACCATAAGAACGATGATATTGAACAAGCAAAAGGTATGGTTGTATACGCAGAATGGGACGAAAAAGAAGATTGCGTTTACTGTACTTTCTTTGTAGATGAAGAAGCATATCCTGACATTGCTAGAAATATTCGTACTGGTGTTATTCACGACGTTAGTATGGGAGCAAGTGTTGAATGGGGTGTTTGTTCTATCTGCGGAAACAAAGCATATACTGAAAGAGATTATTGCGAGCACTTAAAAAAGTACAAGGGTAAAATATATCCTGAGACTGGCAAAAGAGCATACGAAAAAAACTACGGCGTAAAATTTATTGAATTAAGTTGTGTAGGTGATGGTGCTTTCGAATCTTGTGAGATTCAAGAAATTTATGATGTTGATGACGTATTAAGCGCAGCAACAAATATTGAAAAGAAAGCAAATGAAATTAATTCAAATATAGTTTTAGCACTTCAAGAAATTCCAGCAGATTCAATAGAAAGAACTGCTTACGAAAATTGTTTAAGACAAGCCAAAAAAACTAATAATGTAGCAATAAGATTAGCACAACAAGCAGGAACATTAGTAGGTGGTCAACTCTTAGCAGGGCAAGGAGCAAATCAAAACTCTACTGTTGCTGCTGTTTTAGGTGCGTTAGGTATTGACCCTCGTTCCGGTTTAAATATATTAGACTTAATCAATCTTTCTCTTAACTTCCTAGAAGTTGCTGTGATGAATATGTTTGCACGTAAAGATAACGTTGATCTTGGTCACGTTGGCAAAATTACAAAATCAATGGCAGAACTTCAGTCTACTATGCAAGATATGATTGATGATGGTATTGATGTTGGATCGGGACAAAGACCACAGCCAATTAATCAACCTCAAAATATGCCTCAAGGTGCTCAACCAAATCAAGCACAACAAATGGTAAGTCCTCAAATTGGTCTTGCTAATTATTCTCCTACAGATTCAGTTGGAAAAATTATGGATATGACAAATTTTTCTAATCCTGGGCCAGTAGTTGGAAGTGGAGTTGCTTTAGCGTCAACAAATTATAATTTTGTTTGGGCTTCTAAAGATGGTAGAAGAGAAGTTTATGCAAGTACAAATCATAAACCTCAAGATAAATTTGGAAACTTTGCACAAAGTATTCTAGATTTAAAAAATAATTTGAATAACACTGAGCAAGTCAATCAAAGTATTCAAAGTGTCATTAGAATTGCTAATGAGAGAAATAAAAACATAAAAACAAACAAGCCTACAGAGGCGGGGAGCAGAAATCAAATGGATCATTTTGCTAAGATTGCATCAGAGCAAAGAAAAAAATTAGCTGCTGCAGTCACAATCGATTTTAAGGTTGAGGACAGTGCAGGTAATAGAGTTGTTCTTTCTACTGATGGATCTATAACCGGATATACAAATGGCAAGAAGACTACTTGGGAACCTATTCTTAATGAACATCAAATTTCAATGATGGAATCTGGACAAGGAACAAGAGTTGCTGCTGAATTACTTAAAGACTATTCATCATTTGTCAAAACTGCATTACTTGATGTTAAGATGAGAGACGGTGATAGAGAAAGTATTTTGGAAGAAGTAAGATCTGGCGAAACTTATCACAATTTACAAGACGGCGTGAAGAGTAAAAATACTGGTGCTCCTTCAGTTGTTAAAGAAGAACAACTCAACTCTAAAAGAACTGGAGAAGGCGCTGAGGCTGTTAAGGAAATCCTTTTGGGTGATGCTGGGCTTTACGGTAGAAGAGTCAAAGATGATGAAGTAAGAAAATCTTTGACTGAACTTGTTAGTGAAGTTACCAAAGGCGTTCCATCAGAAGTTCTCGAAAACAGACTTTCTTCTCATAGAGCAGAAGGACACGCTAGTGCACACGATGTAATGGCTAAAACCATACAAGCATTAGGTAGAGCAGTTATTGCATCTTATGAAACTCCAAAAACAATTTTACGTGTAGCACAAGTTTTAGCAGAAGAACCAATGTTGCCAGAAATGATTGGTACTGCTTCTGCTGGTGCAGATTTGGCTGCAAATCAATCAGAAAAGAATGATTTCTTTGGCAAGTCAGCATCTGAAAATCCTGTAACTTCAGTGTTAAAACAACTTGGCGCTGCTGTTTCTGCAGATGTGACTGCTCAAGACCTTTCTGACGCTTTATCTGTAGCAGTTGAAGAAAGTGAGATTACTAAAGAAGGCGTTACAAGATTTGCAGAATTGCTGATGTCAAAGACTGCTGCTCCTGAAGAAGCTTTAGAAGTAGATGCTCAACCTTCAAAAAGTGAACAACTTAGAACAGCATTAAGAACTGCTGTTGATTCTGATGCAGACTTGGTATCAAAAGAGGATTTAAAATCAGCAATTTCAGCAATGGCTATGTCATCTTCTGAGACAAGAACTGCTCCTGGCGAAGGCGTTGATGCTGTTGACTCAATGTCTGAAAGACAACTTATGGCTTCAATTGACAGAGCCAAAACAAAAACAGCAACAGAAGCAAGACTACGTGCAAGATCCAGAAGAGAATTCTGGGGTGTAAAAACTGCAAGTGCTGAAAATTTAGAGAACAACTTAATCGGCTGGCTTGCAGATTATTCTACAAACTTCAATATTTCTACACGCAAAATATCATTGGCTGCAAAAAGACTTTGCCAAGATTTTGATTTAGCAGAAAAACTCGTTGCAAGAGCCATCGATGCAAAGCAAGAAGCTGACAGAACTGCAGGAATGACAGTTACTCATACCAAGTCAGACTGCTTAAAATTTATGTGTGTTGCAGAAGACTTAGAAGGAATGTCTCCTGGTGATGACAACTTTGATGAAACATTCAAGCAAAAGGCTATGGAAGTTTTACAAGGGCACGGATTCACTGTAGACCCAAATACATTCTCATTCACTGATCTTATTGTATCTGAAAATGGAGATGTAAGTGCAACTGTTTCAACAATGTCATCTAAAACTTTCAAGGTGGATGATGAAGTTTCAGCAGAAGGCGAAATGAGACCTGAAGAAGAACTTCCAGTTGTAATGACTGAGGGTGCTAGAATTGCAAGAAAAACCAGAAGAGATCAAGTTCTTTCAAAATATGCCCAAATGACTCCTCCAGGTATGGCTGCCCCAATGGGTGGTGCTCCTGCTCCTGCAGCACCTGCTGGTGGTCTTGTAGACCCTAATTTAGGTGCTGCTGCTCCGGCTGGTGGAGATTTAGGTATTTCTGCAATGACTGGAACTGACATGAACGAGTCTGCTGATTTAGATGCTATGTCTGAACCAGGCGAAAAGAAACCTTGGGGTTCTGTATGTCCTGTATGTGGCTCTGATGATGTCAACATATCTGAGCAAAATGCTGATTGTCAAAACTGCGGAACAACCTACAAGATTAATCAGTCTATTGAGTTAGTTTCTATGGGTGAAAAGGGCACTGAGGCCCCTGCAGAAGAAGACCTTGGTGGCCTTGGACCTGATATGGGATTAGGCGCTGCTACTGCACCAACTGAAGTTCCTGCTGCTGGAGCAGCACCTCCAGGAGCAGGCGTTGTTGCAAGTAATATCAAAACTATGATCAGACTTTCAGCAACTGTTGACTCAGATGTTTATCTTAAGACAGCAATGCCTGACTTTGATAAAACTGCATCAAAAATGCTACCTGTAGGTATGATTTGCCCAAGCTGTGGCAATAGACAAGCTAATAAAGTTAAGAATAACACTTTCTGCCATGGTTGCGGAAATTATTCAAGAACAACAGTCAAGGCGAGCAAGAAAGATCCATCCAAATTAGATGTTTCCATTACTTGGATTGACTAAACTTTTATGGGGAGCATTGTCTCCCCATAAATTCTAAAAAAGGTGTAAAACCATCTTATCACGAACAAAATAAAAGCTTATTAAAGCAATCTTTATATTTACCGTGAGTTAAATGAGGATTGAAATATTAAGGGAAGCAGCAATAAAATGAATAGAAATTCGAAAAAGCCCGAAAATAATAAATTTGCAGCTTTGAAACTGGCAGAAATCCAAGCAACAGACAAAGAAGACTTTGCTCAATGTACAAATGATATGGCTAGAACTGCATCTTTGAATGAAGATGAAGCGACAGTTGTAGCAAGTGCTATTAGAGCAAAATATCTTCCTAATATTGCTAAACAAGCCGGAATCAAGCTTGCTGGTTTAGATTTAGAAGATGGCAAAGAGACTGTTGACTTCGCAAACGATGAATCTGACGATGATGAAGAAATGGAATTTCATCACTTTGAGAGTGATGAAGACGAAATGAATGACGATGATGATGATATGTCTGATGAAGACATGGAAGACAATGACGAAGTAGAAGATGGTGATGATGTAGCAACTTTTGAAATTGAAGTTCCCGCTGATATGGTTGATCAAGCACAAAAAGCTGTGCAAGAGGCGCTAGATAATCTTCTTGGCGGAGATTTAGATTCTTCAGAAGATGATATGGAAGACATGGATGACATGGATGACATGGATGATATGGATTCTGAAGAAGAAAATGAGGATGAAGATGAAGAAACCGAAACATTTACAAAAAACAGCAATGAGGTTAGGAATATGACTAAACAAGCATTGGCTGAGCGCAAAGCACAAAGAGAAGCCCTCTTGAGAAGAGCTGAAAGAGAAGAAATTCTTATGAAGCTTGCTGCTGAAGAAGAGGCATATCCAGCGCACAGCACATTCAAATATAACGAAGATATGGTTAATATGGAAGGTGAAATCGACTATCCTTCAATGAGTTTTGAGGGTGGTGAAGGCAACTCATTAAAAGAGCAAAACCCAAGTTATGCTGAACAAAGAGTTCCTACAAACAATCCAGATTCACTTCAATTTCCAGATGTAACCAAGCCTATGAAGTTTGAAGGTTCAGGCGACGGCTCTTTAGAGTACGTTGTTGATTGGGAATCTCTTGAGAATCCATCTGAAGGACTCGAAGATGCAAATCTTTTTGAAGTTCCAACACAAATGCCTTCTATGCCACACAAAACCACTGCAAGTGCGAAAAATAGCAGAACTGCTAAGAAGCACGAAGTTGAATGTACAGCTTGCGGTACAAGAATGGCTATGACAGACGAAGAGATGGAAAAAGAATCAACAAGATGCGCTAACGAAGAATGCCCATCAAATAAAGAAGCAGGCGACGACCATGATATGGAAAAAGAGTCTGCTGCTGAAATGAGAGGCATTGAAAAAACAGAATTGACAGGCGAACTTCCAGGTGGTCAAAAAATGACTGCTCCTGTTCAAACTGAATTGAAAACTACATTCAGCAATAATTCTTTAGATTTAGCTAGAATCAAAACAGCATTTGGTTGTTCTTCAAAGCTTGCTCTTGCAGGAATTATTACTTCTGACGAAGTAGATTCATATGCAGAGCAAATGCTAAACGATGGTTTGAAAGCAGATTCAATGATTAGACAAACTAAACTTTTACTTAAGTCTGCACAAACATCAACTGAGAGAGTCGCTGCTGCTGCTGCAGAAAAAATGACAAAAACTGCTTCAACTTTAGGCGTATCTACATCACCTGCATTCAACGGAAGTTTTGCTTCCAATAGTGCAGCTCTTGACATCCAAGGTGCACTCAGAGGCACTTGGACAATGCCAAAAATCGAGGATTAGTCCTCACTTAAATAATTAGGAGAAATAGAAAATGGCTATTCGTGCATTAAATACTGCAATTGTTGCTAACTACCCGACAGCAGCAAGTGCTTCATTCCTTGCAGGCGATGCTCTTATGATTGGTACCGATGGACTCGTTTCTGCTGCTTACAGAGCTGCTGGCGCATTCGATACAATTGCTGAGCAATTGGGAAGATTTGTAGGTTTTTCAGCCGATGATACTGCTAGAACCGGAAACACAATGATCTTAGCAGACCCTGTTGGTTCTTCATACACTGACTCTAACGGAGCAATTGTTGCAAATAACAACGGTTTTTACGTTGTTTCCAAAAGAGCAATTGGCGACTTTTTAGCTGAAAACGTCAACGGTGTAACAAACCCAACCGCAGGTTCCTCAGGATATGAAGGTCCAAGAAGAGGTGTTGGCGTTTTCAA
>Ga0172376_10004980_pt1 | contig 14943 bp, 13 predicted proteins | sample Lak35m_FD_121114 | JGI IMG/M metagenome (GOLD analysis project Ga0172376, IMG submission 121114) | Freshwater microbial communities from Kabuno Bay, South-Kivu, Congo - kab_092012_35m | ecosystem: Environmental > Aquatic > Freshwater > Lake | place: Democratic Republic of the Congo: South-Kivu...
GCCTTGGCGTAAAATGCTTACCCGATTTTCTTCAATGGCAATAATGGTGCTCTCGATTCCAACGACTGAAGATCCGCCTTCCAAAACAAAAACTTCTTGGGGAGAAAAGGCGTGGCGAACGTGCGCCGATGTTGTGGGACTTGTTTTGGTAAATTTGTTAGCACTTGGAGCAGCTAAAGCTACGCCTAATTTTTCGATGAGGGCCAAACTTAAAGGATGGTTCGGTACGCGAATTCCTACGCTATCCCGTCCCGCAGTAATGAGAGAGCTAATGCAATTTTTGTTTTTTGGCAAAACGAGGGTTAGTGGCCCAGGCCAAAATTGGCGGGCCAATTTATCCGCCAGAGGAGGCCATTGATCAACTAATCCTTTGGCCTGATCAATGTTAGCGACATGGACAATTAAAGGATCAAAAAGCGGGCGTTCTTTTAATTGGAAAATTTTCTTCAGTAATTCATCGCTATTAATGGGTGCAGCTAAACCGTAAACAGTTTCTGTGGGAATGGCCACCAGTTGCCCTTGCCTAAAGGCGGCCAGCGCTGAATCCACCAGCTTATTTTCTTCGCTCGAAAGTAAAGCGGCGGAATTCTGAATTGGTGTTGGAGAGTCACTTTTTTGCATGGCCTGTTTTAAACAAACTACTGCAATATGAGAAGCCCTCGCCAACCTTTATTTAGGGTTGGCGACACTGCCACCTACAGCACCAAGGCCACCTTCAAAGACGCGCATACCAAGCGGATTGCCTAAATTAGTATGAAGTGTAGCACAAAGAGGACCGTGGGTATGGGGAATGTAGCGGTAATGTTCAAAAACGTTACCACCCGAAGCCGATCCGTTGCTACCATTTTTAAAGAATTCCAAAACGTAGCGGGTGTTAAATCCGATAATACCAAATTGACGGTTTTGAGCGCGATGGCTCATCTCGTGGGATTCAACTGCGCGGTCACCTGGCGTTTCATCATCTGTAAGAATGGTGTTACCCCAAGTCCAAGTGCGGTCATAAAACATTTCAAACAATCCACCGCGCCTAAAGAAGGTGTCATCTACCATTTGCATGTCGATATCATAAGTTCCTGGGCCGCGGCCATTTTGGAAGGCATTTTCCGCATCAAGATCAGCTTGAGTAACGCTTGGGACATAACGAATACCATAGATGGCGATTTTTAAACCGGCTTCGCCCAGACCATAAACAAGGCCACGTCCAAGCCCTTCAATCGCATCTTCTTTTGTTACTAAACTTACGACCAGGCCGTGAATCCCGCGATAAACGCTGGTTTCAAGCAATTCAATCAGGGCATTTTTAAACGCCACATCGGTCGTTAACCCAGCAATGGTAGGGTGGGCAATTCCGCGCGGAAGAAGTCCAGTTAGAATTCCTTGGATGGCGCCAACGATTGCGCCTACATCAACCCGGCGGCGAATAACTGCGGCTTCTGCCGCTCCGGCGATACCACCAAGAATAATTTGTTCTGCCAAGCGACCACTCGTGAAACCGGCGCCAAGGATGGCGGAGACTGCAACGTTTCTTAACATCTGAGGCAGGATTTGTTTAAATTTTAGATCATATTTTACCGCAGTAACGGCATCGCGGACCACTGAACCGGCCATGGCCGAAAGCATAGGGTTCCCTGTTGCCAAGTAAACGCCAGCGCCTACGACCATAGAGCTTACGTTTTCAATCGCCACCATCTTTTTTAAGAAGTCGCGCGCCTTCAGAAGGAATCGCATCCCCGCGCCGACCAAATACACTGGACGGCCATCCTTATTATAAAGGACCGGTAGATTTTTATCCCAAGGGTGATCAGGATATAATTGGGTTAATACTTGAAAGTTTTCTACGACTTCAGCAACGTGAGGAAGTAGTATTGTACGAACTGGAATTTTCCATTCAATTCCCTTTTCTTCTGATTTTTTAAGAATGTCTTTTTGATTATTCCGAATCCATTTTCTTAAGTGGAGGAAGTATTCCATATCACCAGTCGCAAAAAGGTACACGTAGGTGAATTCCTTAATCATTGGAAGCAATTTAGTTTTATGTAAGTGAATAAAACTTGGAGTTCAAAGAATATGATCAATATCACCACTGCGAATTGAAGGAATAATAACTTTATATTTTTCTTCCAACTCAGCTTTCAAATAAAGCAGCAATGATTGCTTATAGGGAAGAGCGTGGACGGTGTTGAATACTTGTGCTGTGATGGATTTAAATTCCTTATCACTATCAAGTTTTGTCTTTATAAGAAGTGGTTTGCTACGACTAGCTTTAAATTTATATTTAAAATTAACGCGAGCATTGTCTGGCAAATTCTTGCGATCAAGATCTTCTTGGGCCTTGATCAATCCAAAATATTGATTGTAATAGGCTTCCTTCTCGTCTTCATTGAATTCATCTTCCATCTTAAGATATTTGGCCACAGTTGGACGAGTTGTTGGGAAAATACCAAGGTCAACGCCTGACTTAAGTCTAGTCTCGCGCTTTTTGGTGATAGAAAAAATTATCTTAGCGCCTTCTGGATCATTTCTAAGGGTTTCATACTGGTTAATGCGGCGTTGTCTTTCATAACGTGAAAAACGACCACTGCGCAAAAGATCTAGTTTGAATGGAAGTGGCGCTGCTTCGGAATCGTAAAGTTGCACGACAACTTTTTTTAGCACTCGCTCCAAATTTTTATTGCCTTCAATTTCTTGTTCAATAACATCATTCCATTTAAGGAAGTTTTCAATTGGCTTTGTACCTAAAGCTAATTTTAATTTTTGTATGAGCTTGTGCTCATCCTTTTTGTTAAGCATGAAGTGAACTTGGTCGATGATATCGCTGATGATAAGGTCAGCGGCCAATTCTTTTCCTTGGTCGGCAACTATAAAGAGATGCTTTTTTTGGTCCGCATCTTTTAAAGATTCAGGATTCTTTCGAATGTCTTCCATGAGCATTCTAAATTCAACGGATTCGTGCAACTCGTTTAACCGCGGAAGACCGCTGCCAAAGAAGGCGTGTGCTTCAATCCCTAAGAATAGTGATAAAAAGACAATAATCCACTGAAATTTATTTTGCATATTTCCCCCGTAAAATACTTAGATGTAGTCCCAATTTTTACAAATAAAGTGCGCCAGATTGTATATAGTTATGTGAAATTGTTTATAGAAAACTTAAGACCGTGGAAAAATTACCCAGTTTGGATGATGGCCTTTACAAAGTGATATAAGGAGGTCGTTAAAAATAACGAGAGAGTTTAGAAATTTTTATTGGCCAAGGCTTACAAACCTTCGCCCAAACTTCCGGAGAGACCTTATGATTCTAAAAAAGTTGATTTGTACTTTAAGTTTATTAGCACTTTCACCGCTGGCGATGGGACAACAGGCCGGTATGACTGACCAACAGGCCGGAGAATTAGGCATGGTTCCTGCTTCTGAGCACCGTGGAAACGTGTTGTTGGAAGGACTTAGGGAGCAATGGCGTCGCGCAGTTAATGGCACTATATCTAAGCAAGATCAAGCGGCCGAAGCTGATAAGGACGCACTTAAGGCCCAAGTTGTTTTAATTGTAAACAAGGCCCAGAAGGGAACAGCTAAATCGGCGCAAACCCTTCGCGTTTATTATAAAGGCGACCTTCTTCACACTTTTATCGTTTCAACAGGTAAAGAAACCAAGGTCAAGGCCACTAGTGGAAAGGAGTATATCGCTACCACTCCAACAGGTTATTACCGCCCTACGACGATTTGGAAGGAATACCAGTCCTCGACTTGGGTAGGCGCTTCAATGAATTTCCCAGTATTTTTCATTAACGGTATCGCGGTTCACTCGACCACCCCTGACCATTTTAAAGAATTGGGCCAGAGAGATTCGGGCGGTTGTGTGCGCTTACACCCCGATAATGCCAAAATCGTCAATGAACTGGTTTTGACTACGGGCCTTGATAGCTTTGAAATTAAAAACCGTGGATTTACTGTAAGCGGGAAAAAACTAACTCGAAATCAAGTTGTTGGTGGCGAAGTTAGTGTAACAGCAGTGGATCGTAAAAGCGGCGAGCTTAAAAAGAACTTGGTAAAAAGCTGGGATACCCTAATTGTTGTCAAAGATTTAAGAGATTAATACTTTCCATGAGTTAATTGGTTGGCCTACCTTTTCCAAATGAAGGGGATGATGGCCAACCCATTCTCCCTCTGGCATAGTTCCACCTCACAATCGTTTCGTTAGGTGAGGATTTTATGACTTCCGCTCCAGACCCAGGAAACCAAAGCCAAGAAAAAAAACTCCAAACCCATCGCTCTACCATTAAGGGACCTCTGGGTATTGAGGCGCCTCTGAATTCTCCGCTATGGCAATTTGAAGCACTTTTTAATCGCGCTCGCGAGGCCCAAGAGTCCTATCCTGAAGCCTTTTCACTGGCAACTATAAGAACTGATTTATACCCTGATAATCGAATCGTTTTACTAAAAGGTTTTAATGGTTCGCGACCCTTATTTTTTACCAACTATGATTCGGACAAAGGCCAGCAATTGGCCATGAATCCGCGCGTGGCCATGACCTTCCATTGGAAATCCATCAAATACCAAGTGCGAATGATGGGTGTCGCCTTTAAAACCGCCCGCAGTATCAGTGAACAGTATTTTAACTCCAGACCACTGGACTCCCAGGTCGCCGCTATTGTGAGTCAGCAATCCCGTCAGGTTGATAGCTATGAGGTCATTCATCAACAATTCAAAGGGGAAGTTGATCGCACTAGCAAACTCAATATCCAGGCCCTAACGTGTCCACAAAATTGGGGCGGATATGAAGTTGAAATTGATCAAATGGAAATTTGGGAAGATCATCCCGATCGTTTTCACAAACGCGAGTTATTTTCTAGGTCAGGTTTAAGCTGGTCTAGTAAAGTCTTATGGCCATAAAGGGAATGAGTAAGGACTTAATTAAGTGGGCACGTCCCTGCTGCGCCGGCCTTAACTAATAAACATTGGATACGTTTGATAACAGCAAAATTAGGATTGTTGTTCTCCAAAAGAATTTCAACAAGAGTTTTGCCTTCCGGTGTAATTTCCTTGGCATCGGCCTTTTTACTTAGCAAAAAAGTCACGAGGGCCTCATTTCCAAGCGCCGTGGCATAATAGAGGGCCGATTCTCCCAACACATTTTTTGCATTAGGGTCAACACCTTTACTGATCAGAAATCCTGCCATGGCAACTTGCTCGCCTGCATTGGGATTTTTAGGCACTGCATTTCTGGACATTAAGATAAGTGGAGTATTGAGTGCGATGTCTTTGATGGCAACTTGGGCACCCAATTCTACGAGTAAGTTGGCGCGCTTTAAATCGGCCTTAAAGATATCAATTTTATCGGTGAAATAATGAAATACACCGCGGCCAGAATTATCCCTCACGTCCATTTTTGCACCCATCTTCACCAAATCTTTGATGATTTTGCGATTGGTGCGTCCATTGATAAACCAGCCTTTGGGTGGTTCATGAACGGCGTACAGAATTGGCGTTTGGCCAGAGTCATCGGCACTATTGACTCCAATTTCTTTGGCCAATTTTTTGATCTGACTGCGCTTTTCTTTTTTTATGGCCAAAAAGAGATCACTCAATTCAGCTTTGGCAAAGGCCTTGGGACTACCGCCCAACATTGAAGTAAGGGCCAAAGCCAAAGTCATGAAGCGAAAAAAGTTGAATGAAAATAGTTTGTGCATGAATGCTCTCCATTGGGAATTATGCCTTATCCGTACCCTAAAACAAGGCCCCCTAAAAAAAGGTAAGGGAGAGTGGCGCTTCTAGATCCGATCGGGAAGAAATTGGCGATGTTCCTTGTAATTTTTACCTGTATTTTCAAGCACTCACTTAAAATGTTGCATTGCGTTACGTGCGGCGTTATGATTGCCCGCGCTTAGGGAGTGATGGGAAATTGGCCTGGGGGCCAACACGAGGGCGACGATGAAGACAAGTGGAATGATTAAAGAGGTGAACCTTTTTAAGACACTCGGACTCACATTGTGCTTAATTTCTGGTTTCATTTGCATCCTTGTATTTGGAACAGATGCTAAGGCCAGTGAAAAAGAAAATTCAATTCGCTCCAATCTTTTTGGCCATATAACTTATTTTCAAGGTCAATACTACGCTTCACCAAACTGGTACGCTGATATGAGCAAGGTGAGCAAGCATTTGGAAACACTCCTATTAGAATTTCCAGGAGAGGCGGCCTTTGAGCTCCAAGGAGAAAATCTTTTCTTAAATATTAAAAATCAAAATTCCCTCATTTATATGGGAAAAATTGACGGCGCAATATTGCGCGATATGAAGGAAGGGCAACGAGTCTCGGTAGAAACTAAAGATGAATTACAATTCAAATTAATTGCGAGAACGTCTCGTCCAAGTATGTCTCTAAATTTTGGATGTGGGATCACTGGTTGTGGAAGTAATCCCAACATTGATTTGAAACGATCTTATTTAATAGAAATTACCAATGTTCAGAAAGAAGTAATTTGCCTCAATCGCGGTTTTCAAAAAAATAGATCCAAGGTTTATTCAGGTGCTTGCTCTAAATAGAGAAGTGACTTAACTTTGTTTTTTCTAAACCGGGGGACGATTGGGGCAATTTATTTTCTTTAGTCCTCTTTGTTTTTAAATCTAGATTTCATTTGTTTAAATTGTGTTGAAGTTGGTTTTATAACCCGGCCAACGATCAAGGCCTCAAAATTGAGTATGTTGGTGTCAATCGCTCTTTTATCATTGGCCGCTCTATTGGCACTGTCGTGATGGTCGATGGACTCAACCTTGTCTTCGCGCTTGGCGATATTACCTTTAGCGCCAAAAAAGACGACTGTGTTGTTTAAAAGCTTTTCAGGTAATTTCATGCTGCCAGTTTTCATTTGGAACCATAGTTTTCCCAATTGAAAGGGGCGGTCAATGGTTTGAAAAATCTCTTGTTTCAACTCGACTGTTTCAAAATTGGTGGATGAGCCGGCCCATATTTTCGCTTGAGTTTTTCCAGACTCATCTGAAGGAGGACTGATTTCAGCGCCACAGGATATATTGGCCGTAGGGCAGAATGTGGCCAAGGAATAGACTATTTTTGATGGTTTAAGTGCCCAAGCTTGGGGAGAAAGTGAAAGATTAAAGCTCAGTACAATTGCAAATATAAAAATAAATTTTACTTTAACTATAAATCTGCCAAACATAAAAGCTCCCAAAATGATCTACTTTGATTAAATGAGTAGGTAAAAAATTCCTTTCCATTCAATTCTCTATCAAATTTCAACCAAGGTCAAAGTGTGACAGGAAAATTTTGATCACCTTAATAAATTACTTGGTTTTGTTAAAATAGTCTTTATGAGTAAATTGAGTGCCACAAGAATTGTGTCTAGCACAAACAAAAATCAATCGCGCCCTAAAGTGGAAAAAGATGGCCATTCTAGTTACGGGCGATTCGCAAAAATTAATGGGCAGCATCCTCTCATGCAGCAAGTCCCGGATTTCCACATAGAGTATCAGGCGCGCACAAGAAAAAAGGGAAAGCTTAGCTACTTCAATTATGATTTGGCCCGAGATATCGGTCTTATTGATAAAGGCCACTCTGATAGTATGAATAAAGAATTAGAAAAGGTTATTCTTCATACGTTCGGCATTATTATTATCAACGAATATGATCAGGCCAATAAAAAAAAATATAGCGCCAGTGAAATTAGACAGCATAAATACATGGCCACTCGCTATCTTCAACTACAACACAAGTCCAAAGTGGGTAAAACGTCCGGTGATGGCCGCTCTATTTGGAATGGCACCATAAATAATGGTCATATGAAGTTTGACATTAGCTCGCGCGGAACTGGGGCGACTTGTCTTTCACCGGCGGCATCAAGCAAAAAGAAATTTTTTCAAAATGGTGACACAACCATAAGCTATGGTTGTGGAATGTGTGATTTAGATGAAGCGGTGGAAACGGCGCTTTTTAGTGAAATATTGCATAAAAACGGCATAAGAACAGAAAGGGTACTCACCATTGTGGAATATCCAGGGAAAATGGCCGTGGTTGTTCGGGCCCATCCTAACTTGCTAAGACCTTCTCACTTTTTTCGCTATCTAAAGCAAGGCAATCTAGAGGGGCTCAAGGCACTTTTTGATTATCATTTTGAGCGCGAGCAATTTAACGGTAACCTTCCGCGCGGACAATTTAACTTCGACAAGAAACTAGATTTATTTTTAAATAAGGTCATCGAGGATTTTGCCTACATTACCGCCGCTTTCGAAGATGAATATATCTTTTGTTGGCTCGATTGGGACGGGGATAATATTTTAATGGATGGCTCCATTATTGATTATGGTTCCATTCGACAATTTGGACTATTTCATCATGAGTATCGCTACGATGACGTCCAGCGCTTTTCAACTAGCATTTTGGAACAGAAGTTAAAGGCCAAAATTATTGTGCAAAATTTCATTCAGATGGTAGATTTTTTGCGCTCTGGTGAAAAAAGACCACTTAAAAATTTTCAAGATCATTCAGATTTAAAAAAGTTTGATAAGCAGTTTGCCTATTTTAAAGACTTCAACCTATTAAAGAAAATGGGTTTGCCACTCGATTCCCTCCTTTTAGTGACTCAGAAACATAAAAACCTTGTGCGCCAATTTCGCGCTGAATTTAGTTACTTTGAACGCGTTAAATCCAAGCGTGGACGCTACCGAGTTCCCGATGGGATTAGCTGGGATGCCGTCTTTTGTATGCGAGATATTTTGCGCGAGCTTCCCCAAGTCCATTTAAAGGATGGTCGCGGTTTTACTGCCGAGGAGTTTATTGATGTCGCCCGCTCAAATTATGCGCGGCCAAAAGATTTAACTCTTGGGCCAATTCGGCGCCGTAGAATCGCGCGATTCCAAAATCTATATTCTAAAATAGTACAAACTGTAGCTCATGACTTAGATAAAAAAATCCAACATCTATGGCTCGAAATTTGTATGCGCAGTTCAGTGATTAATAAGTATGATAGGGTGACAGGAAATGGCGTGACCACCATGGTAAATAAATTAATGGGGCATCGACCAAAGTTAGAGCACCAAGATTATAGCGCGATTATAAAAAATCTTAGCGACCATCAATTATTAGATCCGGACAAAAAGTTGCGGGCCCTGAAAAAAAATGTGGGACAAAAAAATAATTTGCTTAATCGATTAATTCAAATAGTGAGAGATTTGCGAGAATCGATATGAAACTTGTGCTCTATAGTGGTGGCACGGCAAGGGAAAATAAACACCTTGATAAAAAACTGCTGTCGCTTGTCGAATCACCTTCACCTAGTATTACCTTTATACCTGCAAGTAGCTACGACGCTGATATTGAATTTCGCGATTTTGTCGCCCATTACAACCAATATAGCTTAATTCGCTTTATGCTTTTGCCAGTGGATATCCCCGTAGATCACACCATGTTGGAATTGGCCTTGAAATCGGACATCATTCATTTGGGGGGAGGTAACACCTATCATTTTTTATCTTCTCTGCGGAAGTCGAAACTTTTAGGGGCCCTTCAAAAATTTGTTCAAAGGGGAGGAGTGCTTTCAGGACTTTCTGCGGGGGCCATTATGATGACTCCCAGTATTGACACTGCTGGATATCCCAAATTTGATTGCGATCCCAATGACGTCCATCTAAAAAATTTAAAATCTCTCAATTTCATCAATATAGACTTTTTCCCCCACTATAAATTTCAGAGGCGGTATGATCAGGCCTTCTTAAAGTGGACGAAATATCGCTCTCGCGCTTTATTTGCATGTCCTGATGGTTCAGGCATCGTGATTGAAGGGGGTACGGTTACTTTTGTTGGTCCTCAAGTTTGTTTTTACAAGGGTGAAAAATATTTAATTGATTCAAGTCGGAAAAGAAAAAATTAGGCCGGATCTATTTTGCTTTTTCGCGTCCAGATAAAAAACAACAAGGCCGCTGCAATGGCGCTGAGAATAGAAACGACAATGATTTTATCGCGATGAAAATACAAGGTGCTACCAAGCACACCCACCAATACTAGAGATGAATAAATTTTGGCCTGAAAGCGAATGATTTTATATTTATCCCAATCTTGTAAAATGGGTCCAACCTTGGGAAGGTTGAGTAACTTTTGGTGCAATTTCGGCGAGGCCTTTTGGTAAAAATAAGCGGCCAGGATGAGAAAGGGAGTCGTGGGGACAATGGGAAGGACGGCTCCGATAATTCCCAAAGCAACAAAAAAATGGCCCAAAAAGAGTTGTAGATAATGTTTTGATTTTTCAATTGGCATTGGACCGCGATTATAAAGAAGCATGCCAAATGCTGCAAGGTAGAAAAGTTCCTGAATATTTTCTTCGAAAAGTTTGTTATTTGTCCGTTTTTATTTAATTTTGCGCCTCTGTGCGTCTAGTCGTAAAGCACGCTTTAGGCCACAGTAAAGCGCAATTTTTTAATCCCTTGAATAGTTTCTATGTTGAAAGGAGTTGTCCTATGAAGCGGATGGTTTGGATGAAGCAAGTGAAAATGCTAATGGCCACGGCAGTCGTACTTTTTGCTTTCATGGGATGTCAAAAAGAAGCTGAAAAGGCAGAAAAAACCGTTTGGATTTACACCAGTCTGTATAAGGACACGATCGCCGATTTAACTCCCAAATTAAAGGCCGCTTTTCCAGGCGTGAAGGTGGAATGGTTTCAGGCAGGCTCAGAGGAAATTTCGGCCAAAGTGAATGCGGAAATTTTGGCAGGAAAAATTCAAGCTGATCTCATTATTTGTTCTGATCGATTTTGGTTTGAAGAATTGGCAGGACAAAATCGTCTTCACTCTTATTCAATTAAAAATGCTGTCGATGTCGATGATGTTTATAAGCATCCAAGCGGACTTTATACGACTCTAAGTATCCCCGTAATGGTTATGACCGTGAATAAAGAGTCTTTGAAGCCTGAAGCTTGGCCCAAAAGTTTTAAAGATCTAACTCTTCCTACCTTTGCTGAAAAGGTTTCAAGCGGTTCACCACTCTCTTCCGGTACAACTTTTACCACCATGGCCATGTTGCAGGAAAAATATGGATGGGATTATTTTAATAATTTAAAGAAAAATAAAATTATAATGGAAGGCGGGAATAGTGCTGTAGTTCGTAGGTTGCAATCGAGCGAACGGCCGATAGGTATCGTCCTTTTGGAAAACATTTTGCGTTTTAAAACGAGTGATCCCCGTCTGCAATTTATTATTCCAGATGATGGAGTCATTATTCACAACAATGTTTTGGGTATTGTAAAGAAAGAGGACACCAGACAAGATGCGGAGCAAATTGCGGAATGGCTCTTTGCTGAAGAAGGACAAAAGGCCATGGTTCGCTCCTATATGTATTCACCTAAAAAGGGCTTTGCGGCACCAGAAGGTGCTCCTGCCTTCGAACAAATCGCTGCCAAGGCCTTTCCCTTTAACGCTGATATCTTGAGTAAAGTGGCGAAAGAACGAAATGGGCTAAAAGAAAAATTTACTCAAATCATGTATCAATAATTTGCTCTTGAGGTGCCTGTGGGACTGTGGAGGCAACTCCTTATTAAATCCAATTGGAAAGTAACAGCAGGAATGGTGGCTGCTTTTGCGGCATTGCTTTATTTAATAAGCGTTCCTTTTATTGATTTATTTCACCATGTCTTTGTCGTTCCACCAGAAGTCAGAGAGACGCTGGCATTTCATCCATTGCGGGAAGTGTTGAATTCCTCGATGCTTATGAAAGCCGTGGTTAATTCCCTATTGCTCTCTTCAGGAGTGGCCCTCCTTTCGACGTTCATTGGAGTGGCCTTATCGTATATCCTGGCGCGAACAGATATTCCCATGGCCAACTTTTGGCGTAGTGCTTTTGTTTTACCTTACGCTATCCCTCCCATCGTGGGGGCGATTGCCTGGATCCTTTTGGCCAATCCGAGCAATGGGCATCTCAATAATCTTTTTGGTTGGCATTTAAATATTTATAGTTTCACTGGATTGCTTTTTGTTGAATCTACTTTTCTCTACACGACAGTTCTTTTAGTTATCTTGAAGTCGCTTGAAACGATGGACCCAAGTCTTGAGGAAGCGGCCAGAATGTCTGGTGCGACACCTTTTAAATCTTTTCTTACCATTACATTGCCTTTACTTAAAACACCCATATTTAATGGTTTTGTTTTAAGTTTCCTTGGAACTTTGGCCAGCTTTGGTGTGCCGGCATTGATTGGAACTCCAGGTGGCATTTTCCTTATGACGACCCAAATTTATACTTTTCAGAAAATGGGAAGTATGGCGGGTCTTCTGAAAGCAGGCGCACTAAGTTTTTATCTCTTAGTGGGGACTCTCATTTTACTTTTTATCAGCGAAGGGCCACTCTCGCGTAAGCAATATTCTATTGTCACGGGAAAAACTCCTCGACAAAATCGCATCTCGCTTGGGTTTTGGCGTCTTCCCATTTTTTTAGTTCTCGTATTTTTAATCATGATTATTTTTGCCCTTCCCATGGCCTCGATCATTTTTTCTGCCTTTAGCAAAGTGCAAGGGAATTTAACCTTTTCCCAACTTACAGACATTTCAAATTATAGTTTAGAAAACTTTAACCGCATCTTTTTTGAGACAGCAGAAACTGGACGCGCTTTTAAAAATTCATTTTTGGCCGCTGGTGGGGCCTCTTTATTTGCTCTGGTAGTAGGATTGTTGCTGGCCTTTATTTTGCGCTATCTTCGAATGTCATCACCGGTGACAATGATAAAAAATCAAACTTCCAAAAAATGGTCTTTGCGCCAGATGCTAGAGAGACTTCCTTCACCCCTGATCAGTGTTCCCTATGCAACTCCAGGAACAGTCTTAGCTTTGGCCTTGATGGTGGGTTTTGGACCAGGGATTTTTAAAAATTGGCTTCCTTTAAATAACACTCTACTGATCATTATTCTTGCGTATTTTTTGAAATATTTAAGTTTTTCCTACAAAACTATGAACGATGGTGTCGGGCAGATTGATCGCTGTCTCGACGAGGCATCGCGACTTTCTGGGGCCGGTCCCTGGCGCACATTTATTAATATCTGGGTGCCCCTCTTAAGGCCCAGTATGTTCGCCGCATTTTTTCTAGTCTTTATGCCGGCCTTATTTGAAGTGACGATGTCTGTTCTATTGGCCGGTCCAGGACAAGAAACTGTAGGGACGCTGTTATTCCAATTACAAGAATATGGTGACCACGCTGGCGGTGGTCCAGCAGTGTTGGCCGTGGCCATTGTGTTGCCATGTGCTTTTGTGAACTTTTTTCTTAAGTGGATTTCCAAAGGGAAGTATGGTCTATGAGTACAGTTGTTTTTAAGCAAGTTGAAAAAAGTTATGGTGATGTCACAGTTATCAAAAATCTAAGTTTCAGCCTGCCTGATGGGGCCTTCCTTTCATTGCTGGGACCCTCCGGGTGTGGCAAGACTACGGCCCTTAGAATGGTGGCCGGTCTTGAACGAAATACAGCTGGTCAAATTATATTTAACGACCAAATTGTAAGTGACCCCAAAAGTGATCTTTTTGTTAACCCAGAAAAAAGACATATCGGCATGGTTTTTCAAAGTTATGCCGTATGGCCTCATATGAATGTTTTTGAAAATGTGGCTTACCCTCTTCGCATGCAAAAATTGCCGAAGACAGAAGTCGATCTGCGCGTTTGGGATATTTTAAAATTGGTTGAATTGGATGGTTTGGAAAAGCGCATGCCCAATATGTTAAGCGGAGGCCAGCAACAGCGCGTGGCCTTGGCGCGTGGACTGGTCATGCGGCCACAAGTTCTTTTGCTTGATGAACCGCTTTCCAATCTCGATGCCAAATTGCGCGAAAAAATGCGCGAAGATATTCGCAATATTCAGCAAAAGTTTAAAATGACTTGCCTCTATGTTACTCACGATCAAGTGGAAGCCTTTTCTATGTCTGATTTAATTGGCGTCATGAAGGATGGAGATTTGCTACAATTTTCTAGTCCACAAGAATTGCGAACTAATCCTGCCAATGATTTTGTGGCCAATTTTATTCGTTAATTTATTTTTTGCACTAAAAAGGCCGTGCGCCATGGCGCCGGATGTCCTTCGATTGTCAGATGCGGATTTTCAGGGTCCAGAAAGTTTTCTAAACTGCGCTCCCGGGACCAGGCCGTCACCCTTTGCTCTTCGCTGGTCAGTCGCACATCAAAGACTTCTTTGATGATTCTAAATCCATTTTTAATGAGCACATTTTCGAGCGCCATCTTACTTGGAATAAAATGCACATTGCGCATACTTGCATAGCGATCTTTGGGTTTCAAAACAAAATTTTCATCAACTTCAGCCTTCAGGTCTGAGGGATTCACCGTGATTGATTCAATTATCATTTGCCCATTTGGTTTAAGTGCTTGATGAATATTTTTTAATAACTGGTCTGGATTTTTATGGTGGTAAATGACGCCCATGAAAAGAATAAAATCAAAATACTGATTGAAGAGTGGCAGTTCTTCTGTTCCCCATAAATCTAAATGAACTTGGCGGCATTGAGCGAAGTGATTAAGGAAGCGAAATTGAGCAAGGCAATAACCTAAAGGATCAGCGCCAAAGGCCATGGCCACACCTTTTTCGGCCAGACGATACAAAAAGTAGCCATTATTAGAGCCTAAATCGAGCACCACTTTGTCTTTTAATTGGGGCAAGTCTTGTTCTAATCGCTGCCACTTTAAATCAGAACGCCATTCGGAATCGATCAATATATCAAAAAAACGAAAAGGTCCCTTGCGCCAGGGACCAAGCTTATTTGCAAAGTCTAAAAGAATAGCTTTTGATGGCGCTAATTCTCCGCTTTGATATTGTGAGGAAATTTCGACAATTCCTTGGTCGATCCGCCATTCTCCCTTTCCAGGGGAGAGGAGTTCCCAATCTTTTTCAAATAGATGATAGGGAGTTTTTCCATTAATTCGATAATAGCGTTGCTCATTGAACTCGATAATTTGTGCGA
>Ga0172376_10004981_pt1 | contig 14941 bp, 27 predicted proteins | sample Lak35m_FD_121114 | JGI IMG/M metagenome (GOLD analysis project Ga0172376, IMG submission 121114) | Freshwater microbial communities from Kabuno Bay, South-Kivu, Congo - kab_092012_35m | ecosystem: Environmental > Aquatic > Freshwater > Lake | place: Democratic Republic of the Congo: South-Kivu...
ATATAATCATTCTCTACCAATAAAAAAAATATTTCAGTAGAAATTTCTAAATTATTTTTCATTCATTTTATCAGTACGACCACCGGGTCTATATCCTGGAGCTCCATGATGGGTAAGGTGTCTCCCCACAAAGTGGTTTAGACTCTCTTGAGCCTTCTCCATTCCTTTTACATCCCCTAATCTGGATGCTTCAATTAACATGGAGCTCCAGTATTCAATCTTTGTAAGGTATCCGTTTGGGTATGTGTACTTTTTCATGGCTTTTTTGTTTTTAGTTCCATCTTAAATATAATCATTCTCTACCAATAAAAAAAATATTTCAGTAGAAATTTCTAAATTATTTTACACACCCAGAATCGATCCAGCCACGGGGTTCCCCGAAAAGAGTGCGATCGGTTTGGATACACTCTCTCGAGGCGCCTCTGAGAGAGCAGCATCAGAAAAACCTTCGCACACAAAAAAAGGCCCTAAGGCCTTTTCTTATTCTAGGTATTCCTGTATATTGAACCAGATTTCAAATCCATTAGCTATCTTATCTTGTCTTCCGTTCTTCGACCAGAACCAATCGTGAGTGAACTCCCCTCTAACTTTCTTGACCTCCTTAATTATTGGCTCGTCACCAATGTGCCCAAAGATAACTTTAACTGGCTTCTCAAATTCAAGAATAGCTTTATCTTCATAGTCAGCAGTTCTTATTATCTTGCAACCCCAGTAGTCAATTGACTTCTTATTTCTCTTACGAGTTAGCCTGTTAAGCCAAGCAGAAGTGCCATCAGAATCTAATTGATTAGCTAATCTTGTGTAGTCACAAACTCTTGGATAAGTGCCATCCTCATTATCATCAGATATTTCAAAAAGAATAGCATTCTTAATATGATAAGAATGTTTAAGAGTCATAGGCTGTAATACTTTTTCCTCTTCGATAATTTCCCAAATTGAGCTTGAAGTTTCCATATTGTTTTTGTTTAATTGGTTATACCTAAATATAATCATTCTCTGCCATAAATAAAAATATTTCAGTAGAAATTTCTAAATTATTTTAACACACCCAGAATCGATCCAGCCACGGGGTGCCCTCGAGAAGAAACACATAGGAAACACATAGGAATCTGGATCTCTTCGGGGTACCCTCATGGAAGCAGCTGAGAAAAACATTAGCACACAAAAAACCCAGAGATGTTATCCCTGGGTCTTTGTACATTTTTAAAAAATGAACGTTGTGTGAAAATTTGGTCTCTACAAATGTAATAATAAAAACCTAATCCGGTTTAATAAATTCACCTACAAAATTAAATATTCCTGTGAATTGGTCTTCTGTAAGCAAAACAACTTTACATAGACGCTGTTCCCAAGAGAAGATGTAATCCTCCTTTAGATAATCAATAGCATCTTGAACAGTCTCGTCGCCATCACCTTCAGCTAACCATTCCTGAATTTCCTCTTCCGTTATTTCAAACTTCTCAAACTTTGGCTCTTTTAAGGGTCCTCCCGAAATCATGGCCACATAAATCTTATTTGCCATCTTATTCTACATTTATAGTTATTTCATTCTCCGTTGTCATCCAACTGCAATTGCTTAAGTGATATCCCTCAGAAACTAAGAATTCCTCAACTGTTTCTGAATCCTCATTAGGTAACTCTGGACTAAGTAAGGTTACTGAACATGTTGAGTAATCCATTACTGCAATGTTAATCGTTTTCATATCTCTTCTTATTAATTGGTTATACTGTAAATATAATAAATCTTTACCAATAAAAAAACATTTTTGTAGAATTTTCTAATTTTTTTTGGTGTCTCTTTTCGGGGCGCCTCGGTACGGCCGTTAATCCTGAAAACCTTAGCGCACAAAAAAGGGAGCCGCAGCTCCCAAGGTTATAACCAATTAACCTTTATTCAATTTCTAACCTTTCAGGTTCTACACACCAACAATCTCCGTCTCCATCTTCTATCAGACAATATCTGTTGATCTTGTCTAGACCAATAACAGTTCCAGTGAACTCGAAATTCCATAGGTCTTGTCCCTTATTCGGTGTTGGTACATCCACTGATGCTCCAACGAATATCTCTTCTCCTTTTTTATCTTTGAATTCCATAACTCAATTAATTAAATATTGTTGAATAAATAAATGCTGAATTTGCTAAGAACCTCTGAGTGGCTCTTCTTTGTGTTTTCTGGTCTCTCATGGCTTCTAAGATTTAAAAAATTGTTCTCCACAATCGGTACATTTATATTCTTTCCTTCCGGTGTCATAGTCAAAATTCCAGCCGGTAATATCTGTACTCATACACTCAGGACACTCTAACTCATCTTCCCCTTCCTCTTCATCCTCATCATCTTCAAATAATGGAAATTCTTTTACCGAAGCCTCCATACATTCTAAAGCTGTGTGGGCTGGTAAGAAATTCTTGATAACATATTCTAGGATCTCCTCGTGTGTGTATCCGTTCTCGTCATTAGTTAATTGTTCTAATAACTCTAATGCTTTTAATCGATCTGACATAATCTTTTGTATTAATTGGTTAAGACAAATATAATGATACTCTCTCAATAAAAAAAAATATTTCGGTAGAAAATTCTAAATTATTTTTATGCGGATCTGATCGGATCTCTTTGAGGGCTCCCCGAAAAGAGAGCATCTGCAATTGCTTCTAGATGTTGCTTTGGTGTTGCTGATTGTGAGGGCTCCCCGAAAAGAGAGCGATCGGTTTGGATACACTACCTCGGGGTGCCTCATTTGGGGTTTAATCCGGTTTGGATCAGGAGAATTTAACGAAAAAAGATGAGGTTTCAGTTATTCTTTCAATAACTTCTTGTACTCTATCGTACTTTTTGGTCTGTATTTCTGTTCTGGAGTTGATTTTTAACTTTAAAGGCTCACCATTTTTCCTAGCTTCTCTCCATTCTCGCTCATGTGTGGAGTCACAGAAGTGTGTGTTACCCGATTCTGGTAAGGTTTTACCACAGTAATTACACCATTTACTTGCACTGGTAAACGGTAGGGGTTCCCCGATAACTCTTCTCTCCTCCAGTTTTAGCTCCTTAACAAGAGGAGCTGCTCCAGTTCCTCTCTTTTTTCGCATTCTGTAAGCTTTATCATTACAGCTTTTTGAGCAATAGGCGCCTTTTCTTTCGTTTATTCCCCCACATTGTATACATTTTCCCATAATAATTGCATATTTATATCTACAAATATAATTAAAAGATTAGAAATTCCTACGATCTTGGCCGAGGGTTCCCCGAGAAGCTCTTCGCACGCATACGTACGCACGCCGTCCCCCACCCCTCCCCATACAAAAAAAGGCTAAGTCTCCTTAGCCTCTAATTGTAATCCGAGTGTTACTCTTTTAATATCTTGGTGGTGTATAGAAGATAATATAATAACCTTCTTTTCCGTTTAAAATAAAGCCGTCTAGTGAGTCTATTTCACTTTGGCTAAGGTTATGTATTGCATCAATGTTTGAAGCTCCGTATTTAAAACCTATTGGTGAATCAAAGTGTTTTGTTCCCACTGTGTAACCAAGTTCTTTTAGATACTCAATCATTGAGACCACACACACGAAGTTGTTGTGATGTGTGAATTCAACAGCATGTTCTATTGAACGGTCTCTGTAGAACTTACCACGTAGAGAAGATCTGTGTGCAACTTCTGCTCTAACTTTTAAATCATCTTCAATTGTAAACATAATATCAGGTTTTAATGGTTATATTATTTATTAGGAAAATCATAAAGGCTATCCTTCAGACACTCTATCGCAGCTTCGTCCCATTTATGGGGTAACTCTGCCTCAATCTTTAATGCCCATTCCTCCGAATCTGGTTTATCCGTGTCATAAATAATTCTAATGTCATGGTAAGTTCCAAAATCATGTGGACACTTTACAACGGAAATGCTAGCTCCTATAGGCGGTTCTCCATTCTCCCTTTTGATCTGTCCGATAAAAGCTTTAGCCTCTGCTCTACTTCCCATAGCGTAATCTGATGATCCCAATTGCACACATGGTTCGTCTAAAGGAACTGTGGTCGATAAATCAATAAACTCTCTCATAATTAGTTTTGTTTGGTTATGGAGCAAATGTAGAAATTTCTAATCAAATAAAAAAATAAAAACCCAGAAAATTTTTCCTGGGTTTTGTTTATTCGGATTATGTCAGAATTAACCTATTCGGTGGTTAACTTTATTCTAGGATGTAATAGTTCCTAGTATTTCTTCTGATTCTGAAAACAGATCTTACGTTTCCATTTTCATCTTCGTGTACCTTACCAGTGTCTTCTAGGGTCACTGTTGTACCAGGTTTAAGTTTGATTGTCCCTCCCTCTATAAATTTTAAATTTGAATAGATCTTAAGGGGAGTTTCTAAAACTTTAGTTACTGTGCGATTCATTTTTTTTAGTTTTTAAATTACAACCTCCCGATAACTATTGAAGTTGTTCATTATGTAAACCTTTCGTGATCCGTGTGGATCATGTCCTTTAACAATTAAGTTGTCTCCTTGCCAATTAGCAGACTCAACAACTAAGTTGATTGGAGAACCTGCAAACTGATATGAATAAGGATCGTAGAATAATTTAACGGAATTTGTTCTAGGATCTATATCAGTTACACCGAAGTTTTTACATTGTGACCAATTCATAGTTCTTTAATTTTACTGTACAAATTTAAAACGTTTTTTCTAAATAAAAAAATTTTTTAACCTTTATTTGTTAATAACTCTTTTTTTAAGGGTGTTAATAACTTTTACTTCTTTGGACGATTAATAGGTTTAGTACCTTTTGATAAAGAATAGTAACTTCCTTTTGTCACTTTAGTTGAGCTTTTTGTTCCAGCCATGATTTCTAAGTTTTAAAGATTAATAATTAGACGGTTCACCAATTGGTCTAAGATCAAACACTACCACATCCAAGTAATAGTCACATGTCCATCCAATCGATTCAAGTTCATTAACTAAGTTAGCGCAGTTCTCATATGTCTCGTCTAACTCAGCATATTTGGACAAGACAGATTTAACTTGATCTGGGATCTTATCTAAGTGTTCGAAATAGTCCATTGTATCCTGTTTTAATTGATGATGAAGCTAAACTATAGAATTTTCTACAGATAAAAAAATGTTTCTGTAGTTTTTTCTAAAAAAGTTTTGGATGTGGTTATTCGAGGGCGCCCCACCATAGCAATTAATCCGGAAATTAGCACACAAAAAAGCCTGAGATTTCTCTCAGGCTTAACCATCATATTAAAATTTATAACCAATTAAAACAAAACTATGACGGAATATCTATATTTATATCTTCTAGTATGGAAGTTAAAGAACGTTTCGTCTTATATAAAATTATTTCTTCCATGCGTTTTCTTCTCTTTTCTAATACCCTCTCGAAATGTTGTGATAATCTCCTAGCCATCCTATCACTTAACATGATATCATATAGGTATTTACCGTTAACTATCTTAAGGTCTCTGTCCAGTAAAATTACGAAAATTTCTTTATATTCCACGTAATAAGTACTGGAAAGTGGAGCTATTAATAATTTTGCCCCATCTCTATGAATAACCTTATTAAAGATATCCATAGCCAATTTTTGTGATTCACTGAGCGTCTCATGTTCCTGTGGTAACGCAAAGCTATAAAATCTTTTGGAAAATCTAGAGAGTCTAACCCTTAATTTCTTAAATTTATATGAAATACTCATCCTACTAAATTTTTCCATTTGTTTAACAAAGAGTCATGATACACTTGGTCATCTTGGTAATTCCAACACACCCTAGATAACTCCTTATAACAACTCGACAATTTACCAAGGTCCTCTCCCTTAGCTTCAAGGATGAGGTCTATCAAATCAGATTTCCATGTGTCCTCTAATTTTCCTTCCTCTTTGAGCATCAGTATAACTTCTTCCTCCGACAAATAGGCCTCAGAAACTAGATCCTTCATAGATTCACTCTCTATAAGAACCTTCTGTTCCTCTGCAACTGATCTCCATTGTGAGATATCCAAATCAAAGTAAGCTATAGCATTACCACATTTACCCTCACCATCGGTTTTAGCCACTGTGGGAATAAGATCTGTAGCGGTAGTGCCCTTAGCATCTCTAAATGTTCCATCCTTCTTTTCATACCTAAAAATTAGTATGCCTTTACCTAATTTAGATTTAAGTGATTCTTGTGTTACCTCAACTAACATGCCTCAGTCAATTTGTGTTTATATTTAGGTGCCTTGTGTTTCTTGGAGACCTGAGTCTTAGTCTTAAATCTCCCATCGTAAAATCCTGCTTGAATTGCCTCTTCTCTTTGCTTGCTCTTGTACATAGCGAAGAATAGCTTTTGATCTCCGTTCATATCTTTTTTATTAATTGGTTATAGAGCAAATATAGAAAAAACTAACCAATAAAAAAAATATTTACCCTCTTTTTTTCAGTCTTAATCTGAATTTTTCAACAGATTCTCTCATCTGGTTAACAGATTTTAATGCCTCGAATTCATCATTCTCCTCAATAATCTTTCTTTCAATTAAATCTGTTACTATACTTCTAGGTTCTTGTCTTCTATATAATCTATAGATAATCTCGTCCTTTATACCGTCAAGTTTCATAAGAATGTTTTCTTTATATATCCCATGTTTTATAGCCAAAAATGTGGAGTAAGTTCCACATGTCGGGGCACTTCCCTAGAAGATCAACCTATAGGTTTAGTTTCTGCCGGGGGCGCCTCGAGGAGATATGCATCAGGAAACCATAGCGCACAAAAAAAGGTCCCGAAGGACCTTTCCTGTAACCAACAAAACTACCTGATTAACCGAAAGGGGTTAGAACCAAGTTTTCCATGTCGAAAGTCTTAGCAAGTAAGTCACCGGCTTTTCTTTGAATAGCTCGACGAGAGTCCTCGCTTATTTTGTATTCTGAATTGTGGGTAGAAAAATGTGTGAGCCCATTTATCAATTCCCACATTGTAGTTCCGGTCTTAGCAGTTTTCTTTTGACCCGGAGTCAAAGTAACTGGTGGTAAACCAAACTTAGCAAAAGCTTCATTCGTTTCCAAATAAGGTAACCATTTGCTCAAATCTGGTATACTAACATTTGATGAATTTAAGATCAACTCAGAAGATGACTCCAGCTCTGAATAAGATGCGTGAGTGTTAATCGCCTTCTTAGCACGTTCGATGAAATTCTTAGGCTGGTAATCTCTCTTGGACAAATCCAACATCTTACCTCGGAATATCTCGATACTTGAATTACTCAAGTCCTTCAATTTGATATCCTCATTGAAACCAGCACCAATCATTCCATTCAAACAAGATAAACGATTTATATAAGGGGAAACTGATGCCCCGTGAAGTATTGAGTTATGGAATGTAACACCACCTTGGAAGAATTCATCCTTCAACCCCTCAATAGCATACTCAGCTCGTGGGTCGAAACAACTGATTGTAACTGCAGTACCATCTTCGGAAATAGTGAAATCTCTAACACTCAAACCTTGATCCCCAATTGAACCACTAACAAGTCCAAAAAATCCTTGATGAGAAATAAAAGAATTCTCCTTCTTTAAAAAGCCAACCACCTCTTTAGTTGTTGGTGAAGCCACCAAAGTCAACTTACTCATACCTTGACGGATCAAAGCACTCTTCATCTTGTTGACAATGTCCTTCTTAGCCTCTGTCCCAAATAACTTATCAACTCGACCTTGAAATTGAATTGGTACACCCAAGATAGTTGCTAACTGTGTGAATGCCTTAGCAGTCATAGGTAAATGTTTACCTTCCACCTTAATTAATGAATCCCCTAAAATTTCCAAATTTCCTAACGATACAGTTTTTCTTACCGGCTGTACCGAAGTAGCTAAATCAGACTTAGTTCTAAATTGTTCCTGTGTTAATGTTCTCAAAAGTTCCATATCTCTTAATTGTTTATTGGTTATAGTATAAAAGTAATAAAAAATTTCGAATAAAAAAAATATTTTGTGGAAATTTCTAAAAAAAGTTAGGGGCTAGATTAGCCCCGTAACTCTATTGTTCCCAATCACTTATGTCAATTTTCTCTTCTACAAATATACCATCAAATAACCCACGCTCCCCTTCTATTGAATCCACCTCATCCTGGTAGATTTTTCTAGCCTCCTCATCCAAATCGTAGCGGGTAGCATCATAGCTTACATCCCCAGTCTTGGATAAATCGAAGTAGAGTTTCTTAAGCACATCCCCTCTTCGGTTCTTGCTAAACATAATGTAGCGTGTGCCATCATCCTCGAAACGAATTTCCATCATTCCGGTGGTGTTGTGCTTCAATTTGTTACTACCCACGAAGTTACCACCTTTGTTAACCTGTTGGATGCAAAGGAAAGAGGTGTAGATATTCTTTTCATTGTGCCCCAAGTTGTTACGCTTCATAAGGTCAATCAACCACTTCTCCGTACTACCAGAAGTCATCCCATTAGCCTCCTTCACCGTGTCCTGTACCTCAACGAACGAGTCAATCAAAACAATATCATAACCCTGGTTGAGCATGTGCTCCACTACCAATTTTGGGTTCTGATCTAAGTATTCCCCAATGAACAAGATATCCAATTTACCAAACTTAGGGTAACGCTTAACGTAACCATATAAATCAATTCGGTCCATCTCAGCAGATATGAACAAGACAGAAGCACCCGAGTTCTGCAAGTCACTCAAAATATCCATCGAAACTGTACTCTTACCAACCCCTGGATCCCCTACCAACATAAAGTTAGTTGCTCTAGGAAATCCACCAGCTGTGGAAAGCAACGTGTCGATAGCCTTACCCGTCTTAATGGGTTCAAATATTGAAGGATCAAAATTAACGTCCTCCATTCTCACACTCTCTGGAATAACAGTTAACACCTCCGGTCCTCTCTCAGCCTCTTCGATAGCTTGTCTCTCACGCTTAGCTTCGAATGCTCTCCTAACTGACTCTGCGATCTTAGCTTTTGCCTCATCGCTCATTGGTTTTTTTCCTGTGCTCATGTTGTTTTGTTTTAAAGTTACATTACAAATATAATCATCCTATCCCAATAAAAAAAATATTTACGTAGAAATTTCTAACTTTTTTTCAACTTTTTTAACCATGTCCGGGGTTCTTTCATGGGGCGCCCCAGGAAGTGTTCCCTACCAAAACCTTACCCCACAAAAAAAGGTCCCGAAGGACCTCCCTTATAACCAACACACTATAATAACTCTTTAAGAGGTCTAGTATTCATTGCTCCTTGTCTCAAAACCACCCATTCTCCTTCCTTAGTGTAAATGTAACCCCATTCTTCACCTCCACGTGATAACCTACTAATAGCGAAATCGAGACTCATATCACTTCTCATCGAAAATTTCTCCCCTCGGTCTCTATGATAAGCAACTGTTACGCCATCACAAGGTGACTCAAAAGAATGTGGTAGATCCGTGGAAACTTCCTTGTCTAATGAAGAAAGATCACCCAAATCAATTAATGCTTTAATCTTCTCTGGATCTTGGTAATGTTCAAAAAGAATTTTACCATTATGGGAAGGATAACCATCCCAGTGACAATAAACAGATTTAATTACTCCGTTCTCTAATTCCATTCCGATTCTTGATCTTGTTGCCATGTCTTTTTGTTTTAATTGGTTAAGACAAATATATAGAATTTTCTACAAATAAAAAAATAATTCAGGAAATATTTTTGAAAAAAAATTAACTGTGCTCTTCCCGGGGCGCCTCCAGAAGAACAGCCTCAAAACCCTTAACCCACAAAAAAAGGTCCCGAAGGACCTTTCCACCTAATACCTAATTCTAAGCCCAAGCCAACTGGAAGGTGAGTGAAATTCCCCAAGGAAGCTTGTAGGCCATTAAACCACCAGTTCCGTGATTAATTGTCTCCCTAGGGTCAAGAGCTGCTGCAATAAGAAGCCTTCTAGCTGTTGCTCTTAAGTCCTCTATGCTAGGCACCTCATAAGAGTCACCATTAACCCATTTGTGATCCACCCTAACCATGTGCTCATGCACCTTCTGAAAATTAAACCTCTCTAAGATCTGAGGGATCTTATCAAAAAGTTCTGTCTGTGTCACAATATCACCAGTTGCTTTCATAATGTTTTGTTTAATTGGTTAGGACAAATATATAGAATTTTCTACAATTAAAAAAATCTTATTATGAAAAATTCACATCATATTTAGTTGAAGTTCTAATAACTTCATCTCTTTCAAAAGGATCATGTAAACTTAAAAGAGTGATCCAATGTGCGAATAGAAGTCTCTCTATAAATTCTCGATCCATTGGCATTCTTGTCTTCATCTGTGTGAGAGCTCCTATAGATTTTTGAAGAAGCTCAAATCCCACTGGAGAAACACCTTCAAGGAATGAAGTGTATTCGGGGGAAAGCTCATCTAGCCCTATATGAACAAATGCTCCACTCCCTAATTGACCTCCAGCCTCCTGATACAACTTATTGTTAAGCTCCGAAAGTCTTCTGTAATTTCCATCCAATTCCTTTCTCATCTTATCAAACTTCATAGGTGATTCACGAAGCACATTTATTTGTGTGGTGAGGATCCTTGAAAGTTTCTGACTCACTGAATCGCCTTCCTTCAAGTGTTCTGATATAAGTAGAGATGAATCAAGTACTCTAGAGTGTATTCCTGCTAATGGATCCATAGTGTTTTTGTTTAATTGATTAAGACAAATATATAGAATTTTCTACAAATAAAAAAATATTTCTGATAAAAAAGCCTGAAATTTCTTCCAGGCTTCGTCAAGTAAAAATTATGAAAGACACATTAAAAACAGAGATATGGAAATGTGTTCTTTGCAAATATAATAAATACTATTCAAAATAAAAATAATTTATTCACTTTTTTCTTCCTTAGCAGATTTAATCTCTTCTGCCAATTCATAGTTCTCTCTAGCAACAGCTTTCTTCTCAAGGTGATTCAAAACATTCATGGGGTACTCCGAACTAATTATTCCGAACTCATAAGCAAATTCACACATAGCTCTCTCATAAGAATTCCAATCACTCCACTCGGAGTCCTCATCGATCTCAGTCAAGGCCGATTCAACCCTATATTCATCGTTAAGAATTTCCATTGCCATCCTGTAAGCCTCCGCACTACCACCCTCGGGAATGTTAGACCAAGTCTCCTCCCCATTAAGAAGTCCAAACTCACCAACATTAGAACCGAAATCCTCATCAGCAAATCTAATAGAGAATTCCACCTCCGGGTACTTCTGACTAAGTGCAATTAAAACCCCATCCGGACAACTCCAAGCTGTCTGAAAAACAATCTCATCTCCGTTCACCTCAGTTGAATAAGCATTCCATTTTGTGCCCCAATTAGCAATACTCCACGAATACCAATCTGAATGTCCATACTTCACAATGTTATCCAAAGCCTTCTGACCCTCTACAAGATCCGCAGTTCCTTTCTCTACCATGTGGTTAACTAAAGTGTCCACATCAGTGATCCCAGCTTCCTTAGTCCAGTTCCACGAGAGCATCTCAGTCAACCTCCTCTTATCACCTAACTCCCTGTAGAGTATAACAGCAATCCCATTATCCGTTAAAGAACCAGAAGTGATATTCAAATCCTCAGGTCTAGGAAGAATCTTATGGAAATCAATAGGTGTGTAATCATCTCCCTCACCACTAGAGATCTCCGATTTAATCTTTTCTAAAAGTTCTCCCTCAGCTCCAATAGTGAGGAAATTAGTTACATGATTTGGCATTTTTTTAATAAGTTTTATAAAGTAAATATAATAAAAATCTCACATAAAGTAAAATAAAAAAGGGAATTTTCTAGGGATTTGTGAAGAGCTCGCGAGGGCGCCCCGAGGAAACCACATCCGAAACTTTTTTTAGAAATTTCTACAAAAAGTTTTTTTTTATCAGGAATAATTTCTTATATTTGCTCTATAACCAAAAATTAAAAGACTATGATTAATCACGAGGAAGCAAAAGTAAACACAGCACTAGGCCTTACTGATGAGGCATACAAGAAATTAGTTTCATTAGTTCAAGAAGAACTTTTCAGAAACAAGAGAATATCAAACCTGATCGCCAACTCAATGGTTAGGATCAAAGAGGAAGAATTTGGATTGGACAACGTGGAAGAGAACACTTTATCCAATTACGAATTGAAACTCGTACTGGCTGGGGTCTACATAGAAAGAGCCACATCACATCCAGGAGTTCTCTTCTCACATTTTGACGTAATGGGAGATCAAGAGTAACCCAACCCCTTTAACACACTAAAGTCCTTCGGGACTTTTTTTGTGCGCCAAGGTTTCTCCTGGCAAAACTTGCGGGGGCGCCCCGAGAACTTTTAACCCCCCCCTACCCTTCCACCTACCACCTTCTACCATCTCACCCCTTCCCTTGAAACTCACCACCAAATTCTGGATATATAATAGAAAACCCACACGGAATATGATACAACTATTTGAAGAATTCTCAGCTGATGACACTTTCACATTCACAACAGAACTAACTTGGGATAGATCTGGACTAGAAAGAGGTCACGCTTATGCAACGGTTTATAAACCTGCAGAACCCATGAACCTTAAAGAAGGCACAATCACATGGGAAATTAAACTCACACCAAAGAAGAGAGGTCTTGCAATCGAAGACATCAAGGTGGTTTCACTAGACATTATCCTAGAACACGAAGAGACAGAGGAGGAACACTCATACAAATGCACAGCAGATGACCTAGATCCTTTCAAGTGCTCATATGAACTCAACCACTTCCCTCTCTACCTAAGAGACTTCGAACTCACAATGAACGGTTCAGAAGAACCAAAAGACTGGGAGATCTCCCTAACAATCGGAGGCACCGACGACGAATAGCCACACAAAAAACCCTCAGAGCCTAATCACTCCAAGGGTATAACGCGTACACGCAAGGGGTCCTCCCCAGGGGGGATCCTTATTTGTATATCTTGATTCTTCCTTTAGAAGCCTTCACATCAACACTCACACCATACTTAGAAACGATTCTAGCTAGATCATCATAAAGACCAGAGTCATCTGTGACAGTCACACGCTCAGCGCTACCAAAAGCCAACTCCAGCTGAGGCGAAACCTCATGAGTCACTTCAATCGGGTTCTCAGCTATCTGGGAAGCCACCTCAATATCAAACACATACCTTGACTTGTTAGCCTCCACATCATTTGCAAACCTCTCAGGCTCATTTAAGAAACCCTTATTAATCAGAATTGTTTTTCTAGAAGAGATAGATGCAGCAGATCTTCCTAACAAATCCATCACCTCAACTAGTGTGAACTTCTTAGATTCAATCGCATCCTTCAGAATCAAATCCTGCTCCGGAGTCCACCTCTTATTCGCATTGTACTTGTCAACCAAATCCTTCTTGGAAACTTTAACAGGAGTCTTCTTGCGGATAACCCCTTCCTTCTTCAAATACCTTCTCAAGGTCTCTGATCCAATTCCAAACTTCTCTGATGACACTTTCAATGAAGGCTTCTTCGAAGTTGTGTAGTGCTTGATAGCCTTATCAATCACCGACTTACTTAAAACACGTCTCGCCATAGCTCTTATTTTTATTTTATTAATCCAAATCCTCCACGAAGAACATAGCCATCGTGATCCTCTTTCCATTCTTCCTAGCTATCTCCCTAGCCATCTTAGCGAACTCCTTAGCATTCGATTTCAACCCCGCTCCCACAGGTGACTTCACCTCGGGCATGTCTACGGGAACACCTGAACGCTTACCCATCCTGTAAACCTTTCCCTCAACCGACTTCAAGGTTCTACCTAAAGCATTCGAAACACGAGTAAGTGGTACACCCTTCTCTAAGGAATCCCTCAGAAGCTTTGTCTCCTTCTCACTCCACCTTGCTCCTTTATTATTTAAATCCATAAAGATTATTTTAATTTATAATTCAAATATAAGTAATTCTTTCCAAAGAAAAAAATATTTCCCGGGGAATTTTCTAAAAAATTCTACAGGTAGAACACCACCTGGTAGTCTAAGGTAGAGACCACCTGGTGGTACAAGAGAGTGCACAGGAAACACTTTCGCGGGGCGCCCTCGCAGGAATTAACCCAAAAACTTTTAGCTTCGCGGGGCGCCTCCGGAAGAATTCTCAGGGAATTCCTAGAAAAATCTGAGAACCACTGGCTAACTTAGAAAAATCCCCAGCGCATACACGCAAGGGGACCTCCCCAGGGCCCATCCGGGACACACGCAGGTAGAAGGTTTAATCAAGCACACTTCTGTGGTATTTTCCACGGGATCTTTCCGGGATGGCTTGTGGCACTTTCTGGGATGGCTTGGGACACTTCCTGAACACTTTCCTGTCACTCTCTTTGTCTCCTTACTAGTGTCTAGTTAGTCTTTCTTACTTGGTCTTTATATAGGGATTATTAGTTGTTCTTGTCTTTCGTTGTGTATACTCTATAGTGTAGTGATTCTCTATAGAGTGGGTGTGGTGTTATGTGGTGTTCCATGTGGTCTTCCCTATGGGGTTTTGGTATGGTGTTCTTTTGTTTTGTTAGTGTTATGAGTGTTATTGGTATTTTGTTTATTTTGATTACATTTGTATATGTGTGTATAGGTGTTATTGGATTTGTTACATTGTTTACTCTTGTGTGTCTATATAGTTACTTTGTTTCTCTCTATAGAGTATGGGTTGTATACTAGTGTGGTTGATCTCTTTATTGTGTGTGTTTACTCTCTTGTTCTTGGGGGAAAAATTGGGAATTTTTTTAGTGTTTTTTGGATGTGGTGAATGGTGGGGTAGGTTAGATTTTTCTATTCCGCGCTTTATGTGGTTTAGGATAAGTAAATTGGTGAGATTCGGGGCGGAATGGGTAGATGGGGCGGAATTTGTGGGTGAAAACGGGGCGAATCGGGGCGAGTGATGCGGGATGTTGCCTCGGGGGATGAGGAGGGTATTTGAATGGATATATAGAGTATGACAAGAGAAGAATTTATCGAGGTATTAGA
>Ga0172376_10004983_pt1 | contig 14938 bp, 9 predicted proteins | sample Lak35m_FD_121114 | JGI IMG/M metagenome (GOLD analysis project Ga0172376, IMG submission 121114) | Freshwater microbial communities from Kabuno Bay, South-Kivu, Congo - kab_092012_35m | ecosystem: Environmental > Aquatic > Freshwater > Lake | place: Democratic Republic of the Congo: South-Kivu...
ATTCAATCCCAGGGCATAGGCGCCCTTGTAAAAAAATTGGGGGATCGCTTTTGCCGCATTACATATAAAGATTGGATAGAAAAATTTGATACGCTTACCAATCTCGATATCACACTTATTAAGGAGCGAATTAATAATTTCACTCAGCAGCCATCTTTTGGAATTGTATTGTTGCCGAAAGGCCAACAGAAGCTTGATTTTAGAAATAACGAAATCCAAAAGACTATTAAATCTCTTCAGTCGCAACTCTATTCAATTTGGAATTTGTTGATTCCAGGGGATTCTTTATTATCTGAAACAGACGAGTTAATTCGTGATATTTCAAAGGTAGACTCGCGGATTAAAATTTTTGAATCATCCGATAGGATTTTTAATTTTGATTATATTTTAAGGATACATGAAGGCGATGAAGTGTCCTTGCATGCTTTATATTTAGTTGCTGAGCATCTTCAGCAAGATTCTCCTGACATTATATATTCTGACGAGGATTCGATTGATTTTAATGGAGTAAGGGCAGCTCCGATATTTAAGTCAGATTGGAATCCAGATCTTTTTAAGTATCGCAATTATTTGGGTGGTCTGACTTTATTGCGAAGTAAGTGCGCAGGCGCACATGAATCAAATTTATCTTTAGAGATGCTAAATAAGGTTACTCAGGTCAGAGCAAATTCAAATGATTTTTCGATTAATCACGTCGCTCATCTGCCATTTGTACTTTATCATAGAGCGGGTAATAAAACAGATATTTTAGAGCCTCGAGTGGTCCCCACAATAATGCATGAGCCTTTGGTTAGTGTGATTATATTAACAAGGAATAAGGAAAGTCTCATAAGAAAATGTATCGACTCGATCAAACAAAAAACGAGTTATAAAAATTATGAAATTGTAATTGTCGATAATGGATCAACAGAAACAGGAGCATTAAAATACTTAGGCGAACTAGAATCGTTGCCAGGCGTAAGATTGATCAAAAATAATGAGCCGTTCAATTTTTCTCGATTGAATAATATTGGGGCGCAGGGAGCAAAGGGCGATCTCCTAGCGTTTCTTAATAATGATGTAGAGGTGATTGCGCCGGATTGGCTTTCATGGATGGTTGCAGAGATTGCATCTAACGAAGTCGGCGTTGTTGGGGCTAGACTTTGGTATCCTAACAATACTCTTCAGCACGGTGGTATAGTTTTGGGATTGGGTGGAATAGCTGGTCATCCGTTTCGTGGGATCACTAAGAAAGAAAAACCTCGGGATGGCTTGAGTGATGAAGTAAGGACAGTCTCTGCTGTGACAGCGGCGTGTATGCTCACTCGAAGGAGTGTTTTTGAAAGCCTCGGTGGATTCAATGAGCTTGATTTGCCAGTTGCCTACAATGATGTGGATTACTGTCTCAGGGTTCAGCAGCAAGGCCATAGAATAGTGTATGTACCGGAAGCGGAGCTTTATCATCACGAGTCAGCCACTCGTCGCGCGGATTACGTAGGAGAGAATATTCAGCGATATAAAAAAGAATGTGAATACATGCATCAAAAATGGGTAGATCTTATTTCGAAGGATCCATTCTTTAGTCCTAATTTATCGCTAAGTGGTAGAGAGATTAATTTAGCGGCGCCGCCTCGAGTTCAGAAGCCATGGCGGGATAAATAGGCTCAATAATGGGCGGTAATAGATAAAGTAGTAATTGATATTATGACAAAAAATTTAAGCTTGTTTATGAAAGAAGCCTGGCCGAAGCGAGCAGTATTTACAGCGCGTAATGCTCGGTTCCGTGACTATTACGTTTGCGAAAAGTGCGGTTCCATTCCAAGAGAGCGGGCACTGATGAAGGTAATTGAGAGTTATTATCCAAACTGGCGAGATTTAAAAATTCATGAGTCCTCTCCTTGCGGAAGGGGAGCTAGTCTAAAGTTACGTGGGGGTGCGAATGGGTATCTTGCTACTCAATTTTTTCCGGGAGTTCCCTTAGGTGGCATTCATCAGTCAGGGTGGCGTAATGAGGACTTAGAGAACCAAACATTTGCTGATGGCAGCTTCGATCTTGTTATTACGCAAGACGTTTTTGAACACATATTCGACCCCTGCTAGGACATTTGCTGAGATTGCGCGCACATTAAAGCCCGGAGGAGCGCACATCTTTACTGTGCCAATTGTTAATAAGCAGAAACCCTCCAAGTAGAGAGCTTCGCGGCGTCAGGATGGTGAAATTGAGTATGTTGAGGAGCCTTAGTACCACGGTAATCCTGTAGATCCAAAAGGCTCACTGGTAACTATGGACTGGGGGTACGATATCGCAGATTATATTTTTAGGACCTCTGGCCTATTTTCTACCATTGTAATGATTGATGATGTTAGTGCCGGCATCCGGGCCGAATATATTGAAGTCTTGGTAAGTAGGAAAATATAATTAGTAGCTGTTAGAGCGTACCCCGATAGTTAGCGGATCTTAAGTCACTTTGCTGCACTCGCCGATGATTTGTTTGGATTGAATCTCAAGCTTTACAAGAGGCTTTGATTTCTAAGAGTGAATACTCTGGGATATCGGCTCAACGGTAATGCCAAAGTAGCTTTCTATCTCCTTTATATACGCATCTAGATAGAGATTCCCTTTATTAATCTGGGCTAAAGATTGACTAATTGTTAGCAGTTCTTAGAAAGTCTCTGTGATAGTATTCAGCTATCCAGTTGGCTAAATATTTTATCCCCGAGATTAAATCTGTGTTTGGGCTCCAATTGGTGGTGGCTCTGATCTTTTCGCAACAAAGAATATTGATGGGAACATCAACGCCTCTGGCTGGAAGGTTATTTATGAGTAGCTCAATTCCCAGGGCTTCATTAACCAAAGAGAGGATATTAATTGTAGATGCACCTACGCCTGAGCCTAGGTTATAGGTTTCGCCAGAGAGTCCTTTTTGGGCTGAGGCTAAGATGCCGGCAGTTGCATCTGCTATGTAAATAAAATCTCTAATTGCACGACCATCTCCCCAAATGTCGATAGGCAAACCGGCTAATCCCTTGTAGATTACCGTCGGAATCAATCCCTGACCTCGCAGTGGGCTCTGCCATGGTCCGTACGGGTTAGATAGGCGGAGTGATATATAATCTGTACCATGTAAATTGTGATAAAGAGCAAAGTATCGCTCAATCGCAAGTTTTGTAACTCCGTATGAACAGATTGGTGCTGTGACTGACACTTCTTTAATCGGCATGCCTTGACCAGGGCCGTAGACTGTTCCGCCGGAGCTTAAAAATACCCATCTTACCGCGCGCCCTTTAGTGTCTTCTAAAAGTTTAACAGTAGAGGAGATATCTTTTATCTCTTCAAGAGCTTGGGTTGTATCTGGGTTTGGCCTTCCAGAGCTTGCAAGATGGAAGATAAAGCAGTCGTTTATTTCTCGGAGAAGCTCTTGAGGATAGTTGTATAAATCCCCAGTGATTATTCGGCACTGTTTAGGAAGAGCAGGGGAAATAGTTCGGTCAAAAATAATTACCTCAAAACCATGTTGAATAAGTTCATGGGCCATATTTGTGCCGATGAATCCTGAGCCTCCCAGTATGATTGCTTTCTTAAACATTGCTGACTCTGGTGTCATCGCTGTGGTTAACTTTAAGCCCAAAGCGAGTGGCTAGCTCTTCTAAGTAGCCTTGAGCTATATCTGCGGTTTTTTGCGGTAAAATCACAATTTCTCTGGCCAAGTGTTGCATCTTCTGAACTTCGCTTAGGTGCAGTTCTTTTTGAAGAACTCCGGTTACACTCTCAACGTGTCGACGGTGGATATTGAGTGGCTGTTTGATGTGAGAGATCCAGTTGTATTTCAATATCTCAAGGTAAAGACGCCAATCGCCAGCCACCTTAAGAGTCAGCATATCCGCCAAACAGTTATCAAGCGCTCTCTTGAGAGAAGTTGCTCTAAATAAGACTGCACTTACGTTCGGAATGGTATTCTTAATTGCCAGAGCTCTTGCGATCTCTTCAGAGCCATCATGGCAGTAGTCAGAGAGAAAGCCTGCTGAAATCTGACGAGTATAGTAAACGTAGTTGTCGGCGATCTGGCGCCCATCAGTGTCAACCTGTTTTGATTCGCAATAAGACAGGCCGACTTTAGGGTCATTAAAGGCTTTGGCCACCTCTTCGATGAAATTGGATTCAGCGTTATCATCGGCTTCAGCTATCCAAATTAGATCTCCTTTGGCAGCGGCAAGTCCTTTGGCCCATTGTGCAGAAACAGAGCCTGAATTGTGCTTGTTGATAATGATCTGAGAATCAATTGGAAGATTTTTTTGTATCGCCTGCAACGTCTCTAAACTCGCATCAGTAGAGGCATCATCTAATATAATCAGTTCGTAAATGGGATAAGATTGGCCAGTGATGGAATCAATTCTATCTTTTAGATATCTGCCGTAATTATAGTTTGGAACGATGACTGAGACTCGGTGTTTGCCCGATAAAAAGTATAGAAGATCTAGGCAGTACTGTCTTAGTGAGCCTGTGGTCTCTACGGTTTTGCCAGAATCTGCATTTAGTAGCATCAATATGCACTCGGCAAAACTTTGGGGATTTTCTTTTTTAGCTATTTTACCAGAGTTTTTAAGAATCAAATCTTGAGCCCCAGTACATCCCTCAAAAGCGACCACTGGTACATCGACAGCTAAGGATTCGAGTACCACATTCGGGAATGGGTCCTCTCTCGATGTGAGAGCATAAATATCTGCTGCTGCGTAATAAGCAAACGGCGATGAATCAAATCCAGCGAAAATAACCTTGTTGGCAATACCTAATTTATTAACCCTTGCTTGGAGCGACTCTTCAAGCTTCGGCTCAGAATGTCCCACCCATATAAATACCGCATGGGGTTCGCTGCGTAAAACGTTTGCCGCAGCCTCTACAAATAAATCCGTGCCCTTTCTCTGGTCGATGTAGCCTACGGCGAGAATTATTTTGCACGCAGGGTCAAGATTATGCTTCGAGATTACGGCCCGACGCGCATCTAATTTTCTGCCCTTATATGGATTTTCTCTGAGAAGGCCTTGTGGTCTGACTACTTTTTTCTCTGGGGGTAGGTAGGTAAACTCTGCAAAGCCGTTGGCTACGCTTTCGGCTGGAAATACGATTAAATCCGCGCAATCCACCATTAACTTTGCATTTGCTTCTAGTCCACGCCCTTTGATTACTTGCGGCATCTCATGAACAAGAGAGAGTATCTTAAGTCCGTGCAATTTTAGTGTTGGTATAATCGGAGCTGATACTACGGTGTTAATAATAGCTTCGGTTGAGCCTGCATCGATCGCATGTTGAATAAAATTGGATAATTCAGCAGCTGAGGCCACATTAGCATTTATCGTAGCGCCCACCTCTAGAAACTGATTTAAAAGATCGCCCCCATCAAGCGCGATAACAAAAGGGGTAATGTTCATCTGTTTGAATTTCTTTGCCATCTCTAAAATCAAAAACTGGGCTCCATGCTTGTGGCAGTCGTGAGTCGTTAACAGGATACTGCCGATTTTAGATACCGAGGAGTTTGTAAGAGCTTTTCTTGTGGCGTCAAGAAATGCATAGCCATGTCGTTTATCTGGCTCTAGGTATGCGCCCTCGGCCCATTCATTCCAGGCATTAATAAAGATTAATTTCTTGGTCTGCTCTGTGAATCTCTTCGTCGTGTCAGTGATGGCATTCTCTAGCCATTTTTTATAAGCAGTGGGCGAACTATTTATAAAGACAGTTCCTTTGTTTTTTCGTCTAGCGGTATTATCCCAAGCAGGGCAGACGGACCTGAATAAAGTATAATCTACGTCAGGGTAATTTTCGCTGCGGGCTGGATAGTGTCTCCAGTCGCAGACTATTCCCGAGAATGTACCAGCTATCGGTTTCACGGAATCGGTTAAGTTCGGCGGGCAGGCATTATTCGGTGGAAACTCAATAGCCGAATCAAATCCATATTCTTTTGGGTCCACTGATTCGAACGATTGCGTGTATGAGAGATGAATCTCCCCGATACCATTTTCTTGGCACCAATTTCTCCAGCGAATAGTGGTGGCTTTTATGTCTGGAAATAGCGCCGGTCGGTATATTACCAGTAATGGTTTATTTTCTACTCTTATGTACCTAGGATCTTTTAGGTATTTAGCTGCTTCTGTAATAAATGCAATGTCATCTTCGGGTGAGTGTGATTGAGACATGAGAATCTCTTGATCTAGTCCGTCCCAGCGACGACTCCAATTTTCATTCGCCCAACAGATGCAGAAGGGGAGGTCAAGTGATTGATCGTCTAGATAATTGTCCAGGGGCTTTTCGAGTAAACGCTTGCCTCCAAACCAGTACATATAAAAGCAAAATCCGCCAATCCCGTAATGTTTGGCTAATTCGACTTGGCGTTTCTGAGTTTTTCCATCTAGTAAGTTATAATATCCAAGCTCGCCCGGTATTCGAGGTTGGTAGTGCCCCTCAAATTGAGGTTCGGCTGGCTTCACGTTTGTCCATTCGGTGAATCCTTCGCCCCACCAACTATTGTTTTCAGGAATTGGATGAAATTGAGGCAAATAGAAAGCGATTAATCTGGTAGCGGGATTAAGAGGCGCGCTGTTTTCGGTGTGTTCAACGAACAGAGATTCATCGAAAGATGAATCTTTAAAGAGATCTTGGGATTGCCCGGTTACGTTTCGGGCTGATTTCCAATTTGAATACCTATTTGTGTTCTTGAAAATAAAAGGGGCGGTAGTAAACGCAAGATCTCTTAATTTATCCTTAGTAGTTCTGGAGATAGGTGCTTTCTGCCAGGCTGAAAGCACTGTTTTGCGACTCCTCGTAAGAGTCGCATTTTTGAAGCTTCTTCCCAACTCAATTGTTCCCCTGAGAGGTTTGGTAAGCTTCCAGCTTTTACTGTTTGTCATTTGATTAATTATTAACTGCTTCTCGGTGGCAATCTGATGGAGCTGATTGATCTCATTTTGAAGGGTTTGAGTCTTGGAGATAACATCTAGTTCCCTTTGTTTAAGGTTATTGCAATTATCCCGCAAATCCTCAATTTCAACGGAGAGGCAAGCCTTCTGTTCTCCCATGGCTCTTGTCAATTCGACTTGTAGACGGCTGGAACTCTCCAGCTCTTTAGCCTGTAGTGAGTATTTCACGATCAGCTCTTTATGCTGACGTTCTGCTAGGTCAAGTTGTTTCAGCGCTGTAGATAGCTTCTGCTCGGCTGTTCTTGAGGCTGCTTGATACTTAGTAAAATTTGCTGTCCAGTAGGATTTTTCCTCAATAAGCGTATTGGAAAGTTTTTTTGCAGCTGTTAGGTCCTGATTTAAGTTTGCGGCTGTTTCTGTCAGCTCAGAATATTTTGTTTGAGTGGTCTCGAGCAGGTTTTTGTAGTGAGCCCTCGACTTTTCTAGGGAGCTAATATAACTAAATGCCGGTTTTGTTCTGATTAGATTCAATTTTAGAGTCTCTATTGCAGCTGCAATTTGTGGACTATCTAGAGAAATTTTATCGGTACTAGCTTCTGTTAATATCTCATAAAGATTAATCACGTCAGAGGATACGGCAGGATTACTCTTGAGTGATTTATCCGTGAAAGTGGAGTGTCTTAGGCCTTCTTCAAGGAAATCTTTGCAATAGGCTTGGACTTTCTCGGAGTCCGCACGGGGCATTCCAAGGTCAAGGGCTTTCGCTATCCTTGAAATTTGCCTTAAAGGATCTGCTAGCAGTTGATCATAATCAACTACCAGTCTCTTGTCGCCAATTGTCTCTGTTAAGGCCGGAAGGTTATGTTGCTGCCAAAGATATATACTTCTCTCAACCGGCAACTGATCTCTTTTTGTAAGAGATGCTGCAACGCTGAGTGGATTTCTTACCGCAATAACAAAAAGTGGAGTGCAATTTAAATCCTTTAGTACGAGTTTCCAAAAAGGGATTAATCTACTTGAGCGGGGATCCTTAAAGCCCCATAACCCACAGGATGAGACTCGGCTTCTTAATAACTCTGAGGCTTGAGTCCTAAGGTCTTGCACCTTTGGAGTATCAAGATTCGAGGTATCGTCCAGATAAAGATCGTCCCAACTTGAGCTAAAATAAGATAGCAAAGCATCGTTGATGGCAACGCAATCTTTATCCTCCCAGAACCCTTTCGGGTTGTCGTATCGTGGTTGGTGAAGCTCAGTGCCGAGATTAACTCCCAAGAGTTTAAGAGATTTCGTTAAGGCACTTGTTCCGCTTCTGTGCATTCCCAGGACGATTACAATTTTTTGATTGTTAATTAAGTTCATAAGTTAGAAACTTTGTTTTTATGTGATAAAATTTCAATTTTTGGAGTGCATTTAAAATCAATCAGGCCAGTAGCTTTATTCTCACTTATTGGAAGTACCCGAAAAGCAGCGGCATCCAAGATGCGGTGGAGGTATGTTTCCTCTTCGCCAACCAGCCCTTTTACTCCAGCATTAAGGAAATATAGTCCGGGATTCAGATTACAGTCGAACTCGTAAGCTACTCGGATAGTCTAATTAGCAGTGATCTGATCAATTCCTTTTAGGATACTTGACTGACTTGTAGCCCCACCCAACTCAATTCCAGTATTTGTTTTTATCAGCATCCCGAAAGTCACATGATTTGAGGTCTCATGAAAATCAACGTCATATGAGTAAATGTATCTTGCGCCCCTCTGGAGGCAATTAACCTGGGAGCCTGATAGTGAGAATATTCCTGGATTTCTAATTTTAGCACCCTTTGTCTCATAGTTTATGGTGCTCTGGGGGATTAGGTTTTTATCATAGAAGCTCTGAGGCAGTTTGCTGATAGATTCGTTCTTGGGGTCTGTCAGGTTGGTAGTTATTCCAGATCTAATCTCTGTCCTAATCTCAGCCTTTGAGGCGGGTGGAGCATAAAGTAACTTTTGATATAATCCCACAATGTTTTTAGGGGTGCCTGACGTGAGCATTTCTCCGTTGTCTAGTAAGATTGCTCGATCGCATAAATCCACGACAGTGGACCCAGAGTGGGATACAAAAAGAATAGTCGCGCCAGACTGTTTGATTTGCTCAATTTTTGAAAAGCATTTTCTTTGAAATAATTCATCGCCCACAGACAGAGCCTCATCGATTATAAGAATCTCTGGTTCGACATGAATTGCCACTGAAAAGGCGAGTCGGATTACCATTCCGCTTGAGTATGTTTTTGTGGGTTGATCAATGAATGGCCCGATGTCCGCAAAGGCTTCTATTGCTGGAAAATTCTTTTCTATCTCTGCTTGCGAGTATCCTAGAACTGCGGCGTATAAATAAACATTCTCCCGTCCGGTGAATTCCGGATTAAATCCCGATCCAAGTTCAAGAAGTGCCGCAATTCGTCCTTGGGTTTTAATCTCACCAGTGGTTGGATTTAATGTGCCGGAGACTAATTGTAGTAGGGTGGATTTGCCGCTGCCGTTTCGACCGACTATTCCGACTGTTTCGCCTTTCTTGATGGAAAAGGTCACATCTTTGAGAGCCCAAAATTCTTTGAAATATTTTTTATTTTTACCGACAATCATCTGGAGAAGGCGGTGATGCGGCTCTTGATAAATATGATAACACTTGCTGAGCCCTGCGACTCTGATTGCTATATCAGATGACATCGGCGAATCCTTTTCTAGTTTTTTGGAACCACGCAAAACCACCAACTGCGATCGCTCCAGAAATTACAAGGTGAGTCAGAATAACGCCCCAGTCTGGTTGTAATCCAAAGAACGCAACTTGTCTAAATTGATCAATAACTGCAGCTATTGGACTCAGCGTGACAATTTTTTGATATTGGAGGGGGAGTGCTGAGAGGGGATAAAAAATAGAGGAGATAAAAAGATTTATCGTGATAAAGAGACCAACGATATGTCCCAGGTCTCTTAAGTACACCCCAAGTGCCGAGATAAACCAGGATAAACCTAACGTTAAAAATACAATCGGAAGTATTACAATCGGAGCAAATAGCATCGTGGCAGGTGGAGCCCCGAATATAACCAAGTATGTCAAAAGCCACACCAAAAAGTTAATCGCTGAGTGAAAAAGGGCAGAGCCAATTGCCACTCCAGAAAGTATCTCTATCGGAAAAATTATTTTTTTTACGTAATTTACGTTTGAAGTTATCAGTGAGGGTGCTCTAGAGAGACAGTCAGAGAAGATATTGAATACAATTAGTCCAGCAAAGAGAATCATGGCGAATTCAAGGTTCGAGTGCTGGCTGTTGGTCCACCTGCTTTTAAATACTATTCCAAATACAAAAGTATAGACTAGAAGCAGTATCACTGGGGTTATGAAAGACCACATTAGCCCGAAGGTGGCGCCCCGATATCGACCCAGGATGTCACGCCTTATTAGGGAGAACAGCAGAGAGCGATTTCTCCAGGCGCTATAAAAAATCTCCAATGGATTACTATTGAAATGTTTCATCGGTACAACAGTAGGATCGTAAAGTCCGAGAGATTACCCCTTTCATTGAAAGGAGTAAAGACCTATTTGTTGCCCAAAGTGTTAAAAGCAATGAGGAAAATAGCTCCTATGCCACGCGAGCTCTAATAGTCGCTTCAATCTTTTCTATTACCGCCTCAGCGCTCTGTCCAGCCGTGTGAACAGGTGGTGTATGACCCATTTAACGGAGATACCGAAGGTCAGGGGCATCATTTTATACATTAGAAGCTTCCATGAATTAGAGATGGATACTGGAATTATAACTGGTTGGTTCAGGGCTTGCATAAGGACTCTGAGACCTGATGGCTTAAACCTCTTCGTCACGCCATCTTTAGCTTGAGTGCCCTCTGGTAAAATGCAAATTGCACCCCCTTGAGCTGCGATTTCGGGAGCTTGTTTCTCGATAGCCTTGATAGCCTGACTAGCGCTTCCCCATTGTTAGCTCGGTTTTTTATAGGGCGCGTATCCACAACTTTAGTCAAGTTCGAACCAACGTTGATGCCTATTCACTTCATCTAAACGATGTCGGTGGGAGTTCCTCGTCTTCGGTTAGCCGTAGATGCCAAAAACGCCGCCTGCCCAGCTCATAATCCCCTCTTTGAAAACTCTGCAGGCTGAAAACTTAAGCATTACTCAGCTTCGTTACAAAATCAGGAAATCACTCCGGACCCAAAACTACCCTTACTTCAAGCTCCCTAAACCAAATTCGCAGAAACTCGGCCTACCTAACTGATGTCATTAAACATGATTGATTTGCCTATTCCCCGTAAGGCTACCCCCTCGACGCGACTTATACTGACTTCAGGAGCAGAGAGAGGGTAGTCTTACGGGGCAAGCACACTAACTATATCTCAACCTATATAAACGAACTTTTTAGGACGTCGGACTAGCTCGATTATATGATTTAAGGTGGTTGGATGCCCTCTCAAAGAAAAAAACATCCTTCAGTTGGCATTCTCTGAAAGGGGTAATGCCGTAAGGTAGACAAGGAAACACAAGGAATAACTTCAATATTAGCCAGGTCGTCTCCAAATTTATCACCCAGCTCTCTCGATATCTCCATCGCCTGTTGAGGTTCGCTGACCTCTACTCTGTATTCAAAATCCCAAGGTCCGATACAGTGAAAGCATGCCAGAACATTCTTATGATTAAGTCCCCAAGTATACAAACCATTACGCAGATCAGCTGAGGGCGAAGAAGTTTGAAGGTGTATACGATAATGTAACATTCCCAATTTTGTCGTATCAACCATGTAGACTTGTCTAGAAAGAATTCCCTTAGCCATAAGCTGCTTCATACGGTAGTGCACGGTTGCCTCTGGCTTGCCCAGTAATTTCGCGATGGATCTGGATTCATTCTCGGTATTGCTTGCCATCGCTTTTAGAATCTCGTGGTCGTATTCATCCCATTCAGTTTCAGTGATGGTTAAATTGCCCAAATTAACTGGCTCGAATTTTTCCACATTACCCAGATATTTTACACCAAAATAAGTCCTTGAAACTCTGATACAGATATTATGCTGTTTTGCCTCTACTTTACTCCGCTCCATAACCTGTTCGGCAAATAGCGTAGCATCTTTGATTGACTTTGCTAGAAATACAACGCCCAGATGATAATCACCACCTAACTCAAGTATCCACACGACGTGGTCGGATTTGCGAAGAATATCCACCATCTTTTTTATAGAAGTTGTGGTTTTACTCTTTAGCTTAACTACAAAGTAATACTCAACCAATCCTAGACGGGCTAAATTTACGCAGGTGAGTCGATTTATCAGACCTACATCTAACATTTTTGACAATGTATATCTGACACTATGAACTTGTAGTTTTAATTGCTTAGCGATTGAATTTGGTGTGACATCGGCATCTAACTGAGCTGCTGCAATTATAGCTTTTTCCGAATCAGAGAGACGAAGCATGTTCTTAAAGATAGTCTCGTTTTGCGCCTTAGTCCAGTGCGTTAAACTTTAGTCAATTAATTCCGATATTCAGGATTCAGAATAGCAGTGCCTCTAAGAATTCAGAATGACTCGATCTTTCTTGTTTGTCTGAAAACTTTCCTTTAAGGTGGCAGCAATTGTGATGGATGGTCCTTCACAAGGTTTTCTGGATCTCTTACCAAGAGACTGAACATGAGCAACGGCGATTCGAACGGGGACCGCGCCAACGAGGCGTTGGTCCACAAGCAGACCCAGGACGATGCTGCGAAGAAGGCGGCGCAGGAGGCCCAGAGGCCGATCGAGCCGATCTTCCGGCCCGAGTGGTCGAAGCCCCTGTGGTAGTGTCGAGGGGGCGGATCTATAGGTCGTAAGACTTAGGGTCCGCCCCCCCACTTTAAAAGGTTAATTTTGAAGGTTAAGGACCACCATCATAGATTTCTCTGCTTCTGCTGACATATTCAAGAGATTGCCCAGAAATATAATCGTTCATTTATTTTCTGCTTAAAAGCCTTTTCAAAGAATTACCACTCCACTGCAACTGTAACTCAACCAACCACTGAATTCTCTTCCACAAACTTCGCCACAGTCTCATTAAATATCTGAGGCTGATCAAAAGGAGTCCCGTGACCTGAATCTTTAATTAATGCAGTTCTACCGAGCGAGATCTTTGAAGCATAGCGCTCTTTATATTCCTGAGTGGTGTAATCAGCATCACTTCCAATTATGAGAGTTGGGCACTGAATCTTGGGTAATTTCGGAAAAATGCTCCACTCAACAAAGCTCTCAAGCATACTGAGATAAATTTTTGTGTCATTTCTAATCATTCTGGCACTAAATTTTCGACGCAACTCTTCATGCTGTGGCTTTGGAAACAGCGCCTTAGCACAAATTCCACCAAAGTATTTAAGCCCAAATGTTTTTACGATAAATATCCTCTGCCAAAATTTAAACCGTACATAAAAATTGTCAAACTTCAATTCAGGTAGAGAATTAGTAGCTACCACTCCTGCTATTCTCTCTGGGTAGGTAGCTGCACACTCCATCGCCACCATTCCACCCATCGAAATACCAACCAAAAAAGCTTTCTCGATATTTTGAACCTCTAAAAATTTCGCTAAATCTTTTGCTAGCTCTGGAATAGAATACGAAGCTGCGGTTCTATCGGACTTACCAAATCCTCTAAAATCGAGTGCGATAACTGTATATTTTTTTGAAAATTCAGGAATCTGATACTCCCAATCTTCTGTGCTGGAACCCAGACCATGCAGCAGTACAATAACTGGTCCACTGCCGCATTTCTCAAAATAGAGATTGATATTATTTACATTACAAAAAGGCACCGTCCCCTCCAACCTCTCAAGGATATCGGAAGGGAATTTTTATCACAAACCTATTCGTCTTTGTTTAGAATAGCTTTGGCTGCTTTCTCTGGATCTGTCTCGTATTGGCCATTTGCAATCTTATCTTTTAGATCTTTCACCTTGTTTAGCCTATCTCTCAGCCAACTAAGATTTAAGAGGGTCGGGCTTCTCGGACGCTTTTTTAATTCAGCATCGATGTCTAACGACTCCTTCTGACCACCACAACAATTTTTTTTATCTGAACAACAATCACTCATACATCTCTCTCACAACGTCAAAGCAGTCCGGCTTCCACAGGACAACTTAATTACTCAAATGTTAAAGTCGGATTTAACTGCTGATTACTTGAGGAGATACGGCAAGTTATTACTAAGAGAATACGGGATTTTCTCTACAAATTATCGTGAACAACTATGCGAAGTTTGCCTAGATTAACTGCTTATTCAGATAAACAGTTGTACCAATAAAAGGCTGGAGCTAAATGGCTCCCCGGGAGGGAATCGAACCCCCGACAGGGTGATTAACAGTCACCTGCTCTACCGACTGAGCTACCGAGGAACACAGCCGCGAAGTATGCCCGAAATCTCCCTTAGCTGCAATAATTTAGCCCCTATAATTTGGGTTTAAATAATTAAGCTATAACCGGTATTTGAATTAGGAATTAATACTGCGGCGGCCGTTAAAGGCGTGAGAAAGGGTCACATCATCAGCAAATTCAAGCTCGCCCCCTTTAGGGAGTCCATGAGCCAAACGGGTCACCTGAACCCCTAAATCGGCTAGTGCTTTGGCCAAATATAGGGACGTCGCATCCCCCTCTACGGTAGCACCCAGGGCAAGAATAACCTCCTTAACCTGGCCACCCCTTACTCTATCCAAGAGCTCTTTAAACTTAATACTTTCTGGACCTTTTCCTCTAATCGGTGCCCATAATCCATGCAAAACATGATAGACGCCGCGATAGCCACCGGAGCGCTCTATAGAGATAACATCAACTGGCTTTTCAACCACACACAGCACTGCCCCATCTCTCTTAGCATCTGCACATAGGCCACAGACTTCTGTCTCGGTAGTAAAAAAACAACTCTTGCACTGCCTTATCTTTTCTTTGGCCTCAGTCAGAGCAGCTTTCAACGAATCCACCAATTCAGGATCGTTATGGATAAGATGATAGGCTAACCGCATGGCCGACTTCGTGCCGATACTCGGCAATCGCGAGAAC
>Ga0172376_10004986_pt1 | contig 14934 bp, 12 predicted proteins | sample Lak35m_FD_121114 | JGI IMG/M metagenome (GOLD analysis project Ga0172376, IMG submission 121114) | Freshwater microbial communities from Kabuno Bay, South-Kivu, Congo - kab_092012_35m | ecosystem: Environmental > Aquatic > Freshwater > Lake | place: Democratic Republic of the Congo: South-Kivu...
CCTCGTGCGCTTCGACCTCGATCGACGCGAGCCGCTGTGGCGCAGCGCGCCGGAGCTGCGCGTGCGCGGCACGCCCGCGCTGCGGGGCGACGAGGTCCTGGCCCTCGCCTACGACGCGCGTGGGACGTGCCTCCTGGCGCGTTTCGCGCGCGTCGACGGCAGCCTGCGCGCGACGGTCACGCTCGGCACGCATGCGGACGGCGTTCCGCCGCTCGCGGCCGAGGCGCGGATTTTCCCGCACGCCGCGCAGACCTTCGTCGATCTCCCGGCCGCGGTCCTCGGCCGCAGCGGCGACGCCTACCACTGGACGCTCGTGCCTTCCGGCGACGCGGACTCCGCTCCGACGCTGCACCACTTCCTGGCCGAGCCGCTCGCGCTCGACGACGGCTGGCTCGCACCGCTCGCCGATCCTGCCGTGGGTGCGCGCTGGGTGCGCATGCCCGACGGGCGCGAGCTCGCCTCGCCCGCGCACCACGCCTGGCTGGCACGCGCACGCGTGCCGGCCGCGCGCGCGGGCGACGTGCTCTACCTCGGCCCGTGCGCGGCCGACGCGCACACGCTCGCGGTGCTGTGGCGCCGTGCGAGCGTGCCGGACTACGCGCCGGTGCCGCACGCCGACGCGTTGCTCGTGATCGAAGCCGGCGTGCTGCGCTGCCTGGTCGCGCCGCGGCCCCCGCCGACGCAGGCCGAGGCCGCGGCCCGTGCGAAGGAGCGTGCGGCCGAGGCGGCCCTGGCCCAGCGGCTTCTCGAGCTCGCCAGCCAGGCCCTGCGGGCGCGCGATGCGGAGCTCGCTCGGAGCTGGCTCGACGAGGCCGAGACGCTCGGCGCCCAGGGCCGTGCGCTCGACGTCGCGCGCGCCGAGCTCGAGCGCGTGCTCGCGGCTCCGGCCCTGCAGCCCGATGTGCGCAAGCTCGCGCTGCTCCGCACCGAGGAAGAACGCGCCCGCGGCGCACGCCTCGAGCGCTTGCTCGACGACGCCCGCCGCGCCCGCGGGGAAGAGGCGCTGCTCCTGCTCGGAGAGAGCCTGCGCCTCGCCCCGACCGGGCCCGACGCTCTGCAGTTCCTCGCGACACGCCTGCCGGCCGGCGCCGCGCTCGCGCCCGAACAGGCCCTCGCTTGGCTCGCCTACCTGCGCACGGCGCAGGAGCTCCCGCTCGAGCTCGTGACCTCGCCCTCCGACGCGCGCGCGAGCGGCACGCGCCTCGCGACCGAGCGCGCCGCCTGGCGCCCGGACGCGGTGCTCTTCACCAGCCCGGGAATCGCGCTCGTGACGGCCGGCGCACCGCCCGACGCGGTGGCCGAAGCGCTCGCGACCGGCGAGCGCGTCAGCGCCTTCCTCGAGCGCGTCTTCGGCCCGCCGCGCGCACGCGCGCAGCGCCTCGACGTCGTGCTCTACCCCGAGCGCGCCTCGTACCTCGCCGCGAAGGGCGGCGACGGTCAGGAATTCGAGAGCGCCCTCGGCTGGACCGCCGGACACTTCGACCCGGCCGCGAACGTCTCGCGCCTCTTCGTGCCGGAGACCGGCCTCTCCGAGGGCCGCCTGGCCGACGTGCAAGCCCACGAGCTCACCCACCACTGGCTCGCCACACGCTCGACCCTCGGCCCCGTGCGCGCCACGGCCGAGACCGGCGGCTACTGGATCGTCGAAGGTATCGCCCTGTGGGTCGAGGAGCGCGACCTCACCGCCGGCCTGCTCGGCACGCGCCGCGCGCAGGCCGACAGCCTCGACACGCTGGCCGCGCCCGGCGCCCCGCTGCTTCCCTGGCGCGACGTGCTCACCTTCTCGCAGGAACACTCGCGCACACTCGAGACGCGCCCGACCGCCGAGCTCCCGCTCGCCTGGCGCCTCGGCGCGCGCACGCCGCGCAGCCCTATGCACCTCTTCTACGCCCAGGCCGGCGCGCTGTCCCACTGGCTGTGGGAGGCCGACGGCGGCGCGCGCCGCGAGCTCCTGCTCGAAGCCGTGCGCGCCTACCAGGCGGGCACGCCGCTCGACCTCGTGCGCGCGACGGGTATGACGGTCGAAGAGATTGGCGCGCGTGTCGAGGAGTTTGCGCGCGCGGCAGTCGGAGGTTGAGAAGAGGGAAGAAGAGGGGTTGGGGTTGGGGTTGGGATGAGCAGTGGGTTGCAGACTGAGGTGGGGCGTTATCCGGTGGTTTTGCAGATTGGGAAGGGGAGGGCAGAAGGGTTAACCACAGAGGCACAGAGGACACAGAGACTCACAGAGGGGGGATCTGGAAAGCCGACAACGGCAGGTGTTGCGCAACGCCAGCGCGTCTCGCAACGCCATTCCCCCAATCCCCCCCTCTGTGAGTCTCTGTGTCCTCTGTGCCTCTGTGGTTACCCCTCTACCCCCCATCAACCCGCAAGATCACCAGGTAACGCCACCTCTCAACGCGCAACCCCCTCAAAGAACGCCACCCCATCGCCATCCACCCCCTCTTCTCCCCTTCTCTCACCCCGGCAACGCCAGCTCCCCCGCCGCGAGCAGCGGCTTCAGTCGCTCGCAGAAGCTCGCGTCGAGCTCCGCGGCGCGCTGGCTCTTCAGGCCGAGCTTGACGGCCTTCTCGTCGTAGGGCGAGTCGCTGCGGCCGAAGGCGCGGCGGGCGAAGGGCACCCAGCGGGCGACAAGCTCCTGGGCGTGCGGGCGGTTGCGCGGCTCGCTGGCGTACTCCTGGAAGCGTGTCGGCTCGGGGCGCTGCATCCAGGCGTCGACGTGGCGCTTCGCGATCGTGGCGAAGGGCTGCCAGGAGCTCTCGACGTAGGCGCGCATGCCCACGTCCTCGGCCAGGCCGCTGACGTAGTAGGCCAGACCGAACTCGAGGCGCGACTCGGGGTAGGGCAGGTTCTCGAGGCGCTCGCGCACGGCGGCTTCGAGCTCGGTCCAGCCGAGCTCGCCGTACAGCGCGCGCACACCCTCGAACTGTTCCAGGGCGCGCGTGAGCTCGCCGACCACGCGCTTCTTCACGTCGAGCTCGGTCACGAACTTGAGGCCGTGGCCGAGCAGGTGGATCGAGGCGAGCTGGCGCCAGGCGAGGCTCTCGACGATGCGGCGCAGGATCGCGCGCGATTCCTCGTCGAGCGTCAGGGTCGAGGGAGTGGTCATCGCGGAGTCGCGGGGTTCGGGGCCTTGCCGGTCAGCTTGTCGTCGGGGATCACGAGGCGCGCGACGGGCGTGCCGCCGACGAGGTGCGCGCGCACGATCTCGGGCGCGTCCTCGGGCTGGATTCCGCCGTACCAGACGGCCTCGGGGTAGACCACGGCCACCGGGCCGTGGGCGCACTGGTCGAGGCAGCCGGCCTTGTTGACGCGCACGACGCGCTTCAGGCCGGCCGCGCTGGCCGCCTCGCGCAGGGCGTCGAGCACGGCCTCGGAACCGGAGGCGGTGCAGGAACCGCGCGGGTCGTCGGGACCGCGCTCGTTCGTGCACACGAAGACGTGACGCTGGAACTTCGGCATGGGGACGGGCTCAATCCTGGAAGCGTTCGCGCGCGAGGATCAGCTTCTGGATCTCGCTCGTGCCCTCATAGATACGCAACGCGCGCACATCGCGGTAGAGGCGTTCGACGACCGAGCCCACCTTGACGCCGAGACCGCCGTGGAGCTGCACGGCGCGGTCGCAGATGCGTCCGGCGGCCTCGGTGGCGAAGAGCTTGGCGCGCGCCACGGCTGCGGCCGAGTCCTCGTTCGCGTCGACGAGCTCGGCCGCCTCGCGCACGAGGAGCTGCGCGGCGCGGAGCTCGACGTCCAGCTCGGCCACCTGGAAGCGCAGGGCCTGCTGCTTCGCGAGCGGCTTCCCGAACTGCACGCGGTTCGTGAGGTGCCCGAGGCTCTCGTCGAGCGCGCGCCGCGCGAAGCCGTTCGCGGCCGCGGCCACCGAGGTGCGAAAGCGCGCCAGGACGGCCAGGGCGAGCTCGAGGCCGTCGCCCTCGGTGCCCAGCAGGAATTCGCCCGGCACCTCGCAGCCCGCGAGCTTCACCTCGCCGATCGGATGCGGGCCGATGACCTCGAAGCGCTCGACGTCGAGCCCCCAGGCGTCGGAGGGCACGAAGAACATCGAGAGCCCGCTCGACTCGCGCGTCGCCTCGCCGGTGCGCGCGAGCAGCGTGAAGAAGCGCGCGATCGGCGCGTTCGAGATGAAGGTCTTCTCGCCGTCGAGCACCCAGCCGGCGCCCTTCTTCACGGCGCGCGTGCGCACGTCGGCGAGCGACGAGCCCGCGCCCGGCTCGGTCAGCGCGAAGGCCGCGCAGGCTTCCCCGCGCGCGACGCCGGGCAGCACCTCGCGCCGCAGCGCCTCGTTGCCGCCCAGGGACAGCGCGTACGAGCCGAGCCCCTGCATCACGAGCATCACGTCGAGCATGCCCGAGTGGTAAGCGAGCTCGTCGCGCAGCGCGGCGAGCACGCGCACGCTGACCGTCTCGCGCGCGCACAGGCCGCCGGTCGCGGCGCCGCCATCGCGCGCGGGCACGCACCAGGCCGCGAGCCCGGCCGCGCCGAGCTCCTTCAGCGCGAGCAGCGCGGCCTCGTCCTCCTCCAGGCCCGCGAGCCGCGCGCCGAGCTCCTCGCCGAGCTTGCGCGCGCGCGCCACGGCCTCGACCAGCTCGGGCGCGTGCCAGCCGTAGGGCGTCGTCACGCGCGGCTCCCGGCGCCGGAGCGCACGAAATCGGGCGCGCGCTTCGCGAGGAAGGCCTCGTAGGCCTCGCGGTAGTCGGGGTGCTTCATGCACTCGGCCTGGATCCAGCCCTCGGCCTGCAGCGCCGAATCGAGCGTCATGGCCGCCTCGGCGTCGAGCATGCGCTTCGTGACGGCGAGCCCCTGGGCGGGCCCGTCCGCCAGGCGCTTCGCGAGCGCGAACGAGGCCTCCTCGAGCTCGGCGTCGGGCACGACGCGGTTGAAGAGCCCGATGCGCTCGGCGCGCGCCGAGTCGATGAAGTCGCCCAGCATCAGGAGCTCGGAGGCATGCCCGAGCCCGACGATGCGCGGCAGCAGCCAGGCGGCGCCCATGTCGGCGCCCGAGAGCCCGACCTTCACGAACAGGAAGGCGATCTTGGCACTCGTCGCGGCGATGCGCAGGTCGGCCGCGGCCGCCATCACCGCACCCGCGCCGCAGGTCGTGCCGTTCAGGGCCGCCACGATCGGCTTCTCGAGCGTGCGCATGTTGCCGATCAGGTCGCAGGTCATGCGCGTGAAGGCCAGCAGCTCGGCGTCCGACTTCCCGAACAGCTTGCCGATGATGTCCTTCACGTCCCCGCCCGAGCAGAAGGCGCGCCCGGTGCCGATCAGGCGCACGCTGCGCACCGAGGCGCGCGAGCGCAGCGTCACGAAGACGTCGCGCAGCTCGGCATAGGAGTCGAAGGTCAGCGCGTTCAGGCGCTCGGGCCGATCCAGCCGGATCGTGGCCACGCCGTCCTGCTCCGAGTAGCGGAAGTGCTGCGGATTCATGCGTACGCATCATGCCCCCCGCCCACGCTCCACGGAAGGAAGCAACCACTCCGAACGTGGGTGTCGGGCCGGCCGGATCAGAGCAGGCGCTCGAGGCGCGCCCGCTCGGCGTCGGAGAGCCCGGCGATCAAGCCCGGATCGTCCTCCACCAGGGCCTGCGCATCCGCCAGGTCCTGCATGCGCTTGGAGCGGCGGCGGGCGGGGTCCGATCCCGCGCGCAGCTTCTCCCGCAGGAGGTCCGCGCGACAGAGCACGCGCAGCTCGACATCCAGGGTCCGCACGATGTCCGCCCGACCGATCGCCTCGCGCAGCGCCGGGTCGTCCGTGATCTGCACCGGAACCGCCTCCGGCCCCTCCCAGTTCTCGGAGTGGGCAAAGCTCCCCGTGAGATGGAAACCTGCCGCCTCCAGCGCCGCCCTTGGAATCGCGCTGCGCTCGCGAACCGCGAGGTCGATGTCGAGGGTCGTGCGCGGCTCCTTCTGGTGGATCTGCAGGGCCACCCCGCCGATGACGGCATAGGGCACACCGCTCGCCTGCATCACGCGCGCAAGAGCCATCAGCGCCGGCTGCTTCGAGTGATCGCGGAGACCCTGCATCGCGTACCAGAGCCTATCGAGCTGGTACCCGGCTTCCAGTCCGCTGCGCATGGAATCACGTTAGCACGGGCACGGCGTGCAGGGCTCACACCGCCGCCAGCGCCTGGAGCTCGACCTTGGCGCCCGGCTCGAGCAGGCCCTTGACCTCGACCAGGGCCATGGCCGGGTAGTGGCGGCCGACGAGCTCGCGCCAGAGCGCGCCGAGGGCCTTCGTGCTGGCGAGATACTCCTGCTTGTCGGTCACGAAGACGGTCAGGCTGGCGAGGTGCTGCGGCTCGCCGCCGGCCGCGGCCACGACCGCGAGCACGTTCGCGAGCGCCTGGCGGAACTGCGCGGCGAAGTCGCCCGCGCCGACGAGCTTCTGCTCGGCGTCCCAGGCGATCTGCCCGGCCACGAACACGAGCCGCGCGCCGGCCGGCGCGACGAGCCCGTTGGCGTAGCCGCGGGGCGCCTTCCAGCCCTCGGGTTCGAGCGCCTCAAGCATCCGCTTCGCTCCGCACGGGCCGGTTCGGCCGCCGCTCCTTGCGCTCGCTCGAACCATCGAGCTCGAGCACGAGCCCGTTCTCGTCGCCGCGCAGGAGGTGCAGCACGGCGCCCGAGACCTCGTCCATCGTCACGAGCTCGTCGCCCGGGTTCGCGCGCCGGAAGAACTCGCGCGCCATCTTCTGGTCCATGCGCGTCTTCTCGGTCAGGCGCGTGACCGACTCGGCCAGCATCGGCGAGTCGACGTAGTGCGGGCAAACGAGGTTGACCGTGACGCCGCTGCCCTCGAGCTCGTCGGCGAGCGCCAGCGAGTAGCCGACCAGCGCGTGCTTAGCGGCGCAGTAGGCCGAAACGTAGGCATAGCCGCGCAGCCCGGCCGAGCTCGCAACGTTGACCACGCGCCCGTAACCGCGCCGCTCCATCTCGGGCACGAGCATCTCCATCAGGTGCCGCGCGCCGTGGAAGTTGACGTCGAGGTGGTGCGCGACGCTCTTCTCGTGGCTGGCCTCGTCGTAGGGCGCGCTCTCGGCCACGCCCGCGTTGTTGACGAGCCAGTCGATCGAGCCGAAGGGTCCGACCAGCTGGCGCGCCTCGTCGAGCGCACTCCGGATCGATTCGGCGCTGGCCACGTCGAGCGCGAGCGCCCAGGCCGTGCCGCCCTCGGCCCGCAGGGCCGCCGCCACGCGCTCGCAGCGCTCGAGCCCGCGCGCCGCGACCAGCACGCCGACGCCCTCACGCGCGAGCCGCGCGCAAACGGCCTCGCCGATTCCTCGACTCCCTCCGGTGACGAGGGCCACGCGCCGTGCGGTCCGATCGGGCATCGCTCGATCTTACGCATCGCCCCGGTCGCCCGGCAAAGCCCACAGGCTCAATCGGGCAGATGGACGGGCACGTCGACGAGCTCGCCCGCGACGATCGCGAACGGGATTCTCGCGAGTTCACGCCCTTCGTCGAAGACCACAAGCGTGTAGGAGCCCGGCGGCAGGTTCGGCTCGAGCTCGCTCGGCCACAGCAAGGGCAGCGTGGCGAACGAGCCGACGTTCAGGTTGCCCTCCGCGTCGTACTCGCGCATCGCAAAGGTCGCCTCGCAGCGCCGACCGAAGGCGTCGCGCACCTCGGCATCGAACGCCTCGCGACCGGCACGGGCCACGCCCTCGGGCACGAAGCGCGCGCGGCCGCCGAGGAGCCACTCGACCGTCGCCTGCGTCGTCCGCTCTGCCTCGATCTCGACCACGATCGAGCGCGTGCCCGCGAAGCTCGGCAGCGGCTCCCAGAACTGCGCGGAGAACGGCACGACGATGAGCTCGTAACGCCCAGGCAGGAGCCGCTCGAATCGGCACCCTCCGTCCCGGGCGACCGTCTCGACGTTCCCCGAGTCCGTCTCGGTGCGCCAGTAGGCCCGCAACCCGCGCGCGAGCTGGAGGCCGTCGGGCAGGCTCCAGGCGAGCTCGAGTGCGCCGAAGCGCGGAGCGGAGGCGGGCGGCTCGAAGAACTCCTCGTGCACACGCGCCCGCCCGGCCGGGATCGTGCGCCATGCGGCGAGCGCCCCCTGAGCCTCGACCGTGGCCGAGAATTCGCGCCGCCGATCGACCAGGACCTCGACCGGACGCTCGCCCCCGAGTTGCATCCCGAAGCTCTGGTAGCGGACCTCGGCCGCCCCGGGATCGACCGCGTAGCTCAGGAGCAAGCGCAGCGGCTCCACCCCCACGCTTCCACGCAGCCCGATGCGCACGAGCCCGAGTTCCCGTCCGAACTCGATGCCGCTCGCGGGTGCACGCACCTCGAGCTCGGGATGATCGAGCTGAATCCGCTCCCCTCCCAGACGTGAGGCCAGCGAGAGCGTATATGCCCCCGGCTCGAGCCCCGTGAAGCGGAAGCGTCCGTCGCCGTCGACCTCGGCCTCGCCGCCACGCACACGGCCGCTCACCATGCCGACGCCGGCGAACGAGTCCTCTTCGAGCGCAATGTCCGTACGCCAGGCCGCAAGAGCGATACCCGGGCGCATGAGGTCGCGCGCCACGAACTCTCCCTCGATAGAGACACCCGCCTCTTCGAGTTCCAGAAACCCGACATCCAGGATCTCGTGTTCCGCGACCTCCACCGGCAACCGCAAGGGTAGTCGTCCCTCGACGCGGAGAAGGAGCTCGTACTCTCCCGGCTCGGGCGGATAGAGCGCAAAGGCGCCATCATCCAGACGCAGAGTCTCGTTGCTGACGACCCGCTCTCCTCCTCGCACGAGCGCCGCCTGAGGATCACCGTGGAGAACATGCCCGACAACCGACGTCCGCGCGGACAGGTCGAGGTCGCAGCGCAGCTCGGTGTAGCCCTGCTCGAGACGCGCACGCAACGCGTCATCGATGCGTGCCTCCGTGCGAACACGCCGCCAGGCGGGGTGAATCGCGTAGACCTGCAGTAGAGCGCCGTCGGGTGAACGCGGCCCGAGAGGGTTCACGTCGAGCTCGAAAGTACCGTCGGCGCGCCCGCGTGTGAGGACGCTCGTGCCCTGTGCACGTACCCTGATTTCGGTCTCGGTCGGGTCGACCCCTTCGAGCCCGAGCAGATCGCCGACGAGCCAGAGCCCGTCACGCTTCGGCTCGGGCGCGGGCAGGTCGGCCACGGGAGAGAGCGCGGGCACCGATTCGCGCTTCTTCTCCTCATGCTGGGTCACGGCGGGAGCGACCGCAGCCTCCCCGACCTCGATCCCCTCTCCCGCGCTGTCCGACACAGCGCGCATGAGCGTCGCCGGATCGCCCTCGTCCACGTCCAACGCGCGCAGCGACACGAGCACAAGTGCGGACAGGGCCAGGGCAGACACGACGACCTTCGTGGACATGACGAGCACTCCGAGCGAGACGGGAACGATCGCGGCTGTGGCGAGCACCGCCGTGCCGCCCGCGTGGGCGAGGACCTCGCCGCGCACGGCCTCGAGCCCGCGCGGGAGACGGGCGAGCGGCACGAGCGCGTGCAACCCGGCCGGTAGGAGCCGTCGCAGCTTTTCGATTCCGCGCAGGAGCTGCATGCGCACGGCGCCGGCGCCGCGGCCCTGGCTGCGCGCGAGCTCGAGCGGGGTCTCGCCCGCGAGGTAACGGCGCAGGAGCTCGCGCTCGCGCGGAGCGAGCTGCACGAGCGCGAGCCCGAGCGCCTCGGAGAGCTCGCGCCGCTCCGCCGCGTAGGACGGATCGAGGTGCGGATCCGCCTCCACCTCCGCCTGGGCCTCGCTCGCGCGTCCGCGCCGACGCCACACGCGCGCCGCCTGGCGCGCCAGGATCCCGGCCAGCCACGGCTCGAGCTTGCGCCCGGCCTGGAACGACGCCGCGCCCTCGATCGAGGCAAGAAACGTGGCCTGCACCAGGTCCTCGGCCTCGACCGGATCGTGCACGAGGTGCACGGCGAGCGCCAGCAGCCCGCCCGAGGTGCGGTCGAAGACCTCGCCCAGGGCAGCGAGCTCGCCGCGCGCGCTGTAGCGCTCGAACAGGCTCTCGAGGGATGCCGACATGTCCCCTACCTTTCCTCGGGCCCCCCGCGCGTCACGCGGAAAGGCGCGAATTCCGCGCGCCTCCCTGCGCCTCGCCCGCGATTAGACTCGCGGCGTGGCGCGCGTCCCCATCCCCCCCGCCCGCTGGCCGACCCGTGCCGAGGCCGAGCAGAGCCGGCTCTTCTCACCGCTCCCGGTCGGGGCCACGCGCCTCCGCACACGCACCTGGGTGCCGGCGATGGTGCCCTGGCGCGCCAGCGAGGACGGCCACGTCACGGAAGCCGTGCTCGACTGGTACGGGCGCTTCGCCGACGGCCGCCCGGGCGCGCTGGTGGTCGAGGCGACCGGCATCCGCGACGTGCCGAGCGGGCCGCTGCTGCGCGTGGGCGACGCGCGCTTCGTGCCGGGCCTGCGCCGGCTGGTCGAGCGCGTGCGCGCGCGCTCGCACGGCGAGACGCGTCTCTTCCTGCAGGTGATCGACTTCCTCTCGATCCGCCGCCGTCCCGAGCCGCAGAAGTTCTTCGAGCGCTTCCTCGCGCTTCGTTCCGAGCATCGCACACGCCTCGCGGAGGTCACCGGCGAGCAGCGCTGGCTCGAGGAGCGCGAGGAGCTCGTGCGCGCGCGTCTCGTCGAGCTGCCGCGCGCGGTGCTCGTCGAGGTGCTCTCGCCGCGCGAGCTCGAGGACCTCGACTTCGGCCACCGCCAGCGCGTGACCGACCTGCACGAGGAGGAGATCCGCGCCCTGCCCGCGACCCTGCCGCCGCTCTTCGCCGCGGCCGCAAGCCGCGCGCGCGAGGCCGGCTTCGACGGCGTCGAGCTGCACTACGCGCACGCCTACACGATGGCCTCGTTCCTCTCGCGCACGAACACGCGCCCGGACGGCTACGGCGCCTCGCTCGAGGGCCGCCTGCGCCTCCCGCTCGAGGTCCTCGCCGCCGTGCGCGCCGCGGTCGGGAGCGACTGGACGGTGGGCCTGCGCTACCTCTCGGACGAGGGCATCGCCGGCGGCAGCACGCTCGAGGACGCGTGCGTCTTCGCGCCGCGCTTCGCCGCGGCCGGCGCCGATTTCCTGTCGCTCTCGCGCGGCGGCAAGTTCGACGACGCGAAGCAGCCGAAGGTCGGCGAGGCCGCCTACCCCTACACCGGTCCGAGCGGCCTCGACTGCATGCCGACCGTGCACGTCGAGGGCGGTCCCTTCGGCCGCAACCTCGCGCACGCGCGCGCCGTGCGCTCCGCGCTGCGCACCGCGGGCCACACGACGCCGCTCGTCGCCTGCGGCGGCATCAACGACTTCGAGCTGGCCGAGGAGGCCCTCGCGAGCGGCGCCTGCGACCTCGTCGGCGCCGCGCGCCAGTCGCTCGCCGACCCCGACTGGTGGCGCAAGCTCGAGCTCGGCCACGGCGGCGAGATCCGCCGCTGCCTCTTCACGAACTACTGCGAGGCCCTCGACCAGAAGCACGTCGAGGTGACCTGCCAGCTCTGGGACCGCGACCCCTCGACCGCCGCCGACCCACGCTCGCGCGACGGCAAGCGCCGCCTGCTCGCCCCGCCCTGGGAGACGGCGCCGGCGAAGGGCTGAGCGACTTCCGCTACTCCGGCGCGCCGGCCGGCTGCGGGCGCGCGGCCCAGCGTTCTTTGATGGTGTTTTCCATCCGCGCGTGGCCCTCGCGGTGCAGCGTGTGGGGCATGCCGGGGATGACCTCGACCTCGATCTGGTCGAGCATGCCGCGCTCGGCGGCCGCGGCCTGGAAGCGCTCGACGGCGCCCTCGAGGTAGAAGGTGTCCACCTCGCCGGCGAAGAGGTGGATCTTGCCCGCGAGGCGCGGACCGAGCTCGTCCCAGCGCGTCAGCAGCGTGTTCGCGATGTCGTAGGGCTTCCACAGCGCCGCGGCGGCGTGGTCGATCGCGCCGCTCTCGACGTCGAACACGCGCCGCGGCGTGCCGTCGGAGCCGAGCGGCGAGAAGGTGGCCTCGAACGAGCGGATCTGGCCGCCCGGGTTCAGCACGTGCTCGCGGCGCACGAAGTCCTCGTAGGTCAGCATCACGTCGTTGCCGCGCCGCGCGAGCGGACGCTTCGCGCCGCTCTCGTCGACGTACATGTTGCGCGGCTTGCCGCCCTCGAGCGGCGTGTACAGGTCGATCTGCTGGAAGTCGTGGAAGTCGATCGGGTCCGGGCAGTGGCTCCAGCAGCCGGCGAAGGCCTCGGGGTAGGTGACCTGCAGCCACAGCGACGACCAGCCGCCCGAGCTGACGCCGGTCACGTAGCGGTGCTCGGGCCCGGCGCCCAGGAACTCGGCCTCCAGCGCCGGAATCAGCTCGTTCACGAGCGCGTGGCCCCAGGGGCCGATGCTGGGCGAGTCGCAGAAGACCGAGTGTCCGTAGCGGTTGCTGGCGTCCGGTACGACGACGATGCACAGCTCGAGGGCCGAGCCGGGTGCGGTGCGCCGCTCGAAGCCGCGAATGTCCTCGAACGTGCCGCCGAAGCCGGTGACGCTGTAGACGACCGGGTAGCTCTCCTGGTTGCCGTAGTCCTTCGGCAACAGCACGCCCGCGCGCAGCACGTAGTCGAAGCCGTGGAACTTCGAGAGCGAGGGGCTCTTGAACTCGAAGAGCTTGACGCGCTCGCTCTCGACGAAGGGCTTCTCGACCGCGACCGTCGCGAGCGCGAGGCGCACGCTCGCGGCCGAGGCCGGATCGTGCACGATGTCCGCCACCGCGCTGTGCACGTCGCCCGCGTCGAGCCCGGCCGTGCGGCCCGTGCGCGAGCGGCGCGCGATGGCCTGCACCTTGCGCGGCTGCGCGGCGAGCGTGCTCCAGTCGAGCGGGGCCGTGGCGCTCGCGTCGACCAGCGCCAGCGTGCGCGTCGTGCCCGGCGCGACGTCCTTCAGCGTGAAGCGCGCGACCGGTGGCGCGTTGAACCAGCCGTGCATCGCCTCGCGCGGCTCGCCCTGGTCGGCGAGGGCCACGAAGACGTCGCCCGAGAAGGGCTCCGTGAAGACCGCCTTGTCGAACACGAGCTCGAAGCGCCCGGCGGTCGGGGCCTGGGCCAGCGCGGCGGAGGAGAGAAGAAGGACGGCGAGCGGACGGAGGAGGGTGCGGAACATTGTGCAAGAGCGTAGCGGTTCATCGCTCGCTGCGAGCCCCCTGAACACGGATCAGACGAGCGCGAGGGCGCTCACCGAGAGGAGCGCCCACAGCGCAAGCCCGAGGCTGAGCGGGCGCAGGCCGAGCGAGGCGAGGCGCGCGGGACGGAGCTCGAGGCCGAACACGAAGAGCGCCACGGCCAGCATCCGCCGCCCGCCCTCCGCCGCGAGCATCCCGGCCGGCGCGAGGGCCGGCACGAGTTCGACCAGCCCCGCCAGCGCCAGGAAGCCCAGCAGGAAGCCCGGCACCGCCGCCGCGCGGCCGCGCGCGTTCGCGCCATCGGCCGCCGGCAGGCGCGCGAACACCGCCGCCAGCGGCACGATCCACAGCGCGCGCGCGAGCTTCGTGACGGTCGCCACCTCGAGCGCGCGCTCGCCGTGGGTCGCCGCCGCGCCGACCACCGAGCTCGTGTCGTGGATCGCGAGCGCGCAGAAGCGCCCGAAGGCCTCCGGTTCGAGCCCGAGCACGGTGCCGAGCCACGGGAAGACGACCAGCGCCACGGCGTTGAGCAGGAACACGACCGCGAGGGCCGCGCCGACGTGCTCGGAGCGCGCGCGCAGGGCCGGTGCCGCGGCCGCGATCGCGCTGCCGCCGCAGATCGCCGTGCCCGCGCTGACGAGCAGCACGAGGTCGCGCTCGAGCCCGAGTGCGCGACCGAGCAGTCCGCCGGCGACGAGCGCGAGCGCGATCGTCAGCGCCGCCGCGCCAAGGCCGGACGCCCCTGCGGCCAGCACCTCGCCGAGGTCCATGCCCGCGCCGAGCGCGACGATGCCGGCGCGCAGGAGCCAGCCGCCGAGGCGCGCGCTCCCCGCAGGCGCGCCAAGGGCCGTACCGAGCAGCGCCCCGAGCCCGAGTGCCAGCGCGCCCGAGAGGTCGAGCGCGACTACCGCCAGGCCAGCCAGGCCGAGGAGCAGGAGCGCGGAGCGGTGCGGGGCAGTGTCCATGGCTCCGAGCATCGGCGTCCGTCCATCGCGTGCATAGATGGAACTATAGATGGTCCATCAGATACGGTGATAGCCTGTCCGGCATGCCCGCGACCCTCGATCCCGGCCTCCTGGCGACCTTCCTCGCGGTCCTCGAGCACGGCCGCATCTCGGCCGCGGCGCGCGCCGAGCACCTCTCGCAGCCGGCCGTGACGGGCCGCATCCGGCGCCTCGAGCGCTAGCTCGGCGTGGCGCTCTTCACGCGCTCGGTGCACGGCGTCACGCCCACCGCGGCCGGCGCGCGCCTGGCGGTCCACGCGCGCGCGCACCGCCGACTCCTCGCCGAGGCCGCGGCCGACGTCGGCGGCGCGGCGCTCGAGCGCGGCGAGCTCGCGCTCGCCGCCAGCACCACCATCGCCGCCCACGCGCTGCCGCCCGTGCTGGCGCGCTTCCGCGCGCGCATGCCCGCCGCGCGCCTTGTGCTCGCGATCGGGAACAGCGAGGACGTCGTCGCGCGCCTGCGCGCGGGCAAGGCCGCGCTCGGACTCGTCGAAGGCCTGCCGCGCGCGAGCGGCGTGCGCTTCGAGCCCTGGCGCGACGACGAGCTCGTGCCCGTGCTCGGCCGCGACGCGCCCTGGAGCCCGCGCCGCATCGAGGACCTCGCCACGCTGCCGCTCCTGTGGCGCGAGCCGGGCTCGGGCACGCGCGCGGTCGTCGCGCGCGCGCTCGCCCGCGCCGGCGCCCGCAACCGCCCCGGCCCGCTCGACCTCGAGCTCGCCTCGAACGAGGCCATCGCCGGCGCCGCCGCGGCCGGCCTCGGCCTCGCCTTCCTCTCGCGCGCCGCCCTCGGCCCGCACCTCGCGGCCGGCCA
>Ga0172376_10004992_pt1 | contig 14925 bp, 18 predicted proteins | sample Lak35m_FD_121114 | JGI IMG/M metagenome (GOLD analysis project Ga0172376, IMG submission 121114) | Freshwater microbial communities from Kabuno Bay, South-Kivu, Congo - kab_092012_35m | ecosystem: Environmental > Aquatic > Freshwater > Lake | place: Democratic Republic of the Congo: South-Kivu...
AGGTGGGGTGAAGCAGGAAGGGCCAGCCTCGGGGCCAAAAATTCGCGGCTAATATTTGTTCAAATTCGCCTGGTTTGGGGATGGAAGAGCACACCATCCGCTTCCGGATCCGGCCCGATGGCCGGGTGGAGGAGCTGGTTGAGGGAATGCGGGGCCCGGCCTGCATCCAGCTCACCGAACTCATCGAAGCTGGCTTGGGCTCGGTGCAGCGCCGCCGGAGCACGGCTGAAGCTTTCCAGTCCCCTGGCCAGGCCCGATCCCGGTTGCAGGCCCTGAACCAACCTTTGGTTAACCCCCTGACCTGACCTCTCTGCCCATCCGCTGCCGATCCACCGATGTCTCACTTCAGCACGATCAAGACCGAGCTTCGCGATCGCCAGGCCTTGCTTGAGGCCCTCGCAGACCTGGGCCACACCCCCACCGAGGGCGCTGTCCAGGTTCGCGGCTACCAGGGCCAAACCGTCCAGGCCCAGGTGGCCGTGCTTCAGCCCAATGGCGCCCACATCGGCTTCCGCCTCAACCCGGAAAGCGGCAGCTATGAACTGGTTACCGATCTGGATCTCTGGAACCAATCGGTACCCCTGGAGCGCTTTGTGGCCCAGCTCAGCCAGCGCTATGCCCTTCGCTCCATCCTTGCGGCCAGCGCGGAAGCGGGCTTTGAACTGCGCGGCCAGACCGACCATCAGGACGGCAGCATCGAGCTGGTGGTGAGCCGCTGGTTCTAGTCGTGAATCCTCCAACCATGGCAGATCCGGCTCTCGCCTTTCAGGCGGAGATACGGGCTGCCGGTTCCCTGCGCAGTGGGCTGGAGCCCCTTCTAGGGGGGAGCTTGCGCCAGAAGGCCGTCTGGGTTGATGAGGCGGTATGCATCGGCTGCCGCTACTGCGCCCATGTGGCCACCAACACCTTTGTGGTCGAGCCGGAATGGGGCCGCTCGCGGGCGATCCGTCAGGATGGCGATTCCACCGAGTTGATCCAGGAGGCGATTGATACCTGTCCGGTGGACTGCATCCACTGGGTGGCCTACGAGCAGCTGGGCCAGCTGCAGCATCAGCTGGACGCCCAGGAGATCCTGCCCCTGGGGGTGCCCACACCGGCCCGGCTCAAACGCAACCTGCCTCGCCGCCGGCCGGCTTGAGCGTCGCTCCGAGGGGCTGCTTGGCAGGCAGACCCACTGCCCTCGGATAGCTGGGCGGACAGGGGGCCAGGGGCTTCACCACCAGGGCGTGGCGTACGCCACGACCGCAGGGCAGCTCCCGGTTGAGGCACCGCTCTGTGCTGGCACGCAGGAGTGCCAGGGCCGAGTCGAGGTCTCTCTGGTCAGCCCCCGACCACTGGCCGCGGTAGAGCAGGGCCCGCCCCTGGGGCGCCAGCAGGGGCACCAGGTATTCCGCCACCACCGGTGCCCCGGCCACAGCCCGGGCCAGGGCCCAGTCGAACTGGCCGCGGCAGGCCTGGAGCCTGCCGGTGCGCTCGATCCGCTCGCAGCGCAGCTGCACCCGCTCCCCCAGTCCCAGGGAGGCTGCCATGGCTTCCACCGCCTCCACCTTGCGGCCTACCGAGTCCACCAGGGTGAGCTCGGCCTGGGGGAAGGCGATCGCCAGGGCCAGGCCCGGGAAGCCGCCGCCGGTGCCCACATCGATCAGCCGCAACGGGGCCTGGGCCGCATCCGTGACCAGCAGGGGCGTCAGGGGCCAGAGGCTGTCGAACACCTGGGCTACCCAGAAGTCGTCGCCCTCCACCAGGCGGGTCAGGTTTAGCTTGCGGTTCCATAGGCGCAGCTGCTCCTGCAGGGCTCCCAGCAGCCTCTCCTGGTCAGAGCTGGGCTGCCAGCCCAGCTCTGACCAGAAGGCGTTGCCGGTGAGGGTTCGGGCCATCCAGCCTGGTGGAGGGTTTCAGCTTCCTAGGATCCCGCAGCCCGGATGTTCTCGCTGGTGTGGTGCCCTTGGCCAGCCCTCCCCCCGCTTCCCCAGCCAGCCACTACGCCCTGCTCCAGGTGGCTGAAACGGCTTCGCCCCAGGAGTTGCGCCGGGCTTTTCGCTCTCTGAGCAAGCTGTATCACCCGGACACCACCCTGCTGCCGGCTGCTGAGGCCGCTGCCCTGTTCCAGCTGCTGCAACAGGCCTATGCGGTGCTGAGCGATCCTGAGCTGCGCCGGCGTTACGACGCCGAGCTCCATCCTGTCTTGCCGCCGCGGCCAGCAGCGGTGGTGCCCATCGGTGTCCCGGCGCGGCGGGTCTCGGTGCGCCGCGACCTCTCCGGCGGGGAGTTGCTGGCCCTGTTGCTGCTTGCATTTGCCTTGGTGGTGAGCGTGGTGCTCGGGGTTGGAGTGGCCTGGATGCGGGGCGTCGAGCTGGTGCAGTTGCCCTCCTGGTGGGCCGGAACCGGCTCCATGACGGGGTTGGCTCCATGAGCGAACTGCCCAGTCCCAGGACTCCCCTTTACCACCATCCCCTGCCGGCGCTTGAGAGCTGGTTGGCCCAGCTGGGTGCCAGCCGGCAGCGGGCCAACCCCTGTCTGTGGGATCTGCACCGGCCGGAATGGAGTGCCCAGATCGAGCTGGAGGTGGAGGAGCTCAAGGTGAGCTGGCATCACGACGGTCAGGTGTCGGTGCGCCACTTCCCCTATGGCCTGTCGAGGGCTGATGCCGAGGCGGTGATCCTGGCCGGCCCCTAGCTCGCTGGGGACGGGCCAGGTCAGCGGCAGATGCCGCTGCTGCGCTCGACGGCCGGGGCGGCCGGACCGCAGTTCAGCCAGCGCACCAGGGAATCCTCCACATCGGTGAACAGCACCAGAACACCGCCGCACAGCAAAACCAGGGCGCCACTCACCAGCCAGTGCTGCCTTGTCAAGGGTGCTCATCGAGGGCTGTGCCGAGACTAGGGCCCAGCTTCTGGGCCTGCCATTGGCCGGCCAGCGCTTCGGCGCTGAGGGGCTTCAGCGGCGGCAGCTGGGCCAGCACCGGGGTCCGGGCCAGGGCTGTCAGGGTGGCTGGGTTGTCCGGGTGGAGCGGACCGTTGAGCACCAGGCCCAGCAGTTTCAGCCCCCGGTGGCGCAGGGCCTGAACCGACAGCAGGGTGTGGTTGAGTGTGCCCAGGCCACTGCGGGCCACCAGCAGCACCGGCAATCCCCAGACGGCCAGCTGGTCGATCTGCAGCCAGTCCCGCCGCAGGGGCACCAGCAGGCCGCCGGCGGTTTCGACGACCAGTGGGCCGGCCACCGCCGGCAGGGCCAGCCGGGCCGGATCGATCGTGATTCCCTCGCGCTCGGCGGCCCAGTGGGGTGACACCGGTGCCCGCAGCCGGTACGCCTCCGGCAGCAGACGCTCGACGGGGAGTTGCAACAGGGTCTGCAGCCTGCCCGTGTCGCCGCCGCCCTCCAGGCCGCTCTGCACCGGCTTCCAGTAATGGGCTCCCAGGCCCTGCACCACCAGGGCGCTGACGACCGTCTTGCCCACGTCGGTGTCGGTGCCGCAGATCACGAGTTGGCGTCTGGGCCCGGTCATGGCCTCAACTCTGGTCCGGGGCGCTTGCCCAGCAGCAGCAGCACCTCCCAGCTGACCCGGCCTGCGCTGGGCCAGTGGCCCAGCAGCCGTCGCAGCTGGTCGGGGGCCAGGTGGCCGCAGCGGCTGGCGCTGGCCCCCAGGGTTTTGAGTTGCTGCAGGAAGCCCAGGCCGCTGCCGTAGCTGCGGCTGTAGTTCAGCCTTTGGCAGTGCCGCAGCTGCAGCCCACCCCGGCCGGCGATGGCCTCGAGCCCCGCGGCATCCGGCAGAACCAGGGCGCTGCAGGGCACCCTGGCGGCGGCGGCGGCTTGATGCCATTCGGGAAAGCTGCCGCTGGTGGGCACGGCCAGGGCCAGCCAGCCGCCTGGTCGCAGCCGGCTGCACCAGTGCCGCAACTGGGCGGCGGGTTCGTCGAGCCACTGCAGGGCGAAGCTGGAGCTGAGCAGGGCGGCCTGCCGCAGGGATTCGGGGAGCCCCTGGTTGAGATCCCAGAGCAGCTGGCGGCCCGGCCCTGCCAGGGGGTTGTGGGCCAGCAGCTCTGGACATAGATCCAGCTGCAGCAGGGGCTCGATGCTGCCCTGCTGGCCAAGGGCCTGGCCGACGTGGCCGCTGCCGGCGCCCAGGTCGGCCCGGGGGCCTGCGGCGGGGATCGGCAGGGCGGCGCAGAGATGGGCCAGCCGCCAGGCCACCGCCTGCTGCAGGCGGGCCTGGCTGGCATAGAGGCCGGCGCGGCGGCCGAAGCGGGAGCTCACCCGCTGGCTGAAGGGTGATGGGGTCATGGCAGGCCCCCGATCCAGGCGTCGACCATGCCCACCAGGGCCGAACTCAGCAGGCAGTGCCCCACCCCGGCCAGCTCAAGCCTGTCGGCGTCGGGCAGGGCCTCGCCCAGCAGTCGGCGGGCTTCTGGAACCACGATCTGATCTTCCCGTCCTTCCACGATCAACACCCTGGCCCGGGTCGGGAAACCCGCCGGCAGGCCGGTGGTGGCGGCCAGCAGGGCCAGATCCTCCACCAGCCGCCGCCGACCGGTCTCAAGCAGGGGGGTGGCGGTGATGCCCGGCCACGGCAGACTGGGCGCCTGGGGAGCCGCGGACCTTTCCAGGAAGCTCCGCAGCATGGTGCCGGCCTGGTCCCCTCCGATCTGGTCTGCCATCAGTTGGTCTGCCATGGTTGCCACGGCAGCGGCCAGCCGGCGGCCGCCCTTGCCTTGCGGCAGGAAGCGGCCGAAACTGGCCAGCAGCACCACCGCATCGGCCTGCTCCAGCACGGCGGGGGGCAGCAGGTGGGGGCCGAGCGAGTGGGCAACCACCACCTTCAGCCCCCCTTCTGACAGCCAGTCCACCGCTAGAGGGGGCTGGGCTGTGTAGCCGCGGTCAGCGCACTGACCCCGCCAGCCGCGGGCCCTCCAGTCGCTCAGGAACCCTGCCCATCCCTGGGCATCGCCGGCCCAGCCGTGCATGGCAATCAGCTGCATGGCCGCTTTTGGTCTGGCGGGGGTCCCAGGGCCGTGAGCAACCTTCCCAGACTGCCGTCCGGCAGGTCGGCCCGCAGCACCAACCGCAGACGGGCGCTGCCTTCGGGCACGCTGGGCGGCCGGATCGCGACCCCCAGCAGGCCGCAGGCTTCCAGGCGTTGCTGCAGCTCCAGGGCCAGGTTGTCATCGCCCACCAGCAGGGGCAGGATCGGCCCCTCCCCGGGGGGACGGGGCCAGCCGGCGGCCTCCAGGGCGGTGCGCCAGCGTCCGGCCCGCCGCAGCAGGGCCGGGGCCAGGGGCTCGGCCTGGATCTGCATGAGGGCGGCCAGGGCTGCGGCCGCCAGGGGCGGGGCGAGGGCCGTGGTGTAGCGGAAGGGGCCGCTGAATTGCAGTAGCCACTCCATTGCCAGGGCGTCTCCGGCCAGAAAGGCGCCACCACTGCCGAAGGCCTTGCCGAAGGTGCCGCTGAGCAGGGCGATGCGGCCCTCGCCGTGGCCCAGGCCGCGCCCGCCGGGGCCCAGCACCCCCAGAGCATGGGCCTCATCGAGCAGCAGGGCCGCACCGTGGTCTGCGCACAGGGTTGTCAGGGCCGCCACATCCGGGCTGGTGCCCTGCATCGAGAACAGGCTTTCGCTCAGCACCAGCAGCCGTTGGTCGGGTCGATCCCGCCGGGCGGTCTGGAGACGCCCCTGCAGATCGACCAGGTCGTTGTGGCCAAAGCGCTGCAGCCTGGCGCCGCTGGCACGTACCCCGGTGAGCAGGGATTGGTGGATCAGCCGATCTGCCAGCACCAGGCTATGGCGATCGGCCATGGCGGCCACCGCAGCCAGGTTGGCCTGGAAGCCACTGGGGAACAGCAGCACCCGATCCCGTCCCAGCCATTGGGCCAGGGCCCCTTCCAGCTCATCATGCACCTGCCGGCTGCCGCTCACCAGTCGGGATGCTCCCGCACCCACTCCCGCGTCCGCCGCGGCCGCCTGGGCCGCTGCAACCAGGGCGGGGTGGCGGCTCAGTCCGAGGTAATCGTTGCTGGCCAGATCAAGCAGGGGGCCGATGCCGATCGGCGTCAGGGTGGCGGCGGCCTCAGCAGGGGCCCAGCTGCGCAGTTGGCGCCGGCGCATTTCCGGGATGGCCGCCAGCTGCCTCTCCATTACCAGCTGCCAGGGAGCCGGCGATGGCAGGGATGGGGCTGCGCTCGATCCCAAGGGGCTCGCTCCCGGTCTGGTCAATGATCGCGCCCAGCCCGCCAACCCTCGGCTTGCCCCCGGGGCCCATCCACCCCCCATAGGATGCGCGGATGATTCAGCCCTGTCTGCAGCGTGCCTGAACCGGCGGCCAACGCGCTGGATCCGGCGGCCATCTTCCCTTTCCCCTTAGACGATTTTCAGTTGGAGGCGATCGACGCCCTCAACCAGGGCCATTCTGTGGTTGTGAGCGCTCCCACGGGTTCGGGAAAGACGCTGGTGGGTGAATATGCCATCTACCGGGCTCTGGCCCATGGCCAGAAGGTGTTCTACACGACGCCGCTGAAGGCGCTCTCCAACCAGAAACTGCGCGATTTTCGCCAGCAGTTCGGAGCCGAGAAGGTTGGGCTGCTCACCGGTGATATGAGCCTCAACCGGGAGGCTCAGGTGGTGGTGATGACCACCGAGATCTTCCGCAACATGCTCTACGCAGAGGCAGATGGGGGAGATGACCCGCTGGAGGGCGTGGAGGCGGTGGTGCTGGATGAGTGCCACTACATGAACGATTCCCAGCGAGGCACCGTCTGGGAGGAGTCGATCATCCACTGTCCGCCCTCGATTCAGCTGGTGGCGCTCTCGGCCACGGTGGCCAATGCCGGCCAGCTCACTGACTGGATCAACCGGGTGCATGGCCCCACCCAGCTGGTGCACAGCGACCATCGGCCCGTGCCCCTGGCCTTCAGCTTCTGCAGCGCCAAGGGCCTGCACCCCCTGCTCAACGCGGAGGGCACGGGTCTCCACCCCAACTGCAAGGTGTGGCGTGCTCCCAAGGGCAGCCATCGCAAGGGGCCGAAAACGCCCAAGCCGCCCCAGCCCGAGGCACCGCCCCTGGGCTTTGTGGTGGCCCAGATGGCCGAGCGTGACATGCTCCCGGCCATCTATTTCATCTTCAGCCGGCGCGGCTGCGACAAGGGGGTCAAGGAGCTTGGCAAGGCGAACCTGGTGACCCCGGACGAGCAGGCTCGCATCCAGACCCGACTGGATCAGTTTGTGGCGACCACCCCCGAGGCGGTGCGGGAGGGCGGCCACGCCGAGGCCCTGTTGCGGGGCATCGCCTCCCACCACGCCGGGGTGTTGCCGGCCTGGAAGGAATTGATCGAGGGCCTGTTTCAGCAGGGCCTGATCAAGGTGGTGTTCGCCACCGAAACCCTGGCCGCCGGCATCAACATGCCGGCCCGCACCACGGTGATCTCGGCCCTCTCCAAGCGCACCGAGCGGGGGCACCGGCCGTTGATGGGGAGTGAATTCCTGCAGATGGCCGGCCGGGCCGGGAGGCGTGGCCTGGATTCCCAGGGCTATGTGGTGACGGTGCAGAGCCGCTTTGAGGGGGTGCGGGAGGCGGGAGCGCTGGCCACCGCTCCCGCCGATCCGCTGGTTAGCCAGTTCACGCCCAGCTACGGCATGGTGCTCAACCTGCTGCAGCGCTACTCCCTGGCCAAGGCCAGGGAGCTGGTGGAACGCAGCTTCGGCCGCTACCTGGCCACCCTGGATCTGGTGGAAGATGAGGCCCGCATCGCCCAGCTGATGCAGCAGCTGGCAGGCCTGGAGGCCGGTGCCGGGGAGGTGCCCTGGGAAGATTTCGAAGCCTATGAAAAGCGGCGGGCCCACCTGCGCGAGGAGCGCCGAATTCAGCGGATCCTGCAGCAGCAGGCCGAGGAGACCCTGGCCCACGAGCTCACCCTGGCCCTGCAGTTTGCCAGCCAGGGCACTCTGGTGAGCCTCAAGGCGCCCCAGCTGCGCGGCCGGGTCACACCGGCGGTGATAGTGGAGAAGGTGAAGGGCCCGGGTCAGTTTCCCCTGCTCAAGTGTCTCACCGATGAGAACCTCTGGGTGCTGCTGCCCTGCCATGGGGTGGTGAGCCTGCATGCCGAGCTCAGCTGCCTGCAGGTGGGCCAGGTGGAGGCGCCCGAGCTGACCCACTCCGGCGAGATCCGCCATGGCGACCAGGCCAGTGGCGGCCTGGCCCTGGCGGTGGCTTCCATGGCCAGTCGCCACGACATGGCCACCCCCCAGTACGACCTGGCCGGTGAGGTGCGTGCCCAGGCCAGGCTGGTGCACCAGCTGGAGGAGCAGCTGGAGCTGCATCCGGCCCACCGCTGGGGTGACCGCCGCCAGCTGATCAGGCACCGCCGCCGCATGGAAGAGCTGCAGGTGGAGATCGGCGAGCGCCAACGGCTGCTGCACTACCGCTCAAACAGGCACTGGGAAACCTTCCTGGCCCTGATTGAGGTGTTGCGCTTCTTCGGGGCCCTGGCGGGAGCAGAGGGCCTGGAACCCACCGAGGTGGGCCGCACCGTGGCCGCCCTGCGCGGTGACAACGAGCTGTGGCTGGGGCTGGCGTTGATGAGCGGCCACCTCGATGGGCTCGATCCGCCCCAGCTGGCGGCGGCGTTTGAGGCGATCTCCACCGAGGTGAGCCGGCCTGATCTCTGGTGTGGCTTCCCGCCGCCACCGGCCGCCGAGGAGGCCCTGCACGACCTGCGCGGCCTGCGCCGTGAGCTGGAACGCCAGCAGGAGCGCGCCAGAGTTACCTTCCCGCTCTGGTGGGAACCGGAGCTCACCGGGCTGGTGGAGGCCTGGGCCAGGGGGGCCGGCTGGAGCGATGTGATTGCCAACACCTCCCTTGATGAGGGAGATGTGGTGAGGATTCTGCGCCGCACGGTGGATCTGCTGGCCCAGGTGCCCTACTGCGAGGCGGTGAGCCAGCAGTTGCGCAACAACGCTCGAACTGCCCTCAAGGCAATCAACCGCTTCCCGGTGTGCGAGCTCGAAGACCTGCTGCCCAGGGCGCCGGCGGCGACTGCCCGGCCCACCGATGCTGCGACCGTAGGGTGAAGCATGCCCCCTCCAGCGGCCCGTGCTCAATCCCTCCCGCATCCGCCTCCTGGCGGTGGGCAAGGTGCGCAAGGGCTGGCTGAGCGAGGGGGTGGAGCTGTATCGCAGGCGTCTGCCGGGGCTGGAGATTGTCGAGCTGCGTGACGGCAGCCTGGCCCGCGAAGCCGAAGCGATCAGTGCCGAGCTGCGCAGCGGCGAGCGGTTGGTGGCCCTTTGCGAGGAGGGCCAGATCTACGACTCTCTGGCCTTTGCCCAGGCTCTGGAGGGCTCCGGCTCAGATCGGCTGGCTTTTGTGATCGGCGGAGCCGATGGTCTCGATCCGGGGCTCAAGGCCCGGGCCAGCTGGCGTCTGAGCCTCTCGCCGCTGACTTTTCCCCATGAGTTGGCGCGGCTGCTGCTGCTCGAGCAGCTCTATCGGGCCAGCTCGATTCAGCAGGGAGGCCCGTACCACAAGGCCTAGGTTGCCCCGGGCGTGGGAGTGGTCGTTCACACCCCCAGCCGCTCCCAGATCACGTCCAGGTTGGCCAGGTGCAGGTCGGTGGAGAAGCACGCGGCCAGCTGTTCGGCGCCCAGCCGGCCGGTCACCTCGGCATCCGCCTCGAGGTTGGCGCGGAAGTTGCCCCCTTCGCTGTTCCAGGCGCTGTGGGCGTGGCGCTGCACGATCCGGTAGGCGTCCTCGCGGCTCAGGCCGCTCTCCACCAGGGCCAGCAGCACCCGCTGGCTGAAAACCACGCCCCCGTAGACATTCAGGTTGCGGGCCATGTTGGCGGGGTAGACCCCCAGCCCCCGGATCACGACTGTCATCTCGCGCAGCATGAAGTGCAGCGTTGCCGAGCAATCCGGCAGCATCATGCGCTCCACCGAGCTGTGGCTGATGTCCCGCTCGTGCCAGAGGGCGCAGTTCTCCAGCGCCGCCACCACGTAGCTGCGCAGCACCCGGGCCAGGCCGCTGATCCGCTCGGAGCGGATCGGGTTGCGCTTGTGGGGCATGGCCGAGCTGCCCTTCTGCCCTTCGGCGAAGTTCTCCTCCACCTCCAGCACATCGGTGCGCTGCAGGTTGCGGATCTCCGTGCTGAACCGCTCCAGCGCCGCCCCCACCAGGGCCAGGGTCTGCACGTATTCGGCGTGGCGATCGCGGGCGATCACCTGGGTGCTGGCGGTGTCAACCGCCAGGCCAAGCTTGGCGCAGGCGATCGCCTCCACCTGCGGGTCGGTGTTGGCGTAGGTGCCCATGGCGCCCGAGATCTGGCCCACGCTCACCACCCGCTCCAGGCGCTCGAGGCGCTCGCGGTTGCGCTCCACCTCCGCCAGCCAGCCGGCCAGCTTGAAGCCGAAGCTGATCGGCTCGCCGTGGATGGCATGGCTGCGGCCGATCATCACCGTGCCCTTGTGGGCGCGGGCCAAAGCCCTGAGGGCGTCGGCCAGCTGGTCGAGCTCGGTGCGCAGCAGCCCCACCGAGGCCTTGAGCTGCAGGGCCAGCCCGGTGTCGAGCACATCCGAACTGGTCATGCCGACGTGGATGTACCGCCCCGCGTCGCCCACGTGCTCGTTCACGTTGGTGAGGAAGGCAATCACGTCGTGGCGCACCTCCGCCTCGATCTCCAGGATCCGCTCCACCGAGAAGGTCGCCTTCTGCTTGATCGTGGCCACCGCCTGGGCAGGCACCCGGCCCAGCTCGCAGTTTGCCTCGGTGGCGGCGATCTCCACATCGAGCCAGCTCTGGAATCTGGCCTGCTCGCTCCAGAGGTTGCCCATCTCGGGCAGGGTGTAACGCTCGATCAAGGCCGCGGGGGCTCACAGCCAGACCAATGTATGGGTGCGCTTGCTGAGCCTCCCTCAGGCCACGCTGGTGAGGCGGCGGTGTTCCACTTCCCACTGCACCTGCAGGCCCCAGGCCTGCTGGCGCACCCAGCAGCGCCCCCCACGGCACTGGACCAGCTGGAATGGGGGCAGGTCAGCGGGTTGATTGCGCAATTTCACGAAGCTTCCCGGGTAGAGAAGCTCCACCACGTTGTTGGCTGTCACTGAGGGGGTGGAAAGAGGAGGCCATCCTGGCTTGGGTTTCGCCATGGGGCCCTGATGCTTGGAATCTGTTCCGTTTGAGTTGTGGTTTGATCACAGAAGCGCAGGTGCCATGGGCCGTAGACAACGCCTGGATCAGGAGCTGGTGGCCCGCGGCCTGGCGGCCAGCCGCCAGCAGGCCCAGCAGCTGATCCGGGCCGGCCGGGTGCGCCTTGGCGACCGGCTGCTCGACAAGCCGGGCACGGAGGTGTTGCCGGATGCGGAGCTGCTGGTGCAGCAATCCCCCCGTTTTGTTTCCCGAGGCGGGGAGAAGCTGCTCCAGGCCCTGGCCACCTTTCCCGTGCAGGTGCGGGGCCGGGTCTGCCTTGATGGGGGCATCTCCACAGGGGGCTTCAGCGATTGCCTGCTGCAGCACGGCGCAGAGCGCGTCTACGGCATCGATGTGGGCTATGGCCAGACCGCCTGGAGCCTGCGCTGCGATCCACGCCTGGTGTTGCGGGAGCGTACCAACCTGCGTCACCTCCTGGCGGCAGATCTCTACGGGCCCACTGACCCCTGGCCCGATCTGGCGGTGGCGGATGTTTCGTTCATCTCCCTTTCCCTGGTGCTGCCCGCCCTGCTGGGGCTGCTCAAACCCGAGGCGAGTTTGGATCTGGTGCTTCTGGTAAAGCCCCAGTTTGAGGTGGGCAGGGGCCGGGTGGGCAAGGGGGGAGTTGTGCGGGATCCGGCCGCCCACTGCGATGCGATCTCGGCTGTGGTCACCGCGGCTGGGGCTCTGGCCCTGGTGGCCAGGGGGTTGGTGGCCTCACCTCTCACCGGTCCCGCCGGCAATCACGAATACCTGCTCTGGCTGAAGCGCGCAGGGCCCGGCGATGGGAGCGACCCAACCGATGGGGCAGCTCAAACCGCTGGGATCGATTCAGCCGCAATCAGGACCCTGGTGGCCACAACCCTCAGATAGCGCCGCTGTCGCGATCGCCCGTGCGGATGCGGATCACCGCATCGATCGTGCTCACAAAGATCTTGCCGTCGCCGATTTCGCCGGTGCGGGCAGCGTCTTGAACAGCTGTAACAACCGTATCCACCTTGTCGTCATCAACGACGATCTCCAATTTGAGCTTCTGCAGAAATTCCACGGTGAATTCCGAGCCGCGGTAGCGCTCCACCTGGCCCTTCTGGCGGCCAAAGCCCCGCACCTCACTGACGGTCATGCCGACGATTCCCGCATTCACCAGTGCGATCTTGACGTCCTCGAGCTTGAAGGGACGAATGATGGCCTCGACTTTTTTCATGGAAGCAGCTGATGCTGAAGGGGAAGTCTCTCAGGTACCGCTGCCGATGGCAGCCGTCAGGTCCCATTAGGCCTGAGCGCCTGGGCGATCGTAGTAGCTGTGGCTACCGGCCAGCACACCCGGCAGGCAGGTCCGGGCCCGTTCCTAGGATCTGACCGCCATGTTTTCAGCCCGGCTGCCGTGTCCGATCGCACCCTCACCCCCGCCTATGGCGAGCGGGCCATCGCCGATGCGGAGCTGATCTGTTTTGCCAACCCCCGGCCGGGCCGTCCCTACGAGATCTCCATTGAGTTGCCGGAATTCACCTGCAAGTGTCCCTTCTCCGGCTATCCGGATTTTGCGGTGCTGCGCCTGATCTACCAGCCTGGTCCCAAGGTGGTGGAGCTCAAGGCGATCAAGCTCTACGTGAACAGCTACCGGGACAGGGCCATCTCCCATGAGGAGGTCGCCAACCGCGTCCTCGATGATCTTGTGGCAGCCACCGAGCCCCAGTGGATGCAGCTGGAGGCTGATTTCCACCCCCGCGGCAACGTGCACACGGTGGTGCGGGTGAGCCACGGCAGCAGGCTTGCCTGTTAGAGCTGGCTGAGCAGCTGGGGTAGTTCCGCGGCAAAGCCGGTGAGATTGCGGTTGCACAGGCCCGCCACATGCAGCTGGCCCGGGCCTGGCCCGGCATCGGCGATCGCCCAGAGTTGGCGGGTTGCCACCAGGCTGAGTGCCCCGCCGGCCAGGGCGATGGCGAAGCCCGCATAGACGAGCGGCACACCGGGATCACGTTTTAAGAGGATGCCACTGGCGGGCAGCACGCTCCCCACCCGGATGGGCAACCCCTTGAGCTCTAACGCTTCGCCGCCGGGACTGATCTGGCCCAGGGGGCTGCCGTCGGCGCCGTACACCTCCACCGGCCCCTGCTCACTGCCCAGGCTGAGCAGCACGGGCTCGCTGCCATCGGGGCGGGTCGGCAGCACGAGTCCCCACACCTGCTCGCCCAGTTGGGGGAAGCTCTGCAGGGGCAGCTGCAGCAGCGGACTCCTGCCCAGCTGCAGACTGATTGCCGCCAGGGCCCAGTCTGCCTGGTAGAGGGTCACCCCCTGGAAGCGCAGGGGGTGATTCACGCTGATCTGGGCCTGTTTGAGCAAGGTGCCGGCGCTGCCATCTCCCTCGAGAATGCGCAGCCCAGATGTGAACTGCTCTGGCCGGCCGGCCGGATCTCGCTGGATGGAGAAGCTGTCGAGGGCCAGGGTCAGCTTGCTGCTTCCCCGGCTGTCAAGCAGCTCCAGGCTGCGGCCTGGGGCCAGGAATTGCTCGGCACGCTGGCCTGCCACGGCCCCCCAGGCGGCCCCCAGCATCACCGCCACCATGCCGGCATGGACCAGCAGCGGGCCGACCCGGCCGAGCAGCCCCTTGCGGGCCGCCAGGCGATCCCCCTGAAGGCGGATCTGCCACCCTTTGCCCCGCAGCAGGGACGCCAGCTTTTCGAGGCTTGCCCCGGGCTCGTGGGTAACGAGGCTTTCGGCCAGGCTCAGTTTGCTGAGCTGGCGTGGCTTGCGGTAGTCGATCCAGCGCAGTGAGGCGCGCAGGGCTGGCCATTGGCGCCGCCAGCTGCACAGCAGCAAGGCGAGAGCCAGCCAGGCCAATAATCCCAGAAACCAGCCGCTGGAGTAGATGTGGTCGAGCTGTAGGGCCAGCACCCCTTTGCCGGGCAGCAGGCCCAGCCAGGGCTCGGCGTCATAGAGCCGGTGGTAGAACTCTGCCGTTTCCCGCTGGGGGATGGCCGTGCCCAAGCCGCTTGCGATGGCTATGACCAGCAGCAGCACTATCGCCAGGCGCAGATCAGAGATCCAGGCCACCAACCGGGAGAGCCCCCTCATGGCAAGTTGGCCGCCAGGGTGAGGGCTCCGGTGGTGACCAGCACCACCCCGCTGATCGGGGGCACCCATTGGCCGAAGCGGCGCAGGTTGAGCAGGCTGGGCAGGCTGGCGGCGGCGGTGCCGGCCAGCAGCAGCGGCACCACCTGGCCGGCACCAAAGCTGCTCAGCAGCACCATTCCCACCAGGGGTTTGCCGTTCTGGGCCATCCAGGCCAGCAGCACCGCCAGCACGGGGGTGGTGCAAGGGGTGGCGGCCAGGCCGAAGGCCAGGCCCGCTGCCAGGGGGGCAAGCGGAGCTGGGACTTTGCGGCGCCATACCTCGGGATCGGGCCCCGCCGGCAGGGGCAGCCTGAGCAGACCCAGCAGATTGAGGCCCATCGCCACGGCCAGTACGGCCACCACGATGGGTACGAGTCCGGGGATCTGGCCATAGATGCGGCCCAGAAAGCCGCTCACCAGGCCGAGTGACACCAGGGCGGCCACGATGCCAGCCGCAAAGCTGAGGCTCCTCTTCCAGGGGGTCTGGCGCACCGCATCCTGGCTGCCGGCAGGGCCGCTGAAGCCGGCCAGGTAGGCCAGAGTCACCGGCAGGAGCGAGAGGGAGCAGGGCCCCAGGCTGGTGAGCAGACCCCCGATAAAAACCACAGCCACGGTTCCCGGGGTGGGGCTGGCAAGGGAATTCAGCA
>Ga0172376_10005000_pt1 | contig 14911 bp, 10 predicted proteins | sample Lak35m_FD_121114 | JGI IMG/M metagenome (GOLD analysis project Ga0172376, IMG submission 121114) | Freshwater microbial communities from Kabuno Bay, South-Kivu, Congo - kab_092012_35m | ecosystem: Environmental > Aquatic > Freshwater > Lake | place: Democratic Republic of the Congo: South-Kivu...
GGGGAAAGATTTTGCTAAAACTCAGTTTAACCGAGTAACCCAAGCTCAAAGACAGCCAGGTTCAACATTTAAAACCTTTGTATATGCAGCTGCCATAGCCTCAGGCAAGAATCCAAACGACACATATATGGATGAGCCAGTTTCATTTAGAGGTTATGAACCAAAGAATTATAGCGAGAAATTCCGTGGTTTAATGACCATGCAAGACGCATTGGCTCTATCCATCAATACAATTTCCCTTCAGGTGCTAATAGATGTTGGCTATGAGCCAACCATTAAAATTGCCCACAATATGGGGATTAAATCACCTTTAGAACATAACTACTCCTTAGCTCTTGGTTCTAATGAGGTTAACCTTTTAGAATTAACCAGTGCCTATGGTTCCTTTGCTACTCAAGGTTTACATACGGAAGCACACGCTATTCGTCGCATTCTTAATCGTCAGGGTGATGTAATTTGGAGTGCGAATTTCCAACCCAAAAGAGCCTTAGATACAGATAGCAGTCGTATTGTGACCAAGATGTTAACCAATGTGGTTAGCAACGGTACTGGACGGGCCGCCCAATTACCAGACAGGCCAGTAGCGGGGAAAACCGGTACATCTGATGAATCAAGAGATTTATGGTTCATTGGCTACATACCCCAAATGGTAACAGGAATTTGGCTAGGCAATGATAACAATCGCCCCACTTATAGTTCCAGTTCCACAGCTGCTTACACCTGGTCTAAATTCATGGGGGGAGCAGTAAAAGACCTGAAAGTGGAAAACTCTCCACGACCTTCCCGAGTGGCAAAGCGCAAACCCACAATCAAGGCCCAACCAATTTCTAAAAAAAATGCTGGCTTTAAAATTTCTAACCGTGATGATAACTCAGACTCTCAAGACAGCACTTTATCTACTAGGCAAAGTCGTAGAAGAGAGCGCAATTATGAGCAATTAGACCAAAACCAGGATACTTCTACTAGAAGAAGAAGGCGTCGTCGCTACGATGTGCAGACTGTTCTACCTTCCACTGATGAGAATACCACTTCTACTAGAAGAAGAAGGCGTCGTCGCAATGATGTGCAGACTGTCCTACCTTCCACTGAGGAGAATACCACTTCTACCAGAAGAAGAAGGCGTCGTCGCAATGATGTGCAGACTGTCCTACCTTCCACCGAGGAGAATACCACTTCTACTAGAAGAAGAAGGCGTCGTCGCAATGACGTGCAGACCGTGCCATCCTCAACCGGGGAAAACAGAAATTCCGTCAATAATTCTCCCAATTCCCCAGCTAGACAACCATCTTGGCGAGAACGGCTCAAACCTGATTCTTAATATTTAGTTAACTATGCCTAATAATATGTGAGATTATAGTAAAATCAGGTAAAATCATATATTATAAGCAGTGGGATAAAACACTCATGAGTTTAATATTACTAGAAGCAGCGCCCGTGACCACTGGTAATCAGTTTCCATTGGCCTTCACCTTAGTCTATGTGGTTGGCTTTGTTGCTGCAGTTACTATTGGTTCAATCGCCTGGTACAATTCTAAACGTCCCCCAGGTTGGGAAAGTAAGGATCGTCCTGATTTTGTTCCCAAGATTGATAAGGAATAACCAAAACCGCTCAAACACATGGGGAGTACTCATAAAACTGCAATTTCCCTAGGCAGTAACCTGGGGGATTCAGCTGGAATCTTCTCAGCATGCTTAAACACACTATCTCAAGTCCCAGGCTTATTCATAAAAGCTAGATCTAGTTTTTATAGAACCAAAGCCGTGGGGCCACCTCAACCAGATTATTTAAATGCTTGTGCCATACTTGAGGTAACAATGTCACCTCAGGATCTATTAGCTATCTTATTGGCAGTAGAACAAAAGTTCGGTCGCGTGCGCCTAGAACGTTGGGGAGCAAGAACCTTAGACTTGGACCTGTTAATGTATGATCACCTAATTTTAAATCAGTCTAACCTGCAAATTCCCCATCCGCGAATGTATGAACGAGGTTTTGTACTAGTTCCCTTAGAAGAAATTGCTGGAGATTGGCAAGATCCCATATCTGGAATGACAATTAGGAATCTATTGAGAAATGTAGACCATTCTGATGTACACTGGGTGAGTGGTGCATGACCAACTGTGAAAATTATTGTCCAAAGACCCTGATTGTACCATTTACTCCCCGTATGTATTCCTAGTAGTTGCCAAAATTAGAACTTTATTATGCCATTAGGTAGAGAATTGCCACAGTTGCTTAAGCAACGTTTATTCCATAAGGGTCGCAAATTCGACTTTGAAGTGAGTCGTTTACGGTTACCTAACAAGTCGGAAGGAGAATGGGAATGTATTCGTCATCCTGGTGGTGCTTTAGCCATACCAGTTACTGATGATGGTAAATTAATTCTGGTGCGCCAATATCGTTTTGCAGTTCAGGGAAGGTTGCTAGAATTTCCTGCTGGTACTGTGGAACCCAATGAAAAGCCCTTGACAACAGTACAAAGAGAAATTCAAGAAGAAATTGGTTACAAAGCTCATCAGTGGGACAAGTTAGGAGAATTTTTCCTAGCCCCTGGTTATTCCGATGAAATTATCTATGCTTTTTTAGCTCGGGATTTAGAAAAACTGGAAACGCCCCCCCAGCAAGATGAAGATGAAGATATTGAAACCGTGTTTTTAGCCCCTGCAGAATTAGAAGCCGCTATTGATAGAGGAGAGCCTGTAGACGCTAAAACTGTTACTAGCTTTTTCTTAGCTCGTTCGTTTTTGATGCTAAAACCTTAAAACTTACCTATCGCCAATAGCTACCTATAGAATCCCGAGTCCGATAGTGAAAACTATTGGCTATGATTCTTTTGCTAGGACCAAAATCCGCCAGCTTCCCAACATGATTTTGATTGTATTGAAATATGGCAGTAAAATCTGATAGTCTTAAAACCTGTTGGATATTGTGAGAAACAAAGACAATTGTTAACTCCGATCGCAAACACTCTATGAGTTCTTCCATCTTTCTAATGGCAATGGGGTCTAGTCCTAGACAAAATTCATCTATTAATAGTACCTGTGGTTTTACCGCTAGGGATCGGGCAATACAAAGTCTTTGTTGTTGTCCCATAGACAATTCTAAGGCCGATTTGTGTAGTTTATTTTTCAACTCATCCCAAATATTTGCCCTCTTGAGTGCCATCTCTACTATTTCATCTAATTCTGCTTTGGGACGCCAGCCAATTAATTTCACCCCGTAGACCACATTGTCATAGATGCTCATGGGAAAAAGATTTGGTATGGCATAGATTATACTAATCTGACGGCGAAGACGATTTAAATTTACCCGTTTACCATGGATATTTTGTCCAAAAAATTCTACTGTTCCTTCTAATTTCACTTCTCCTTCTAGTTCACTCATACGGTTAAGAGATTTTAGAAAAGTCGATTTTCCACAACCGCTAGGCCCAATCATGGCTGTGATTTTGTTTTGAGATATATTCATTGATACACCCTCAAGGATTTTTCGACTGTTGTAATAAAAGTTAAAATTTTTGATGCTGAGGGCGGGGATGAGTTTACTCATAAAAGAGGCCTAAATATGGTAGTTTCACGGTTTATTTACAGGAGGTGGGTGGTTTATGCTCAAATCATTAAAGTATGTAGTAATTAGTATTATTGTCTGGCATTTGTCAAGTTTTGTCACACTGGCACAAAATCGAAAACCAACAATAGATAAGTTTTCCCCTAATCCCCTAGAAACTAATATACCAGACTCCCTCATTAGGAGTAATGTCAAAGAAAAACCATTAACTACGGAAGAATTAAAAACCTTAGAAGCTGCCTTAGATGAGTTGAATCAACAGGCTAGAATCAGGTTAGAAAGTGGAGATCAAGAAAATGCTTTTTCTATATGGAATCGAGAATTGCGACTAAGGCGATTTTTAGGAATGCCATCACAAGTACAAGCAATATCAAGAGTAGGTGCAATTGCTTGGCGAGAAAATAATCGAGAACAAGTACAGTATATCACGGAGAGCTTACGGAAAATTGAAACCCAGTTACGGAATGAAAAAAATGCTGATTTACAATTATGGCGATCGCTAGGGATAGCATATCAAAATTTGCGTTCTCCCCAGTTAGCAGTGAAGGTTTATGAGCAGGTTCTAAGTTTGGTCAAACGTGAAAATGACCCGGTTACTGAGGTGGAAACTCTCAATCAAATAGGTGAGTTACATCTAAATTGGTTTAATTATTCCCAAGCTGCCATCACATATCAAGAACTACTGAATTTAGCAGTAACCAGAGGTGATAGAACCAGTCAATTAAGGTACTTACAACAATTGGCTTATACTTTTGAACAAAGTAAACAACCTCTTAAAGCAATTGACATACTCAATCAGTTAGCATCAATTTACAATCAACAAGACAACCAGGAGGCAATTCCCCGGTTAAAAATAGCAATAGCAGAAAATTATCAGTCCCTAGTACCACAAAATCCCTCCCTTCTTCAACCAGCATTGAACAGTTATCAAGAAGCTTATATTATTGCTTGGCAATTGCAAATGTATCTAAGTGCTGGTGAAGCATTAGAAAAACTCATTGATCTTTATCGTTCGCAAAATCAAACTCGAGAAGCATTACAAGCTAGTAAAATTCTACTAGAAACCCAAACCCTAGGTAGAAATTATTACGGACTAATGCAAGCCTATGATCAGCTGGGGGATATTTATCTACAGAAAGAAGAAAGTGCCAACGCTTTAATAGCTTTTGAGCAGGGATTAAAAATTGCCCGAGAACTAAAATACCAAGAGGGTTATTTTGTCCAGAAAATTGCTGGATTGAAACCGTGAGATTTCGAGATCACAGACCATTAGTCCGTTAAAACTTGGATGTCAGTAAGTTGATGGATAACCACATCCGCTCCCCGTACCTGTGCCAAGTTATTGTTCCAGATAATCCCTATACAACCCCCTGCTTTAGCATCTCGTGCCATTTGCATATCACCTATAGAATCCCCTACCATTAAAGCATTTTGAGGCTGCACACCTAAAGTCTGACAAGCTTGTAGAAACAATCTAGGATCTGGTTTACCAAGGCCCTCATCCACTCCCATTTCTAATTCTAGATAGTCTCTCAAGCCATAACAAGTGACAAACTGCTCCACACCTCTAGTGCTCGCAGCTGAAAGAATCCCCAGTTTTATTCCCCGGGATGATAATAACTCCAACAGATCTAAAACTCCTGGGTATAAAGGGCATGGGTTTTGTCCAATATATTCATGAGCTTCTTCTAAAGCTTGACGGGCGATTTTTAAACAATCAAACCATCCTCTACCAGTTTCAGCAATGTAAGCAGCAGCAGCAATTTCCGTTTCCTTACGACTGGCTACGGCCATTAAACCTGTTAAATCCAAAACATCTCCACTAATCCCCAACGCCATTGACAATGGTTCCCCAATACCCGGAATTTGTGCGTCTATTAGTCTTACTGCCTTTTGACCTAGGGATCTTAAAAAATCTTCTGAGTCTTCTAAAGTACCGTTTTTATCGAATAAAACTGCCTGAATATCTGAAAATACAACGTTACCACATTTAATAGTAGCCATTTAGAGCTTAACCCCCATAAAATTAATTAAGATTAACAACGCTAGTTAGCAAAAACAAAAAAGAGGGGAATTACCCTCTTGTTTAAGTGTTTTGCTACAGATATGTTACTCTTCCACGGCCACCGGGATTTCTTCTTCCACTTCAATTGCTGGTGGAATTTCTGTTTGGGCAACTACTTCTAGTTCTTCCACCGGTGCGGTTTCTGCTCCTTCCACTGGTGCAACGGCAATACCCTGCTGTTTAGCTAACATTTGTTCCCTATACTTAGCTGCCATTTCTTCAGCCTTGTCATAGACTAAATCACGATTCTTAATCATGTCCCCGGGTTCAGGCTCCAATTGCTTGGTAGATAGAGAAATACGACCTCTCTCAGCATCTAAATCAATGATCATGACTTTAACTTCGTCATTCACATTAAATACACTATGAGGCGTGTCTATATGTTCCTGAGAGATTTCAGAAATGTGCAGTAATCCGCTTACACCACCAATATCAATAAATGCACCATAAGGTTTGATGCCGCGAACAGTGCCAATTACTACCTCTCCCACTTCCAAGCGGTTCATCTTACGTTCAACCAGTGCCCGACGATGGGAGAGGACCAAGCGGTTACGCTCCTCATCCACTTCTAGGAATTTTAAGGGCAATTGTTCCCCTACTAGTTCTTCTTTGGGCTTGCGAGTGCTAATATGGGAACCTGGAATGAAACCCCTGAGTCCCTCGATTCGTACTAATGCACCGCCACGATTAGTCGCAAAAACATCAGAACGGACAGTGGCATCTTCTTTCTGTAATTGCCGCACTCTTTCCCATGCTCTCATGTATTCAATACGACGAATAGACAGAGTCAACTGACCATCTTCGTTTTCATCAGTGAGAATGAAAAATTCCCGCGTTTCATTTGATTGTAAGACTTCTTCCGGGGCATCCACCCGGTTAATAGACATTTCCTGTATAGGTATGTATGCTGCTGTTTTAGCACCAATGTCAATCAGAGCGCCACGCGGCTCTATACTAAACACTGTACCTGGTACAATATCACCAGGGCTGAAGTGATAATCGTACTTATCAAGTAGAGCAGCGAAATCTTCGTGAGTAAATCCAATTTCTTTGGCGGTTAAGTTCTGATTGACCATGCTGATTTGTTCCTGGTTCTAGTCTCCGTAAGTTTTTGTCAAAGTTAACGATCTATATGCCATAAGGCGACTGTTTGTAGTGTAGCAAAAAACTAGTTAAGCTATCCCACAGGGTGGTTCTTTGCCAGTTCCTTGTAAATCTACACTTACATCCTTACCTGATCCTAGCCCGGAAGCTAGGCTTACACATATTATCTTCCAGACAGATTATTCTATCACATCTAAAAATTTTTTTCAACTCTTGGAGAATCACAATCGACTTAGAGATTCTCTTTTGCTTGGTCGATTATACCCTCAAGAATCACCTGCGGATCATCCGAGTCTATTTGTAGATCTTGGGATATTTGTCGGCGCAGGGGTTCATTTTCCCGCAAAATAGCCAATAAGTCATCCTGAGTTACTATTTGTTCTTCTGGGGATAGGTTTTCCCCTGCTGGACTTCCTACTATCTCGTCGTCTGGTCCATCATATTCCCATATTGGTTCTATGGGAGTGCGGGTTAATAATTCCATGCCTATCTCGTAGGCTAGATCACCTACCTCACCTACCTCTAACTCCCCTAACTGTACCAGACGGGATGCTATCTCGTTGTGTGGATTTTTGGATTTTAATAATTTATTACCAAATTTGCGTAACCAGTCTAACCATTGCTCAGTAGTGACCCGATGTTCAATCTGATCTAACCAGTTTCGCGCCCAAGTGCGTCCCTTGGCCTGACGAACCCCTGCCAAAAGTTCTGTGAACAAAAATTCTAGATCTGTGTCACTTAGGGGGGGTATAGTCTTTTTTTCGCCATTTTGTGGCGCCTGGCTAGATCTACGTCTTTGACCTGATAAAGCTTGAAACACTCTTTTTAAAATTTGTTTAAGCCATTTAATTACACGGTTTAACATCTGTTCTATCATTTAATTTTGGATAAGTTTGGAAGCAAAGGTTTACCTTTATTGACACAATCAGGTAAACATTATATAGCTTATAGCTTTAGCCAGGTAGGAGTTCTGGAATCTCCTTTAAATCAAAAATTTTGCTTGGCAAACCTATTTCTCAGGAGTGAGTTATAATAATTAGGCAGCATCCGATTAAAATCTCCCCATTTGTATAGTTTCCTATTACATAGGTTTAACATAGTTAAATCTTTACTAATAATGTTTCAAAATTGCCTAGAATTAAAGCCTATTGACTGGTCGAAGTTCATCTAATTATATTCTGGTATAGAAACTAGCCAACCCATGTCCTACGAGCCCCTACATCATAAGTATCGCCCCAAGAGTTTTGCTGAACTGGTTGGACAGGAAGCAATTGCTACCACGCTAACAAATGCTATTAGTTTGGTTAAGATTGCTCCAGCTTATTTATTTACAGGTCCCAGAGGTACAGGGAAAACTTCCAGTGCCCGGATTCTAGCTAAATCATTAAATTGTCTCCAAACTGGTCATCCCACTCCTACCCCCTGCGGTGTATGTGACACTTGTCAAGGCATTACCAAGGGTTATTCCCTCGACGTGATTGAAATTGACGCTGCTAGTAATACGGGTGTAGATAATATTCGCGAACTAATAGAAAAGGCCCAATTCGCCCCCGTACAGTGTCGATATAAGGTTTATGTAATTGATGAGTGTCACATGTTAAGTGCAGCAGCATTTAATGCACTACTTAAAACCTTGGAGGAACCACCTAAACACGTAGTTTTTGTCCTGGCTACAACTGACCCTCAAAGAGTATTGCCAACTATTATTTCCCGTTGTCAAAGATTTGACTTTCGCCGAATTCAGTTGGAAGCAATGGTAAAACATTTATCTAAAATCGCTTATAATGAGAATATCCCTATTTCCCAAGACGCTATTACCCTAGTCGCCCAAATATCTCAGGGGGGTTTACGAGATGCTGAAAGTTTATTAGACCAATTGGCTTTACTACCCGGAGAAGTTTCCCCAGAGCAGGTTTGGGATCTAGTCGGATCCGTTAGCGAACAGGATTTATTTGCCCTATTACAGGCGATCGCTCAAAATGATAGTGAGAAGGTATTAGATCACACGCGCAATATTTTAGACAGAGGTAGAGAACCCCTAATTATTCTGCAAAACCTGGGGGCTTTTTACCGAGATTTACTGATAGCTAAAACTGCCTCTAGCCGTCAGGATCTAGTGAGTTGTACTCAAGAAACATGGCAACAGTTAGTGAGCTTTGCGGCTGAATTAGACATAACATTTATTTTACGTGGACAGCAACAATTAAGAACAGCTGAGGTGCAGTTAAAGAGTACCACCCAGCCACGTTTATGGCTAGAAGTGACACTACTGGGAATGCTACCCATTACCCAGAGTTCCATGGTAGCTCCATCTAGCCCATCAGTCCATCCAGCGACTATACAAAACCAGAATGGGATTAACTACAATGTACCACCATCCCCTATTTATAAACAAGCCCATCAACAAGCAACCCCTAATTTAGTATCCAGTTCTTCATCACTACCCACCCATAATCCCCAGCATTCCCCTCATTATTTAGAACAAGCTACATCCAGCTCATCAGAAGCAATACTACCATCATCCGAACACGACCTAAATCAAATTTGGTATCAAGTGCTGGGCAATCTTCAACCAGCATCCAGGAGAGAAATGCTCCGTCAGATGAGTCAACTATTAGAATTCGATGGTAATTTAGCCAAGATTGGCATTAAACAAGCATGGTACGAGAAAGGTAAATCCGACCTAGGGATTATTCAAAATGCCTTTCATCAGACCTTTCAGCGTCATATTCAGATTCAGTTAGAAAAGACAAATTCCGGTACCACCACCAGAAGAAATTCCATACCAGAAGATTCGACCCGTGTTTATCAATCACTAACCACACCAACATATCAACCAGCACCACAACCAACCCCATCACCTAAAATTGAAACAGTTCACACAGTAGTTAATAATCCAGCTAGTAACCCACCACTAGTCAATAAGTTGACGCCTAATCCAAGCACTCCATCCCCTCAACACAACAGGGAACCAGAACCCATAGTCATAACCAATCAATTACCTAAATCTAATGGGTCAGTTTCCAACCAGGACGACAGTCAAGTAGCTAAAGCAGCTAAAAGTTTGGCTGAATTCTTCTCGGGACAAATAACTCAGCTCACAGATGACAACTTTGACCTAGCAGAAATTGGTGCATCAATGGATAGCGACCTAGAAGTATACAATCTGGATGACTATGAGTAGTAACCACCCATGTAAGGTGATAAATGTGCCGATCAAACCGTAATCTCATGAAAACTGTTGTAGTCAGAACCATGTAAAAACTATCTGCTACTGTATTCATGAGTAACATAATAGAATTGTCCAAATACGATGCCGCCCTAACTAGTATCAACAACGTACCAAACAATCCTGCTGGAAGTGGAATAGGAGGATTGATAATCAACTATTACAGCTCTCCACTTAACAGAAAGACAGAAATAATACAGCAAGCCTTAAACTACGGAAAGGAGGGGACAAAATTTCTCCTTCGCATTCTCAACGACAAACAAGAAAACCCAGAGATCAAAGATGTAGTCTATAGTCTATTATTTAAATGTAGTGGATTAATCAGCTCTCTGAATAACAACAAAACACCAATCACGGACACATCTCATACCTCTCAAGGGTCATCACTAAAAGCGGATGAACCAGCAGTTAATATTTATACACAGCTAAACAAATTACTCAAGGAGAAGAACTGGAAAGAAGCAGATTTGGAAACGGAAAAGATCATGTTGACAGTGGCAAAACGAACGGAACAAGGGTACTTACAGTTACAGGACATTGAGAATTTTCCCTGTTTTGACCTGCATACCATTGACCAATTATGGTTAGAACACAGTGGTGGAAAATTTGGTTTCTCCGTCCAGCGACGAATATATCAGAGTTTGGGAGGGGGTAAAAACTACGATCTTCTAATTTGGAGAGCATTTGGAGATCAGGTGGGATGGAGAAGAGAAGGAAAATGGCTTGACTACTCCCATATTAACTTTGCCATAACCGCACCAGTTGGTCATTTACCCCTGTGGGGAGATGTAGATGATGGACTATAACATTAGAGTTTCCCATAAAATTGCCATTTTTTAATTCTTAACCTAATTATAACCTTATCTTAAACCGACTGTCTATCCTAATCTTGTATATTCGTTAGTTGTTTGTTCTTAAGAAAGTCTTTAACTATCTTGAGCTATCACCCAGAAATTTGTGGATTTTCAGTTGAAACATTGGTATATTTAGAGGAGATGGACGAATATGGCAATTAGACTAAATAAGATTGGTGGTGCCACTAGTACAACCAATTCAGAAATTCCTGCCTTTGACTCTATCAGTAAACGTCTGTATGTTGCTGCTGCTAGTGTTGTAGATATCTATACAATGACTACTACAGGGGCATTAACCAGTGTTGGAAAACTGGCTCCTGGGTTTACTCCTGCTTCTGGAACGGCTGCGCCTAATAGCATTGCGATTAAAAATGGAATAGTGGCAGTTGCCTACGAAATAAAAGATACTGCCACAGGAACTCATCAGCGCGGTCGGGTTAGCTTCTTTGACTCTGGTAATGGTAACTTCATTAATTCCGTGGAAGTCGGTTTCTTACCCGATATGCTCACCTTTACCCCCGATGGTAAGAAGGTTTTAGTAGCTAATGAAGGGGAACCGAATGAGAACTATACTTTTGATCCAGAAGGTTCTGTTAGCATCATTGACTTGACCAATGGTCCAGCTAATGCTACCGTCCAGGAAGCTAAGTTTAACGCTTTTGATAATCAATTGGCTACCCTAAGATCCCAAGGACTGCGGGTTATTGGGAACAATACAACCCTATCGCAAGATGTGGAACCTGAGTATATTGCCGTTTCCCCCGATGGTTTAACCGCTGCGATTACCCTACAAGAAGCCAATGCGATCGCCTTTCTTGACGTTGCTAGTGCCACAATTACCAGCATCAAACCTCTAGGGCTAAAGAATCATAATCTGGTTGGTAATGGTATTGACGCTAGTGATAGAGATGTTAATGGCACTTCCAGTGGAGGTGGTAAGGTCAATATTGCTAACTGGCCAGTGTTTGGCATGTACCAGCCTGATGCGATCGCCAGTTTCATTAGCAATGGTCAAACCTACTATATTACAGCCAATGAAGGTGATTCCCGGGTACGTCCCACCTCTAATAATTCCTTTGGCAATGAAGGGACGATTTTCAATGAGGAGTCAAGAGTTGGAGACGCTTCCTACGTACTAGATCCTACAGTTTTCCCCAACGCTAGTGACCTGAAAAAACCTGAGAAACTTGGTCGTTTGGTAGTTAGCAACAAATCAGGTGATACGGATGGTGATGGTGACTTTGACCAAATTCAAGCCTTTGGAGCCAGATCCTTCACCATTTGGGATAGCAGTGGCAACTTGATCTTTGACAGTGGTGATCAGTTAGAGAAACTCACTGCCCAATTTAATCCCACAGGGTTTAACTCCGATGGTACACCTAATGTAGGATTCGATACCCGCAGTGATAACAAAGGTCCCGAACCAGAAGGTGTGACTGTTGGCGTGATTGATGGGCGTACCTATGCCTTTGTTGGTTTAGAGCGCGTTGGTGATGTAATCGTCTATGATATTACTAATGCCAGTAACCCAACATTTGTACAGTATGTTAATACTGCTGAAGATCGTAGCGCAGAGGGGGTAATTTTTGTCCCGTCCGCTGATAGTCCTACTGGCAAACCATTAGTAATTACTGCCAATGAAGTCAGTAACACTGTTAGTGTATTTGAAACTGTAGCAGCCACAACTAGTACAGGCAACTTCACCCTACAAGTTCTCCATGGTTCCGATTTTGAGGGTGGCATTCCCGCTGTTATCGATGCAATTGGATTCTCAGCTGTTGTTAATAAACTCAAGGATGATCCTAAGTACAAAACAAACACACTGATTCTCTCTTCTGGCGATAACTACATCCCAGGCGCATTTTTCAATGCTTCCAGCGATACCAGCTTGAATAATGTAGGTGGATTGGGCTCTAGCCCCACTCCAGTAATTGGACGCGGTGATATTGGCATTCTGAATGGGATTGGCATTCAAGCTTCCGCATTGGGCAACCATGAGTTTGACCTAGGTGTTAGACAAGTACGTGATATCCTCAGAGTAGGAAGTGGCAATCCGGGGACCAACTTCCCCTATTTGAGTACTAACCTGGATTTTAGTCCTGAAATTACAGCAGGTAACCTCAGTGCAACTGACCTGGCCGCTAACCAAAATACCGCTGATGCCAGCTCTATTAAGGGCAAGATTGCTAAAAGTACCATCATCAATGTTGCGGGTATTGATGGTATTACTGGTACCAATGACGATCAAAGAATTGGTATTGTGGGTGCAACTACACCAACTTTGGCAAATATTTCTTTAAGTGGTAGCACTATCGTCAAGCCAGCTAACCCTATTGACTATGACGCATTAGCTGCGGAAATTCAGACTTCCGTAGATATACTCAAAGCACAGGGTATTAACAAGATTATCTTGTTAGCTCACATGCAACAGTTGACTATTGAGCGGGATGAATTGGCGAAGCGATTAAGAGATGTGGATATCATCATCGCGGGGGGTAGCAATACTATTCTGTCTGATGCCAATGATGGGCTGAGAACAGGTGACAGCAGCAAGGGCGATTATCCCATTGTTAAGACAGGTGCAGATGGCAAGCCTATTTTGGTGGTTAATACAGATGCTAATTACAAGTACGTCGGGCGTTTAGTGGCTGAATTTGACCAAGATGGGGTGATTCAGGTTAACAAACTAGATAGCGCAATTAATGGAGCTTATGCTACAGATGATGCAGGAGTTGATCGGGTATATGGCAGTGATGTTGATCCTCGTGCTGTAGCTAACCCCAATGTGGTAGCGATCGCCGATGGGATCAAAAATCTTCTTGCTGTTAAAGACAACTTAATTGTGGGCAAGGCCAGTGTGTTTCTTAACGGTACTCGTGAGGATGTACGCACCCAAGAAACCAACTTTGGCAACTTGACCGCTGATGCCAATCTTTGGTATGCCAAGCAGATAGATCCCAGCGTGGTTATCTCCCTGAAAAATGGCGGTGGTATCCGGGACAATATCGGTGCAATTGGCACAGGTGCAGGAGCAATCAGCAAAGATGATGTTGTTAAGCTACCAACTCAGCCCAACCCTCTAGCACCAAATAAGAAGGAGGGTGATGTGTCTCAGTTAGACATTGAGAACTCCCTGCGTTTTAACAATGACCTATCACTAATTACGGTTACCGCCCAACAACTACAGCACATAGTTGAGCATGCAGTAGCCGGTACTGCCCCAGGTACAACCCCAGGACAATTTCCCCAGATATCCGGGTTAAACTTTAGCTTTGATCCTACTAAAACATCGATTCAGTTTAATCTTACGACTGGTGAAGTCAGTAGACAAGGTGAGCGGGTTCGTAATTTGGCAGTGGTCAAAGAAGATGGCTCATTGGTAGACATCATTGTGAAAGATGGTGTGTTAGTTGGAGATGCCAACCGCAGCTTTAGAATGGTAACACTAAACTTTCTAGCGGGTACTAGTGCTACTGCTGTCCTTGGTGGTGACAATTATCCTTTTCCCACTTTTGTCAAGCAAAATGCAACCTTAGCTAATCGAGTTGATTTGCGTGGCGAAGCGGCTGATGTCAATGGCAATGGCAAGGTTGATACTGCTTTAAGTTTGGAGCCTGGCAAATTTACCTTTGTGAGTCCTGGTACGGAACAGGATGTTTTGGCTGAGTATCTTGGCGATCGCTTTAGCACTAACGCCTATAGAGTTGCTGATGTTGGTTCAGCATTTGATACTCGTATTCAAAACCTCACCTTCCGGGAAGACTCAGTTATTCCCGAGCCAAGTCTGATTACTGGCACTCCTAATGCTGACACCATCCAAGCTGGCATTAACGGTTTTACTGGCTTTAATAGCTTGGTATTTACGGGTGCTGGCAAAGACGAAGTGGATATCCCCATAGGCGGAAATAAGTCCTATGTTGGTTCTAATCGCATTTTCACTGGTAGTGGTGCAGATATAATCTCTGTAGCTAATGGAGACCGGGCCTTTGGTGGTAGTGGGGATGACGAATTTGATGCTACAGAAGCCACTGGCTACCGGATCTCTGGTGGTGTGGGGAATGATATCTTCTACCTCGGTGTTAATGGTCGTGCCA
>Ga0172376_10005001_pt1 | contig 14910 bp, 10 predicted proteins | sample Lak35m_FD_121114 | JGI IMG/M metagenome (GOLD analysis project Ga0172376, IMG submission 121114) | Freshwater microbial communities from Kabuno Bay, South-Kivu, Congo - kab_092012_35m | ecosystem: Environmental > Aquatic > Freshwater > Lake | place: Democratic Republic of the Congo: South-Kivu...
GGAAGTTGTTGATGCATGCCAAGTTGCACGACTTGCGGTGATGCCAATAGCCCTAAGGAAAACGGACTCAGGCTCACCTGCGTGACTGTGCCTAGCTCGCCTGTACGCAGCGTGTGGTGAAGTGTGACGGCCAGAATGTCAGACTTTTCCGACTTTGCCGGTTTTTCCGAACAGAAAGACTCATGCGCCTTTGCGGGTCGTGCCGATCATTCCATGCAGACACATTGGCCCCAGCGAAAACGGGTAGTCCCTGGGACCATCGGAGAGAGGCCGCCCGACTACTCACGCCCGTGAAACGAAACAGGTACGGAGACCATGAAACTGCACCCAATCTTCAAAGCGACGACTGTTGGGCTCGTAGCCACCGGCATTCTGATGCAGCCTCTGCATGTGCGAGCGGAATCGCCCACGATGTCGAAAAACGTCGTGGCGGCTAAATCGCCCACTAAAGCCGCATCAGCGATTCTCGACGTCCAAATGGCCAAGGACGGAGTACTGACAGGTGAAGTCTTTAATGCCAAAAAAGAGCCCGTAAGAAACGCGACTATCTCGGTACGACAGGGTCGCAACGAGGTTGCTCAGGCTCGCTCTGGCGAGGACGGCACTTTTGCGGTGAAGGGCCTTAAGCCCGGCGTTTATCATGTTGTGGCCGGGACTGGTCAGGGGCTCTATCGAGTCTGGACGACCAACTCTGCTCCTCCTAAAGCGTTGACGGGGATCAAGGTTGTCTCGGATCGCAGCGTGATTCGCGCTCAGAGTCCGAACGACAATGGGAATGACGGTCGCATTCTTTATGACCAGAATGGCACTGCTTACGGTCAAGTCCGGATTGTGGATGAGGGCGGATTGGTGCCCGTTGGTACCGGTGGACCGGTGGGACTTGCAGGTGGCGGTTCTTTCCTCAGTGGGGTTGGTGTCTTCGATGTGCTAACGGTCGGTGTTGGTGCCGCCGCAATTACCGTTGGAGCGGTTGCGATCGACAAGGCCAATGAGGCTAAAGACAAAGTTGATCAACTCTCGGCCTCTCCGTGATTTATCCCGAGCATCGGCTGCGATCGCAGTGCGGACTCGATGGACTCGTCTCAACGAAAACTCTTGAACCGCAGCCGATCCGCGATCGACTGCGGTTTTTTCAGTCTCAGCATTGCCGACTTTCGACTGTCTCATCACTGTGCCGCCTTCGTTCGCAACCTCGGACGCGAACGCTTTTCGATCAGATCGCAGGAGTCTTTGTTATGACGATCTTTAATGACAATTCGTTGTCCATTGGCCGTACCCCGCTGGTTCGCTTGAACCACATCTCGAAGGGCGTCGGAGCGACGATTCTCGCCAAGATTGAAGGTCGCAATCCGGCCTACAGTGTGAAGTGTCGACTGGGCGCAGCGATGATTTGGGCAGCAGAAAGAGACGGCAAGATCGTTCCCGGTACGCACATTGTTGAGCCGACAAGTGGCAACACCGGTATCGCATTGGCTTTTGTGTGTGCCGCACGCGGCTACAAGCTGACGCTCACCATGCCAGAAACGATGTCACTGGAACGCCGCATGATGCTGAAGGCGTTTGGGGCGCAGTTGGAATTGACTCCGGGTGACCAAGGCATGAAAGGCGCGATCGCGAAAGCCGAAGAGTTGGCGAAGCAGCCAAACTGGTTCATGCCTCAGCAATTCAAGAACCCGGCCAACCCCGAGATTCACTTCCGGACGACCGGACCTGAGATCTTCGAGGACACCGCTGGTAAGATTGATTACTTCATCGCGGGAGTTGGTACCGGTGGAACGATCACGGGAGTCAGCCGCTACTTGAAACGCGAGAAAGGCCTGGCTGTAAAATCCGTCGCCGTCGAGCCGAGCGAAAGCCCTGTCCTCTCGGGTGGTGCCCCTGGTAAGCACAAGATTCAAGGAATCGGTGCCGGCTTTATCCCCGAGGTTGTAGACCGTGCTTTACTTGATGAAGTGGTGACAGTGAGTAGCGAGGAAGCCTTTGAGATGGCACCTCGGTTGGCGAAAGAAGAAGGCATCATCTCCGGCATCAGTTCAGGAGCCGCCGTCGCCGCTGCCATGAAAATTGCCGCGCGGCCTGAAGCGGTTGGCAAGACGATCGTTGTCATCTTGCCGGACTCTGGCGAGCGGTATCTCTCGACTTCGCTGTTTGACTACGCGAAGTCATAGTCGCGTCGACAACATCGAGCAGTGCCAAGACTTTCTCAACTGTGAAATCGACGACATCTCTGCGACCCTCTGATGAAGACCCTGAGGCGGCCGTGTCCGCACTCTTGTTAATCATCGAGGGTCGTTGTCATTGCAGGTGTCGTTCGAACCACAAGTTTCATCGCGGAACCGAACATGACCCCTCGTCGCCTCTGCTGCTGGCTTGCGGTTGCTCAGATGGGCATCGCTGGTCTCAATATGGCGTGGGCGGATGAGCCCATTGGGCCTGACTTCGAGACGCTTACGGCAACCGGAGACATCGCCGTGCTCCGGTTGACGAAGTCCATGAGCTCGGACAGATTGCGATTGACTAATGGAGAACCGCTCGCGAGCTACAAGCGACTCGCTCGACGACCCGAACTGCAAGACCCTGTGCCGCGTGAGCCACTGAGTTCATTGATACTCGCGAATGGCGACCGATTGACCGCATCGATCCGACAGGCTGATGACCGTGGGTTCGAAGTGTGTTTGCCAAGTGGCTTGGAAGTCCGTGTGCCGTTGGGGGCAATTTCGGAAGTGCAGTTGAATCCCGGAATGGAATCGCTGGCAACAACGACAGACTGGATTGATGCCGATGGTCGCCCCATTGAGACGAATCGTGATGGACGATTACTTCTGAAGCAGCGTGCGACACTCAGATGGCCTGCAAGTCCACACTTAATGAGCAATTCGAGTCGACAGCAACTCAAGCGTGAAGAAAGCTCGGTGCTCTCGCGAGGACAAGCCGTGGTATGGCTGAAGGTTCCAGCAACGGTCCAAGACGTTGTGTCACTGAGCTTCGACTTTGGGGTTCGTTCTCCATCACTTGAGCTCAAGCTTCATCGCGATGAGAGCGGACGGGGGGGCATCGAAACCATTGAAGTCCTGCGCACCACGAACTCAACGCGCAAAGCTGTGCGTCGTCTCGTACGGTCGAGTGACGCATCGCGAGAATCGGAGTTATGTGTCCGAGCCTTGCTTACCAATGCACGGTTTGCGATTGCCGTCAATCAGGACGTTGTTGCAGCGGGCCAACTGGCCGACGGTTTGCATGGCCTGGAATTGCGACGCACCGCGAATGACACATCCTACGAGTTCGGTCCATCTTGGGTGCAGAAGGTTATTCCGCAGCGACCAGCGCTGATGCCTGGCGACCGACGACTCGACGCCTTGCAACGTGAATTTGACGACGTGCTCTTCGGGCGTTTGAAGTCCGTGACTGCTGATAAGGTGCTGCTTACGGTGCGACAAACAGATTTCACGTTTCCGCGCCGCGAAGTGCTCTCATTCCGCAGTGGCGAACAACATCAAGCCTCCCTGCAGGACTGGATTGCAGGTACTCATTGCCGCATTGTCTTGCAGGGGCAGCAACTCATTCCCGAACGAGTGAGCTTTGACACGCTGCATGGCGTGATCACTTCTTTGCACGAAGAGAGTTTCGACATCACGCACGCCACGGGTACTCGACTGCGTTTCGACTGGGGAACTCTGCAACAAGTCGAACCGCTATTTGTCGGCAAATCGTGCTTGATCGGAGTCGGGACACGGCATCTAGGCAATACCGCTCGCGACGATTTTTCGCGGCCGCAACCCGATGGCCTTACGTGGCGGCTCGCGGTGCCGGAGTTTTTGCCGGCAGGAGATATCATCTTGAGCGTGACAGTTGCAGACCTGATTCCAGCTGGTTCCCAGACGCTGCGCGGAACACCATTTCTCAAAGACGTACGCAGCGGATTCCTGGCGACGAAAGTTTTCGTGAATGGTCGTGATGTAGGCTCGTTGAATGAGCGGACTTCAGTTGCCAATCGAGTCGGTGATCCGGTGCGCGTTCAGATGCCGCTCGCTCGCCACTATTTTCGCCGAGACGCCAATGTCATCGAGATCAGGCAAACCGCAGCTCGGGACGACAGCACCCAGTTCGACGACTGTGAACTCCAGAACGTCACGCTCGAAGTGCGATAAGTCAGCCACAGACGGCAACTCGTCGGCGTATCGTGCTTACCTTGGTAATTTTTCTGACATTCTGGATGCTGCAACTCATCTTGAGATCAGCTTCGCGTCAGTCGCCGAGGACCGATCAGCTTGGTTAAATGAAGTCCTTTGTCGCTCGCGATAATCTTCCAACGACTCGCTCAGGCAGACCGCATTTCAGGATCAACTTACTGATGCCAGTTATCAGACTCGATTCGATCGCCACTCCGGAGCTCGATGTCTATCGTCACTTAAAGAAGACCAATCTCACTCGTTGGTCGGGGCAGTTTATTGCCGAGGGCAAGAAGCTCACTCAGCAACTTTTGCAGAGTGACTTTCGAGTCCATTCCGTGTTGGCCAGCGAGAACTACCTGGGGCTGATCGAACCGCATCTCAAACCCGAACATGTGGTCTATCTCGTATCGCAAGCGGACATTGAGCAAGTCGTAGGTTTCAACTTTCATCACGGCATGCTGAGCTGCGGATATCGTCACGCTGAGCCCGCGTTGGATGAACTTGTCCCAGTTGATGGACCCGTGAAATTGGTAGTCTGCCCAAAGATCGAGAACCCGGACAACTTGGGATCGATCCTTCGATTGAGCGCAGGTTTTGGGGTGCAAGGGATTTTGTTGGGAGAAGGCAGTTGCGAGCCGTTCTCGCGCCGTACGTTACGTGTTTCGATGGGAGCCGCGTTTCGAGTGCCCACGATCTCCTCTGGTCGCACTCTACTGCCACAACTTGAATGGTTGCGTGAGTCGCGCGGTGTCGATCTGGTCGCCACCGTGCTTGATTCAACGGCGGAACCGCTCAAACAAGCGAGCGTCTCTCCGCGCACGGCGTTGCTACTCGGCAACGAGAACGAAGGGCTTGGCTCTGAGTGGGTCGCAGCTTGCCGACGTCGTGTCACAATCCCGATGGCACCGGGAACCGACTCGCTCAATGTTGCCTTCGCGGCGTGCTTGTTCCTGCATCACTTTATGGGGTGAATCTGGAATGCCCCGGCAGTATCGAGTCGCAATCCCGCTAAGGATGCTTGATGACACTCACCTTCCGACGCTTGTGTGACGATGGAGTGCTGGGACCGATTCATCGCGCGTTTGGCGAATTGCTCCAGCGACTCGACCCGGACATCCACCCGCAAGTGCAACTCGCGGGAGCACTGGCGAGCGAGCAATTAGCTCGCGGGCATGTGTGCTTTGATCTCCAGGCCGCAGAGCAACTCACGTTTGCAAGTGATGACAGCGGCGAGAATGTGAAGTCTTATCGCGATTGGCCGAAACTCCCGAGTTGGACCAAGGAACTGCAGCGTGCGCCGCTTGTTGATGCGTTCGCCGCTGGACATATCGAGCAGGTGCTTGATCGTCCGATTGTCTTCGATGCCGAGCACAAGCGCATCTATCTCGCTCGCTTTTGGTACTTGCAACAACAGCTTGCCGGTTGGATCGCCGAACGAGTCAAGAGCCCACCCTTGGCTCTTGATCGAAGTCGATTAGCGAATGATGTTGCAGCGTTGTTTCCTAATCGCGAACGAGAATCAGATCGTGACCAATATGCCGCCGTCTTAAATGCCGCAGCGCGACCCTTTGCTGTCGTGACGGGTGGACCGGGAACGGGCAAGACCACGACGGTTGCAAAGCTCCTCGCAGCTCGATTGATGCAGACCAACGACCGTAGCGGCGCGTTGCGAATCGTGCTGATGGCTCCAACCGGTAAGGCGGCTCAGCGCTTGAACGAATCTCTCGCACGAGCCACCGCGAGCTTGCCGCGTGAAGTCCTCAATGATTCACTGCGCACGCAACTTCAGGCGGTGACGGCAGGCACCATTCACCGCTTGCTGAATTGGACTCCTGCTCCACCCGAGCGTGGTGGGCCGTTCCGCAAAGGTTCGCGACAACCGCTCGATGCCGACATCGTGTTGGTGGATGAAGCGTCGATGGTTGATCTCGAACTGATGTGGCATCTGTTCGCAGCCCTGCGGCCAGAGACGCAAATCATTCTGATGGGCGACCGAGATCAATTGGCGTCCGTCGAGGCTGGTGGCGTGTTGAGCGATCTTTGTGGTGATCTCGTTTCGGCCACGGGAAATCTGGCATCTGGAGGCAGCGTATCTGGGCGGCGCAATCCAACGGTTCGCTCGCTGTTTGCGGACGCGGATCTTGCATTGGCTGCTCCGGTTCCTAAACGCCGTCGGAACCAGCGTGAGGTAACGAGTATTACCAACGTCGCGAGTCTGCCTGCGGCAGTCTCGTGGTTGCGTTATAGCCACCGCTTCTCGGGCGAGAGTGACCTTGGACAGTTAGCGCTGGCGATTCGTGAGGGCGATGCGGACGCCGTCGTCGCGCGACTGAAGCAGTCGTCGAAACACGTCGCATGGATTTCGACGGAATCGCCCGAGTCCGCTCTGCGCCAGGTGGTTGAGCAAGCCGCCGGATGTTACCGCGAGTATCTCGACGCACTGCATGCCGCGATCTCATCAGCAGGAACGAAAGAATGGGGTGAAGTGCTGCATAAGCTGTCGAACGTTCGTGTGTTGTGTGCTCATCGTGACGGGGCTTCAGGAGAACGCGCGCTGAATCAAAGGCTGACTCAGCACTTTGCCAATCAGGGCCTGTTACGACCGCGTCCCGGCGCCTATCTCGGACAGGCTGTGATCATCACCGAGAATGACTATCGACAAAACCTGTTTAATGGCGATGTCGGCGTTGTAGTTCCGACGACGACGGGCACGGGACTCGCAATGGCCGTTGAAGATGCCAGCGATCAGGCAGGCGGAATTCGCCTGATTCCAGCGGCACTAGCTCCTGCCCATCGTGATTGCTGGGCGATGACCATTCATAAGAGTCAGGGATCAGAATTCGGGGCCGTGTTTATTGTGTTGCCCGAGTTCGCATCACCGGTGCTGTCGCGGGAATTGCTCTACACGGCTGTGACGCGAGTGAAAGATGCCGTCGATCCGTTGACTCAAGAGCGACGGCCTGGGTTCCTGTGCCTGGCTGCGCGCGAGGATGTGTTGCGAACGGCGATCACGCGCGGCATCCGTCGTACGAGTGGCCTACGCGATGCGATCAACGCCCAGATTGAGCAGGTTCGTTGACATTGTGCGGCATCAACTGCCAGCGGCAATGGGGCTGTAAAAGTTGGCGATCAGCGAGCATCTGAGTTCAATGGAACTGCGAGTTCCGTGAAGGTCACTTCTTCGAAGGCGGCTGTTCCATCGACGCTGAAGCGGAGTTCTTCGGACTCGTTTGAGTCGCCGAGCGGTAGCGCGCCGATCAGATCGTTCGAGAGAAACAATCCCCAACCCGCCGGCTGGCGCTCGAGCTTCAGGACGACATACATCGGCGTCTCGCTCGTCGAATCGGCCCAGGGGTCTGGAGCCAATGGCTTCGCCGTGACTGTCGCGGCTGGTTGGCGAGTTGCTTCGTGTGCCAAAGACATGGTCGCGTGTGTGATCGTGGCTGAGTTGCTGGCACCTTCTGGCGTGACTCCAAAGGTCAACACGAGTGTTCTCGCGCGCCGCAGATCAACGTGCATTTCGATCTCGAAGAACTCGGCTTTCGGTAAGCGGCGCGCGACCGTGCCTTTCATCTCCAACACTCGCCCGCCTTCGCCGTCATTGGCGATCGCCACAGAACTCCCGCGTGCGGCCGTGCGCCAGGAAGCAACCTCTTGACCATCGAATAGAGCGGTCCCATTCGCCGTCAGAACGGCACGGCGTTCAAACGTGACAACGGGATGACCTCGCTTCAAAAAAGGCAGCGCAGTCACCACTAAGGCGAGGAGTGCGACCGCGATCAGCATTGCTGTCCACCGACGCCGGCGTTGCGAAACGATATTCGAGGCAGAACTGGGCAACGTGTCGAAGGTGACCGTCGCATCAGCGGACGGTGACGTAACATTCAACTTCGTCTGCCGGCGAGGCGCGTTCGTTCCGAGAATGTCGTCGATCCGCTGGAGCAGTTCGTCATAAGAATTGAGCCGTTCATTGAGATCACGACGGGTCATGAAAGCCACCAGATCCGCACTGAGCGAATTGATCGTCGGTGTGACCTCGGTGACTCGTGGCAGTTCTCGGTTTGCTTTTTGAGTGATGACTTGCAGCATCGTCCCAGCAAAGGGGTGCGTGCCGGTCAGTAATCGAAACGCAGTGCAGCCCAGAGCGTAAATGTCGGCACGGTGATCCACGTCAGACGACTCGATTTGCTCAGGAGCCATGTAAGTCGGAGTACCAACGGTCATACCGGCTTGTGTCAATCGAGTTGCATCAAGCTCCGCGCTCTGATGAAGCATGGCGAGTCCGAAGTCTGTGAGCTTCACGAGCGGGACACCCGGAGGCAGCGGGAAGCCCGATGGAGACGGCAGCACGAATAAGTTCGAAGGCTTGATGTCGCGATGCACGACGTGCTGCTCAGCCGCGTGCCCCAGTGCAGCAGCGGTTTGCCTGATCAACCACCAGGCGACGAATTCATCCAATGGCCCTTTACCCGTCAGCCACTCATCCAGCGGTTGCCCTTCGAGCAGCTCCATCACCAAATACATACGACCTGCGCGCTGATGCAGATCATGTGCAGCGACGATGTTGGGATGCCGTAACCGTGCGATAGTTTTGGCTTCCTGCTCGAAGCGACTAAGTGTCACGTTCGCACGGCCTTGTCCGAGCATCACAGTCTTAATCGCGACCGGACGATCGAGACTTTTTTGGCGAGCTCGATAGACAACTCCCATCGCTCCGTGACCAAGCAACCCCAAGAATTCATAGTCCGGCAGGATGTCATTGGGGTGCTCCAGTGTGTCCAGCACATCCGCTTGTGACGCATTCAGCAATCCGCGTTTCTGCGCGATCTGACCGGCGGATTCACCGGTTTGTGTGACCTCTGCGAGAATGGCATCAATGCTTGTTGGCTCGAGCGAGAATTCAGTTCGCAACAAGTCAGCCACAGGATTGAGCGAGGACATGAATCCCTTCCTTCGAGACGACAACTGCCAAGCGGCAACACCAGGATGGATAGTTCAAATCGCTGCACGTCGACAACGGGGAGGTCGCAGGCTGGCCGAAAGTCGCAGCCGAAGTCTTCATTGCGATGCTGTGCTGGCACGCGATTGAACACCCTGTTTCGTCTTCCACGATTCGGCGAACTCCGTTATGACGCGCTGACACATTCGCCAAGGAGGCTGTGTGCGCCCCGTCAAACATGGGAAGGGAGGCCCATGCAAAGCTCAATTTGGAAACTCACCGCGCTGGCTGGTGTCATTGGCATCGGATTCTTAATCGCTCTGCAAACTCAAAGCAGTCTCGATAAAGACAAGTCAGCCGCACAGAACGCGACGGATCAAAGCGAATCAATCGCCAACGGACTCGCGGAAAACGCAACTGAGCGTTGGCAATCGGAGCCCGAACCGAACGAGGAGCCGGCTCCGCACCGCGCACGCTCCAGCAATAACGAGGTTCGCCTGACATCCAACGACGATCCGTTCGATTCAACGGCCAATCGTCGTGCCGATGCCAGTGGATTTGAGTCGTTCGACTCTTCACGCCGTAGTCAGCCCACCGCTCCCAGCGAGTTTGTGCCGGGGGCTCACAGTCGGCAAATGCCCGAGTTCAGTGGCTCTCGTCCGGAACGGAATCCATTCAATAGTAACTCGGAACCGGACCTTGGAGCGGTACCGCAAGAGACTGCGAAGTCACAGTCTCTACGTTTGATGCGCGAAGCTCGCGACGCCTTCAATGATGGCCAGCTTGAAACTGCACGAGCGTTGGCTGCCGAGGCTCTTGATCTGCCTGTGATCTACGGACCGTTGGATGATCGCCCCGCTCAGTTGCTCGCTCAGATTGATGTTTTGCTCAAAGCCAAATCAAAGAAGTCTGCCGTCTCAGAAGTGGCAGAGATCGGGCCTGAGTTGGTTAATCCACTTGCGGCTCGCGAACCGAAGACACCAAGCAATTCAGCGCCTCCCTCGCTGAAATCGGATCTTTCGGACTTGCCGTTTCAGGATGAGCCGAAGTCGGCTCAGACCGGACTGTTTAGCGAATTGCTGGATGATTCAGCGAAGCAACCGGTGTCGACAAAAACGGAGCCGAAGCGAGAAGAATTGCTGCCTCTGCCGGACCCAGAGCCTGAGGAAGCACCTGAGCGTAAGTCCGCGAGTTCTTCAGTTGGTCGCGAGATTCCTCGCCTATCTTTGAACGATGAGTCCGAGACCGAGCTTGATCCGGTGCCCGTGAAGCCGCTTCAGCCAATCGCCAAGGAACCGCAGACGCAACTCGTCATTCGTAAGGATGCGCCGACCACAGCAACGCTGGGTAAGCCGATGATTTACTCGATGACTGTCGAGAATCGAGGGAAGGTAAACGCGGCTGAAGTAACCGTTGAAGATGCGGTGCCGCAGGGTTGCGAACTGGTTGGTTCCAATCCGCAAGCAGAGCAGACCGGCACTCAGTTGGTTTGGAAGTTAGGACGTATTGAGGCGGGTGCTTCTAAAGTCATCAAAGTCAAAGTCATCCCGCGCGAAGAGGGCGATATCGGAACGGTAGCGCGAGTGATCTCCGTTGCAGAGACTTCGTCCGAAATTGTGCCGATGTCGCGTGAGGAACTTCGTCCGGCTTTGGTTCCCGGGAAGTTGCGATTAGTCGTGACCGGCCCTGAACGTGTTCGCGTTGGCGAGACAGCGACATTCAAGTTCAAGCTCTCCAATCCGACCGATGCTCCCGTGAGTGGCGTTAACTTGCAGAACATTGTGCCGGTCGGCTTCCGCCATCAGGACGGCAATGATGTCTCTTATCCCGTCGAGACATTAGCTGCACGAGAGACGATTGAAGTGCCTCTGGAACTCGAAGCGGTACGTGCCGGGCAGTATGTCAATCGTTCGATCATCAAGTCTGGTGATCGCATCGTGACCGAGACCGAGACGCGCATTGAGGTCCAAGAGACCCGCGGCTTGCGAGTCGAGACATCTGATGCCGCTTCCATGCCGATCGGACAGCCAACAGTGCAAGAGATTCGACTCGTCAACGAAGCGACGACTCCGGCAACTGGTGTTGTGATCGTCGATACGCTGCCGGCGGATCTCCGCTTCTTGAAAGCTTCGCACAGCGGCCAGTTCGATGCCGTCAGTCGCCAAGTACGATGGAATATCGATGCGATTCCAGCCGGTGAAACGGCGCTGCTGAAATTGACGGTACAGCCTAAGAGTGCGGGACCGCATTCGTGTGTCATCGAAGTCAGTCAGGCCGGTCAACAAAAGAACGCGAGCGTCGAGTCGAGCTTGAAAGCACGCGGTATTGCCGGATTACGGATCGATCTCGACCACGCAGAATCGTCAGTCCTTGCTGGTGAAGAGTTCAACGTTGAAGTTCGAATTCGTAATCGAGGTCATGGGGCAGATAGCAATGTGGAAATGGCTTTGATATTGCCACCCGAATTGGACTTTGTTCGATCACGCGGACCAGTGCGGAATCGGGCACAAGAGTCTGGTCGCGGCGCATCAAAGCTGATCGGATTTGAGAGGATGCCGGAACTTGGCGAACGCGCCGAAGTGACCTTTGAAATCACTCTCCGAGCCAAGACTCCCGGTAAGGCGAAGATGCGTGCTGAAGTCACGTCGACCGAGATTCCCGAAGCCGTTGCTACAGAGAGTGTGATCGTTGTTTTGGATGGAACTCCTTAGCAGCCTCTCAAATTTCGTGGGGTGCGTTTTCAACGTGCCCAAATCCACCGGGTTTTGAGCACGATGAAATCGTGCTCCACGTGTTTTTCAACGGGCGATTAGACGGTTTCGGGCTGATGCATCCGGAGCAGGTATGCTTGTGTGATGAATTCTGGCTGTGGTCGGTGGGTGAGTCGCGTCTCGCCGCTTCAGAAAGTCTTCCTCAACGGGCGAGATGCCCTGACGGGACAATGCACATTCAAGCCCTGCCTCGCTTCCTTCCAACAGGTGCGTAATGCCAACGAATTTTGGTTCCGACGATGACTTCCTGTCCGCAGCAACGATGCACGGCCGCGATTGGCCGTGCTTACGACAGTTCGTGGTGATTCTTGAGAACCGCGTGGGGAGCCTTGGCGAACTCCTGCGACGACTCGAACGGTCCGATATGCGGATCATCGCGCTCAGCATGGTCGATACGGTCGAAGTCGCGGTCGCTCGGGTGATGGTCGACCAGTTTGAACGAGCCCGCGAAATCTTCGAGATGTCTGGCTTCACGTTCTTCGAGCACGATGTGGTTGGCGTTGAGCTGCCGGACGACGATCAACCTTTCGCATCTGTACTGACGGCGTTGGTGCATGGAGAGATTAATGTGAATTACATGTATCCGTTGATTTACCGTCGCCGAGGTCGCGGCGCTGTCGCCATTCATGTCAGCGATATTGAATCCGCTCAAAGTGTCCTGCGAGATTCCGGGCATGTGTTACTGACAGAGAACGATCTTAATGCCGACGACATCGGACTCGGCAGTTGATCGGGCAATCGGCCCATCGCCCTCTTTGAAGTAGCTCATCGTGATTCGCATTCTCTTCGTTATTCCAACGCTTGATCGCTCGGGGGCGGAGAAGCAGTTGACTCTGCTGGCATCGAGACTGCCGCGCCATGAGTTTGCGGTTGAAGTCGTTGCCTTGACGCGTGGTGGTCCTTACGCCGACGAACTGGCTCAGCATGGAGTGCCGGTCACCGTCATTGGTAAGCAATGGAAATTCGATCCGTTTGCCTATCAGAGACTCAAACGCTTGATCGCCGAGCGAGCTCCAGATGTCGTTCACACATGGCTGTTCGCAGCCAACGCTTATGGCCGCATGGCGGTCGGGGGCACGGCAAAACCGCTGGTCATCGTTTCAGAACGGTGCGTCGATTCGTGGAAGCGAAGTTGGCAGTTGTGGCTCGACCGGAAGCTCATTCCGGTGACGCAGAAGATGATCGGTAATTCGCAAGCCGTCACGGACTTCTATGCTGATCTGGGTGTGCCACGCGAGCGACTGATCGTCATTCCTAATGGCATCGAGTTGCCTCCCAAACCGACTCGCTCGCGCGAATCCATGCTCGCTGAGTTTCAGATTCCACTCGACGCGCAGGTAGTGACTTACATCGGGCGACTGGCGCCACAGAAGCGTGTTGATGACTTACTGTGGGCCTTCGCGCTTCTGCGGAATATCAACGAGCGCAACGTGCATTTCATCATTGCCGGTGACGGGCCGTCGCGCGCGATGCTGGAACGGTTCAGCCAGAAGATCGGCTATCACCACTGGGTACGGTTCGTCGGACATCGTCCTGATACGCGAGACATCCTGGGGGCCTCTGATGCATTTTGGTTGGGAAGCAGCTTTGAAGGCCAATCCAACAGTTTGATGGAAGCCATGTCCGCTGGTGTGCCCGTCGTCGTGAGCGATATCGCCCCAAACTGTGAATTGGTTGAGCACCTGCAAACTGGCATGGTGGTGACGCTCGGAGACCGCCCCGGTTTCACTCATGCAATTCAGCGATTGCTCAATGAACCGGACCTCGCAGGACAACTTGCTGCCCATGCTCGCTCGCGCATGGCGACAGACTTCAGTGTCGAACGGATGGTCGCGGAGCACGCGCGGGTGTATCGCGAAGCCATTGCTGCTTGCGGATAGCCAGCGAACAACGCGACGAAATGCTCTCGATCAGCGAGATTCCTCGTCCGTCGGTGGAACCATCTCGCACTTGTCATTCGCTGCCATCGACATCAAGGTCTGTTACTTGCGAGGTCGTTGAAAGATTCGGACAGTGCCTGGCGATCGCTGGTAACGAAGGGATCAATCCATGTTGCGAAGCGTTGTGTTGACTTGCTGTCTCGCCGCCATGCCCGCAGTTGGTGTCGCTCAACTCGCTCCTGAGATTGGCTACGTTCATCCAGCAGGAGCCAAGGCAGGGACGACGGTTGATCTCGTGCTCGGCGGCTATGACTGGACTCCGGACATGCAGATTCTGGTGCATGATCCGCGCGTCAAATTGGAACTGACAAGTGCGCCATCAGGAGTGCTTGTTCCCGAACCACCGTATTGGTTCGGGTTAAAGGCTCGCGGCTACGCCTGGCCATTGCCGCGCGAGTTTCCGGCGCGCCTCACTGTTCCTGCGGACGTCGCACCGGGACTCGTCCTATTCCAAGTCGCGAACGCGAATGGCATCTCTCCCGTCGGAGCGCTGCAGATTGGGACGATTCCTGAAGTTGTCGAAGCAATGCCAGATAACGGCCCGCAAGTCCTGCCTGCGCTGCCGGTTACTGTCTCTGGACAGATCAAGAAAATTGAAGAGATCGACCGCTATCAGTTCCGCGTTCGAAAGACGGGGCCGGTGACAATCGAACTCACTGCGAGGCAACTCAAGTCGCCGCTGCATGCGATGATTAAAGTAGTCGATTCCAAGGACCGTGTGCTCGTCGACTTTGCGGATACAGCAGGCCGCGACTTCGTGCAGACGTTCGCTGCTCAAGTCGACGAAACTTATGTGCTCAGCGTGCATGATCTCGATTACGCGGGCGATCGGTCTTATGTCTATCGATTGAGTTTGAGTGAAGGTCCGCGCGTCGTCGCGGCTTATCCAGCAGCCGGAAAAAGAGGCGAAACCCGGCGCGTCGAGTTTGTTCTCGATCAGGGCCATGCCATCGAGTCCGTTGCTCAAGACATCGCGTTTCCACTCGAACCGTCGAATGCACCTCTTGCTCATTTGCCATTTGCGGTGACCTTCCGTGGCGAGGCTGCGGCGAAAGGGGGGGCTCCTGCTGGTAAAGGAAAACCCGCCA
>Ga0172376_10005002_pt1 | contig 14906 bp, 18 predicted proteins | sample Lak35m_FD_121114 | JGI IMG/M metagenome (GOLD analysis project Ga0172376, IMG submission 121114) | Freshwater microbial communities from Kabuno Bay, South-Kivu, Congo - kab_092012_35m | ecosystem: Environmental > Aquatic > Freshwater > Lake | place: Democratic Republic of the Congo: South-Kivu...
CCCAATTATGGCGTCGTCGAATCCGTCAAGTAGTATTGCCCCTTCGGCAAGTTCTTTAATCTCTTCGAGTTTCATATTCCAAATATAGAAAAAAAGTCCATTGAAGACAAACACAGATTGAAAACTATTTATTTAGAAACATATTTTCATGAGACCATTTGCTGTTTGGAATCCAAGCCCTGATGAAAGAGAGAGTATCCTTTCACAACATATGAACTTATACGATGGTTATGCCACGTTAAACAAAACCAATACCAATCTAACTCCTTTGAATGTTTATGACCCCGCGGGTGACAAAGCTGGTGTTACAGTCAATAACAGAGGAGAAGTTAAACAATATACAAACGTCGGTATCAACGAGTCCATCAATGAAGAAAAGACAATGTGTGAACAATGTGGTGGAACCATGAAAGAGAATGTCTGTGAACAGTGTGGTTCGATGAACGAGGCTAATATGACAGTAGATACTTCCAACCTCTACGACGTTCAGGATGAATTTGACAAACACGTGGATTATGTGACCGGTGAAGGCGAAACAAGTGAAGATTATCCCATATCACCCGTAGAACCAGCATATAATTTTCAATCAGGTGGTCCTGAAGACGTTTATGGAACTTTAAAAGATTACGATAAAGAACACCCCCATCACGACTATGATTCTATGGAAGATGTGGAAAAATGGAACCCAAGTGATGATTTACTCAGAATGTTCGGTAAACAAACAGATTCTGACTCTCCGTCGGATACATTCCAGTATGACGCTGGTGACAAAAATAGAATGGGTGACGCAGGATTGGGACAAGACACAGAAAATGATATGGACCTCGGCTCCGCGTCTTCAGGTTACGATTTTGAATCGGGTGGTGCTTTCGGTGGAGGTTCCTTCCCAGATTACGGAGATGAAGACGATGACCTCGTAGAAATGGAAGAAGAGTTGGACGAAGACTTGAGAGAGTCCTTCGATAACAACAAAAAACAAATTTTGGAAATGTTCCAAAGAATGAGTAGATTCTAAATAATGTTCGAAGGAACACTATTCAAAATATCCAAGTAACTGAAAACCGAGTATTCTGACTCGGTTTTTTCTTTTATATGAATTTGGTCCGTTAGAAAGGGATTTTCTTTTTTTAGAATTCTAAGTACTTCATTCTTTTTGAACACATCACAAAAGGTCTCATAATCGATTTCCCCGTACAAAGCTTTGTTAGGGACATCCACCTTGATATCCTCCAAACAAATATAAAAATCCTTCGGGTCTCGTATATTGAAATTAGGTGCCAAGTCTATAAACTCTTGAGGAACGTCAGAATCTAATACAATTTTCAATCGACTTATTTTGGTTGGATAATCGAATGACAAGAGATTTTCTTTGTAATAAGTAACCTCTTTTACACTTGTGAGTTTATCCCTCAAAGATTCAGGACCCCAAAAATTTATGTGTTTATTAAAATCTTCATCAGATTGAAACCCCTGTAGAGACCAACCCGAATCGATTGATTTATTTATTACCGAAAGAACCAAGTTGTGGTGATTGTATGTTTGATACAGAATTTTATCTTGAAGAATCGAGGTAACATTTATTACTTTGGTGCCGACGTAATTGTAATCAGAAATGAAATTCGTTGACCAAAAAATATTTTTTTGTATCAAAAAGACTATGTTTTGAATTTGGCTCTCAGTAATTTTACTGAGGTCTTGTTTGTTAGGAATTTCAAATGTTTTGGAAATGAAGATAAAATCTTGAGGTCTGATTGAACTCAATTCTTTTCTTCGAATCAAATTCAACAAAAAATTACCCTCAAAAAATTTCAGTTTTTTTTTATAATCATTTATTATTGTGACTTGGGGATGTTGAAAGTCTAAAATCAGGGGACCAAAGTTAATCACCACGAATTTTTCCACAAACGATTTCAGATAAGATATTCTACGTCTCAACATTTCAGTTTCATTGTAGAAAAGTATTACATCAAATATTTTAGGTTCTTTCATATTCACTTGAATAATAAGTCTTGAAGTTGTATGTTTAAAGAAAAAAAAAATGACATCCGCATCACATACCTTTTTGAAAGACTTCCGAGTGGACTTCGACCACATGAATTATTATTATTTTGAATCTTTGTTCTCCGACGAGGAGATTGAGAAAATCAAAGAAATGGGCAATGCCCTACCACAACAAAAAGCTACTGTGGTTGCCGACAAAGAACAAAAAACCACAGATTATCGTGAAAGTGAAATCGCTTGGATGCCCGACGATAGTAAACATCGTTGGATTTATGACAGGGTGAGTACCGCCGTGAAAGAGGCCAATTCAAGTATGTGGAACTACGATATTTTTGGTTACGATGATTCTCTTCAATTCACAACCTATTATGATAACAATGGACACTACGATTGGCACGCCGATTTCGGACCAACGATTTCAAATCGTAAACTTTCTGTGGTTGTACAACTAACGGACCCGTCCGAGTATGAGGGTGGAGAACTACAACTTATGAACCCAAATTTGAACACCATCAAAAGACAAAAAGGTATGGTTGTGGTATTTTCTTCTTTCGTTCTTCACAGAGTGACTCCTGTTCTGAGTGGAAAACGTCAAAGTTTGGTGGCATGGTTATCGGGACCAAATTTCAGATAACACCAATTTCCGAGTTTTGGAAAATAGCCAAAGAAAAGAAAACTTTTTTTTGGCATTTTGCCATGCCTGAAGGATTGACAAAGACCAACTTGAAATCCTTAACCAGTAAACATTTAACTAGACCTAATCCCCTTGAAATTATTGTCAATAATTTCAATATCGATGTCTATGAATCTTATACGAGCGACTCGGTTGATTTTTTAATCGAACTGGGAATTCCCTCAAGGTTTATTTACGAAAATAAAAACAACACCTTTAACCCAATTTTTATTGGTTTCAAAAATGGAAAAAAAGTTGTTGGGACTAATGTCGACGGTATTTGTTATTGTGTTGACGGGGTCGTAGAGATTATTGCCCTGACCGACCCCGACAAGTTTACGGATTCACTGCTCCGTATTGAAGAAGAAGACTTGGAATAATCTTCCATTTTCTTTATTACTGCCAAAATAGTCTAAAGACATGTGGTAATTATCTGCTCGGTACATGATAAGTCTATTGTAAAGATTACCAAATTTATCAACCATTTCCCATTTTGTCATATCTTGATGGTCTTCTCCTGGAGGAGCACTTTTCTTGTATTCAGGATTAGTATTTCGATAATCCCAATTCATGAGACCTGTTGATTTATGCTTGAAGATACCTGTACCCGCACTCAATGGGGCGTCGGGAGTAAGATAACATACCGCAGCCCAATCAGTGGTTGAGTCAGAGTGAATCCAAGAGCGGTCAGCGGCTACGGTGTATTGAAATGAACCAGTATACTCACCACCCCAATCCGTAATGTTACCTGCGTAAGGATATAAAATTTCTTGTAATTTCTTTTTCATTGAGTCGTTCAGAAAAGATTCAGTCCTCTGTCCCGGATAGTTTCCACGGACTTTGAATTCTTGTTTAAGGGCAAATTCCCTGACATAATCGGGATTTTCATAGAAGTCGTCGATGACAATTGCGTTAACTCTCATTATTATTTTTTTTAAAAAATACGGATTATTTGAAGATTGAAAAGTAGATTTCCGTGGATTTTGGAATATTTGTTTATAAAGTTTCAAAATGGAAATCGCAGAAATTATTAGTTATCGTGTAGATTTAAATTCAAACATTTTGGATGTCTCCTTCAGATTAATGGAAGATAACGACGACACAGTAAGAGAGGACAGAATTGACTTCTCAGAAGCTGAAGAATACGGATACGACTTATTAACGGAAGACATAGATGTATTTGAGAATTTCTTCAGTGATGAGGACGACTATGAAGACGAAAGCTACGACGATGACGCAATTATTGATGAAGACGAACTTGTGTCGTTTCTCAATGAATACTACACGGTTAACCCGAAAAACCTACCCAAACCAATTTAAGGTCCGACTCTTGTCATAAAAAAAGTAATGACAATTTCTTCACCCATTTCTTTACTGGGCCAAACTCCCTTGGATTTGATTTGAAGATTTTCCAAACCATCATGCTCAATAGAAAAGGTTAAGGTGGGTTCAAACTTATATCCTGACTTGTAGTAAGTGTAGGTGAATTGTAAGTCACCAGGATAATAAGGTGAGTTGTTGAGAATCCAATAAAAATGTGGACCTATTTCCCACATATCGGCACCTCCAGGGTTAACACCGACTTGATTCAAATGAACCGTGGAATAATCAAAATGAACAAAGAAATTATCCACCATGAAACTATCAAAGGGATAAGGCATTTGACTTTCAAAGATATCGGTTGTAAAATAGTTCGTGTCATTACTTAAGTTTTGGTCAACAGGTTGAACCCGAACCTTGGAAACAACATACTTTCCACTCAGAGTAACATTAGTCTCGGGTGTGACATAGACCTCACACGAGGTCAATAAAAACAATAGAATACCTATCCAACGTATCATAACCAAAATATAGGTAAATAAAGGGATACTTCAAAATATTTATAAAAATGGACTTCGACGTAGATAGAATCATTTCCTTCCTTAAAGATTATACTCTCCAACCTTCAATGGTTGAATTGGGTGAGCAAGAAGGAGACCCCGCTGCGGCGGAAACTTCTACTCCGTCACCAGCACCGGCAGCTTCAGCACCATCATCAGGTGGCGGAGGAGGTGGGACATCCACACAAGCCAAAGAAAAAAATGTAAAAAAGTGGGAATCAGGTCGTAGAATGGGTAAAACCTACGGAGGACACGGATATGTATGGAATAGTGATAGAACTATGGGAAAAACATATGGTGGACCTGGATTTGTTTGGCAGAGTGGAGCATCAAGAGGAAAGGCAAATCCGTTGACATGAGTGAGAAGTTAATACAAGAGATATTGTTGAAAATGAATTATGACCCTTCGATGACTTTGAAGGAAAATATTCAGCTTTTAGAGCAACCTGAAGGAGTGATGGACAGAAGAACTTTTATCGCCTCTCAAAATGCTAAGGCACTTGGTATGTCTCAAGGTGAATATGAAAAAAAACTACAACAACAAGCCTCTAAAAGTTTGGATTCTTTTAAAGAGTTTATCACTGACCCTCACGTTTTTTTACCCGTGGCGGCAATCGGGGTAGGATTATTGACTGGAGGTGTTGGTGGTTTTGTTTTGGGAGGTTTAATTGAATTGGCGGATGCCGCAATTTATTACAAGGAAGGGAAACCTGAAGAATTCGGAATTGCTTTAGTTTTCGCACTTATTCCTGGAATAATGAAGTTGTTACCAAAAAAATTTACATCAGAAGTTGTTAAAAATTTTCTCAAAAAATTGAAATTGGGAGGACCCTTAAATAAAATCGAGCAAGAATTGGCTCAATGGATTGAGTCTAACAAAAATTGGTTAGTGAGAGAAAGTTTGAAGTATGCTAATAGACATTACATCAAAACTCTAATTTCGAAGTATACTTTAAGACAATCAATTGGACTTATGTTATATTTGATGAAATTGGGCGTGATAAGTGCTAAATATTCTGTAATGGTTCCAGTTGTTGTTGTTGGCGGAGGGTATGTTTTATTTACAATCGTCGAATTGGCATCAAAATTAGGTGTTAGTATTATGGGAGTAGATACAAGAAATGTAAAATTGAGTCCACAACAAGAAAAAGTTCCCGTAAAAAATATTATTGCGGATACAAACAGAATTAAAACTCAGTTTATAAAAGAGGTTGACGAAAAAGTTTCGAAAATTGATAGTACTCAACTCCATCAAGAAGTTGGAGAATCCTTACCCAAATTCGACTCCAAGATTGATAGTGTAATTCGATATAACCGTAAATCCGTTCAAACGTCCTCAGATACGTCTAAACCGAATCAATAAAGTATTTATAATCAAAGTTTCGTAATGGAAAAAAATCTTTTGACCGAGATACATAGAATTCAAGAATTGATGGGTGGCGAACAAACCTATCTAAATGAACAGGCGGCTTTAATGAAACAACTCCTTAAAAAAACGAAAGGTTTGACTGATGAGTTTATGTCTTTATTTAGGAACGCTGACAATGAACTTGATAATCTTAGACAAGTTGGAACAAAAAACGCTAAGGGAGAAATTATAAACGCTCCTGATAATGTTTTGGACGACTTATACAGAAAAGTTGACATGGACAAGTTTGTGTCAAAGTTAAAAAATACAGTTTTAGCTGGATTGAATCAGTATGAGGTAACTATACAAAAACAAATTTTGGACGAATTGGTCAAGGGTCAAGCAATTACAGATGAAATGATTCAAGGTTTTAAGGAAGTTTATAAAATGGAACTTGATAAAATTCCATCTTTAGACGGAGTTCCTGCTGTGAACGCAAAATTAGTTGATGATTTTGAAAAAATGATTCGTAAATTTGTTGACCAAAATAAATCAGCACAAAAAAGATTTACCTCCGAATTAGACGTAAAAAAATTGATATCCAGTGATTTGAACGTTCCGTTAGGAAAATTGATGTCTATAGAGGGAGTAAGTCCGATTTTGAGTAGGGCTGCTCGAGAGATGAATGGTAAAACAGTCGAGGAAGTAGCTAAAAAGTATCAGAAAGTCTTGGATGATATTCAGTATAAACCGGAATTCAAACAATTAGCGAGGAGACTTGGTCAAAGTTTTTTCCAAAGGGCTAAAGCTGATATTCTTAAAATACTCAGTGTACCTCAAAGAAAATATATTATTTTTGGCGATGCGGTCATTAACCCTAGTACAGGAGAACCGGCGACAAGTGTTACAATGTCGGGATTCAAAGCAGTAAAATATTTATTAATATCCTATTTGTTAATTAGGACTGGGTACCTTTGGTTAATAGAGAGTCGTAACTTGGGTGCCTCCTTAACTAAAGCTTTCAATGAAGCTTATTTCAGTATTCTTAGTGGTGTTTTTGGAGAGATTGGTGAATATAGAGATGAACAGGGTGATTTGACTATTGATGAATCTAAAGAGTTGTTCGAACCTACTTTAAAACAATTAGGAAAAGAACAAACAGATTTTGTTTTTGAAAAAATTAGTAGAGGTGTTGTTAAAGCTGTGGATTTTTCCGAAGAAAACTCACAAGATTATGTGATAGTTAAAGAGGCTGGTGAAGTATCCATCTATCCATGGACGGATGATATGAACAATATGGATTGGTCCGATTTGGGTGGCAAGTCTTGGGAAATAATAAAATCAAGAGTCAAAAATTTATCAAACTAATGTCCCGTAACATCCTTTTGGAACAAACTCCTACCACTGCCACATCGGCAAAAAATTCAGGTTGGAAAACAACACAACAATCCGCAATCAAGGATGGTGGATGTGATGTAAAACAAATCGAAAAAATTGTAATTCAAGGGGTCTCATTTTATAAGTGTAAGAAAATCTCAACTTCAACAGCCCCCGACAAAAGTCAAACTACCACAGGTACTACAGTAACTTCCACGGGTACAACTACGGGTAGTACGACTACTACTACAGGCGGCTCAACACCAGCGCCAAAAAAGAAGACAAGTCCATATAAAAGATGTGAGAACAAACCTCTTCAAACAAAATACTGTGTTTCTGAACTCATCAAAAAAGTTCAGATTTGTCTAAAGGAAGCCGGTCATGACTTGGGTAATTCAGGAGTCCAAAGAGATGGTGTAGACGGATATTGGGGTGATAAAACTGACGCAGCTTTAAGAACATACGGATTTGGGTCAGGAATTGACAAACAAGCTGTTGAGGTTATTTGTTCCACTGTGGACAGAATCAAAAGAGAAAGAGTCCAAAAACAACTCAAAGATAAAGCCGACCAAGAATACCAACAGAAATATGGTGGAATGGAAAGAGCCGCTGAAGTAGACTATTTATACTTTGGAGGCGAAAATGCCGGCGGAGGTGATGAAGAAGCCTCAGGTGAAGGTATGGAAGGTGAAACATTATTTTTTAACTAATTCAGTATATGAAAAAGATTAGAATATCTGACGACGAGAAGAATTCAATCCTCGAGAGTCACAACAAATACAGAGACGTATTGATGGGTCATCTGTTTGATAAGACTTTGCTTGATGAGCAAACTCAAACAGGTCCTGTGGATAAGAACCCTGCCGGTGTAAAAGCACCTGCCGAGGTTATCAGAATGGCTAATCAAAAATGTCCCGCGGGTTCAGGTCCCAAATTGGGTGAAATAACCAAATACGGAGGTCAGGATGCTATTAAATACGGTCCCGCAGGTGGAGACCCCAAAGCAGGTGTAAAGGCGGGTGAGGTTATCTATTTCTTGGGTACACCCGTACAAGGTGGAGGACTCCAATACGTTGTGGTTACAACAACTGAAAGAGGTGAAAGAATTGTTTCTCGTAAAGGTACTTGGGGTTGTCCAGGTCTTGACATTGAATCACAAGATTGTGAAAAATTGATTCAAGGATTCATCAGTAGAGGATATAAGAAGAAAGAAAATTTGTCTAATGCAGAGTTAACAAACATCAACAATCCTAAAGTAATGGAAGCAAAACCATTAGCTGGTTGTGGGGTTACACTTTACAGATTCATCTCTGAAGAGGCTAAAGCTCTAAGCGCTAACCAAGTGGCATACCTCAATGGTATCTACGGTCTTGGTTCTGCAACAAAAGAAAGCGAAGTTCAAACTCCTGAAGGGGAAACTGTAGTTGCTAAATGGAAATTATCCTACAACGCTACACCACTTGAGAGACAAGAATGGAGACTCGAAAAAATTGGTCCGAATGAATATTTGGATAAAGAATATACAATCCTCCTCAACCCTGAAGGATTAAAAAAACCAACGACAGGTACAACCGTTTCTGACGTTCTATCGAGAATGAAAGCTGAAGAACTCAGTAAGTCGGTTTGTCAAGATGTAATCAACGCATTCTACACGGCTTATCTCAGAAGAGATACATTCAGATTGAATGATGCTGACTTCAAAGAACTTAAGTTCAACGCTCAAAAGTGTAGTGCTCAAGAATTTGCGTTTGGCTTGGGTCCCAAGACCAAAAAGAGACTTGTGGCTCTTAGAGGTCAAAGTAAGGACCCCGATTTCCCAAGTGTACCACAGTACGCTCAAGACAAGTCAAGGGATTTCAGAATCAGGTAATTGGAGAATGAATTGAACTCCTAACAATATCTTCCGAGGAGACTCGTGTTGATATAAACACGTAAAAGAAAGGGGTGTGTTTATTATCTAAGAAAGGGAGGTCATTGACCCCCCTTTTTTGTTGTTACCACTTCATCAATAATTCCGTACTCGACAGCTTCGGTTGCTGACAACCAAAAGTCACGAGAGGCGTCCTGTTCAACTTGTTCAGGTGTTTTATCACAATATTTACCCAAAAGTTCAAACAAGATTTTGTTAATCTTTTCCCATTCTTGGAAATTGATACGGGCATCTTGGATGTTACCACCCGCTCCTCCTGAGGTTTGGTGAAGCATGGTACGTGAAAAACGAAGTGAGGAACGTTTTCCCTTGGTACCGGCGCCTAACAGTACAGAACCCATAGATGCTGCCATACCCGTATTTACGGTTCGGATATCACACTTAATGTAATCCATTACATCTACAATCGACAAACCTGATTTGACACTTCCACCTGGAGAATCAATGTGCATGGTAATGTCGGTGCTGTCGGCGGAATCCAAGAACATAAGTTGTGCTTGAACCACAGTTGACATCTTGTCGTCAACACCACCAGCAACCCACAGGAGACGGTCTCTCATCAAACGTGAGAAGATATCAATCTGAGTGGCTCGAAGCTCTCTCTCCTCAAGAATATAGGGTGTAAGAGACGCTTCAATCTTTTGTTGATGGTAGTGAAGGTCTAAAGAACCTTTACCCAAGTGATTCACATAATAGTTTTGGAATTCTTTTCCGTAATCCATGTTAGTTGATTTTAGTTTGTACAAAGATACTACAAACCAAGTATATCATCAACTACCTCCTGAGAATTTAAGAACTTCCATAGTCGTGGATGTTCATATGACCAAAACTCTTTCCAAAACCCAAACCATATAACACCTTCTCTTCGAGGGTCTAAGGTCCTAAAATCATTACTTTTTTTGGGATATCTACCGATGTTGTATGTTTTGTAAATTTCGATACCAGGATTAGAAAAGAAGTTCTTATGTCTATGGTTTATCTCCTCAAACTTAGTGATAATAATGGGACGACATCCATGACGACGAACATATTCCGAAATCCTTTTTACCCAAAGTTCTGCTTCTTCTTTGTTTTCTGTATCAACTTGAAATTTTACAACTCGGTCTCTGTCATCAAATCTATGACAAAATATTTTGGTGAGACCTTGTTGAAAATCCATTTTATAAACTGATATTTCGTAATCACCATAAAACCCCACTTTCAACGAAAACTCTTTGTGAGGGTAACAAATATCGGTGTTATTGTTACTAATGTGATAACCCTCAATAAATCTTGAATCGGTAGAACCATTTGGATATTCTCTGACCTCAACATAATAATACCTGTCAGGTCCATCCACCAAAACTCTAATACCAGGGTCAAAGTTATAGGATATTGAAACGTTATTTATTCGTGTAAACATAATTTCCAATTACAAGTTTATCGACGATTTTATTTTTCAGGTGATTAAACCCGTGAACAGGATTTTCAATAATGGGTTCATTATGTATGTTGAAAGAAGTATTCAATAAAACAGGTATACCTGACTTTTGTCTATATGACTCCATCAATTCCCAAACTTTGGGTAAATTTTCTTTGACCACAACTTGTGGACGAGCCGTTTTGTCGGACTTTTGTATTACGGCGGGAATTCTTGGAATCCAAGATTCTTTGGTGGTATAACAAATGGTCATAAACTGAGCGGCATACTTTGATTTACTCATTGTGAAAATGTCTTCGAAATATTCGTCCATAACCATAGGAGCAAAAGGCATCGTATCATGTCGACTCAGTCGTTCGTTGAGAAGTTTGTGAGTCAGTTTATCGGTAGGTCTCACAAGGATACTCCTCGAACCAAGCGCTCTTGGTCCGTATTCCATTTTTCCTTGGAACCAACCGATTACTTTACCTTGGTTGATGTCCTCGGCAATCACATCAACATCATAAGGTTCAGAATTGAAATCATAGGATTTTGAAATTTCCCTTATTTCGTCATCTGAGTATTCAAATCCAAATGCCGCTGAGTTTAGTCTGAATGGTTTTGTGATTTCCCCGAGTTCTACAGCCTTTATTATGGCGGCACCCAAACTCAATCCATCATCACCCATGGCGGGGCAAATATAAATTTCTTCTACCCAAGGTAATTCATTAATTTTTTGATTGAGTTTTACATTTGCAAAGAGACCACCCGAAAGGACTATTTTGGTATATTCAGGATAAAGTTTATGTAGGTCTTCAAAAAACTCTAACATAATTTTTTCAGTGAAATGTTGAAGATTGTAACTTGCCACTTCTCGTTGTTCTTGGGTTTGGAAGTATCCGGCATCCCACAGAGATTCCATGACAAACTTTGTCTTTTGGTCTGTACCTGAAGGGTAAAATTCTAAATCATTATACTGTAATATGCTGTCAAATATTCGTTGCCATGTATCATCGAGTTCTCCATCGGGAGCCATACCCATGAGCTTACCTTCGTCCTTACACATTCTCCATTTATGCCAACAATCGTTTGAACGACCCATCATCCAAGTAGTCATAAATGCCCAAATCAAAGAAAGACTACCATATTTGGATGCGTCAAGTCTCTTAGCTAAAGTCATTTTTCCATCCTCGCACAAGAAAACTTTCATAAAAGAGGAATCTCCACCTCCGTCGTACGAAACAGAAATCACTTTACCTTCCATTCCACTTGTAAAATAAGAAGAGTAATTGTGTGCGGAGTGGTGAGAAACTTCGCTGAAGTCAAATCCTACATGTTCCTGTGTCCTCAATAACATTGTTGGTCTTGTGAAGACCCTATAGTCAGCATCGTGGAATGAAATACCCGTTCTTTTTGCGATTTCATTAGAGGAAAGAACAGGGAAATCATCTTCATTATAATTTCCCGCCTTGATTCGGGTCATTCTTTCCTCTTCAACGCAATGGACAATTTTACCATCGACCATAAGTGTGGTAGAAGAATTGTGACCTCCTCCGTAAAAACCATAAATGGTGCTCATACTTATCTATCTAATCTTGATATGATGTAATCACCAATAACTAAGAAGTCCAAATTCTGAGAGATAAAGGTGCGGATTGCGTCATATGGAGTTTCAACTATTGGTTCGTGGGGTCCATTGAAACTTGTGTTCAATAGAACGGGTATTCCGGTTGTTTCTTCAAACTTTGTCAAAAGTTGGAAGAATCTCGGATTACTAACGGGTGTAACAGACTGATATCTTGCGGTTCCATCGACATGAACACAAGCAGGAATTTTTTCTTTCCACTCATCTTTGACAGTGCTGGTCACCAACATAAATGGTGAAAAGTACTTTTCTTCAAAGATTTCGGGTTGTCGGTCAAATATGACTGCCGGGGCAAATGGTCGGTACCATTCACGTTTTTTGATTTCGTGATTGATATAATCTTTCATCCAAGAATGTTTTGGTGAGGCCAAAATTGAACGATTACCCAAAGCTCTTGGTCCGATTTCGGAACCTCCTTGAAACCAACCTATAATACGATTTTGAATAAGTTGACTTGTGATAAAATTTACTATATCACTAAAATCTTTATACATATCAATTTTAATGCCTTCGAATTCTTGAGCGGCGGTTTCGATTTCAAAAGGACCGTACGATTTACCGAAATAAGGTACAATTGGTGCGGTTGGACCGATGTTTGCGACTTGTTGGTAGGCATACCAAGCACAACCTAAGGGGATACCACTATCGTCGGCGGGAGGTATGAAAAAACACTCTTCGAATAAACCCGAATTAAGAATTTTTTCATTGGAACTACAATTCAAAAAAGAACCACCTGTGGTACAGACTCTTTTGGAACCAGTTTTATTTTTGGCGATATCAGCCAAAAATAAAGAAACTCGTTCCTGTTCTCTTTGGTAAATTCCAGCAACACATGCCCTTGAATGAAAGTCTGAATTCCACCCAACTCTAGGATAAATTCTGTTGTTTGGTATAAAAAGTTCACCATCTTCATAAGTAATGAATTTGGGTGCCTCATCAACAATTGATTGGTCGGCGTATGATGCCATACCCATTAATTTACCTGCGTTCCAAGAATGTGAATTTGGGTCATATACCAACTGAAGTGAACCCATTGAGTAAACGGTTCCCACTGAAACATCTTCATTGGTGTCAATCGGAACGGGATATTTAATCCATTTTTTATAAACCTCTTTGTAGTCGTCGCGAGTAAATTGATAGATTGAAATTCCTTCGGTCCAATCTTCTTTTTCACTCAGTCCTTCGCGGTCTTTTTCGGGATACCAATCTTTGAGTTTGGTTTTGTGGTTGAGGATGGAACCTGAGGCGTCTGCCACAATGACCGCAGCTTCTTCATAACCGGATGAAAAGAAACTGGAATACGCGTGAGCCAAGTGGTGAGGTATAAACTGAAGTTTCTTTTTTGGTACACGGAATACTTTATTGAAAAATTCATATGTTTTATCCTCGAGTTTGGTGGTACTGTATACAATCAAATCAATATCCTCGATTGTGATGTCAAGTTCACTCATACAATACATGATGGAACTCACGGGTATTTCACCGTGAGAATATCCACCATCATGTTTGATTCTTGAAAGTCGTTCTTGGGTAATACCAACAACAACTTTTCCATCTTTGATTAATACAGCTCCTTTATCGTGTCCTACGCTAAAGCCAAGTACTATCATTCTGTTTCTGAATTGTTCTCTTCTTCGTTTAAGTTCAGTTGTACGACCATCCCTTGTTCAATATCTTGGTCGATACGTTGAACGTGAATTGCTTCACCCAAACGATAAATAACAACTTTAGACGCATCATCGTTTAGATTGACACCTGGAATGTTAACGTCAACAATAATACCTTGTTCGTTATCCAAAATCAACGAAAGTGCTTTGGAGAACAAAAGTGCCGCGTTAGCCATGTCTTGTTGACTAGCTTGAGAATTTTCTGTCATGAGTTCTTTTTTTTAAAACTTATTAAAAAAAGTTAATAAAGGAAGGATTCTTTGAAGTTATCCCACGCTTCATTGAGGATTGGAGTTTCGTGAATGAATGTAGGTTCGAAGGGTTTTTGACGCAAGTTCATCTTTGCCTCTTCAGGAGTTTTGTTTCCTTTTTTGAGGTTACACTTCATACAACACGTTACCAAGTTAGTCCATGTGTTCTTACCCCCTCTTGAACGAGGCATCACGTGGTCGATGGTAAGTTCTTTCTTTGAACCACAATATGCGCACTCGTTGTGGTCTCTTTTGAATATACGTTGGCGGTTTACACCCATACCACGTCCGTGATAACTAATGTAACGCAATAGACGAATAATGACGGGGCGTACGTAGTTGGCGTATGTTGTAACGATTGGGTTCTCGTCTGATTTGATAACCTCAGCCTTACCTTTTACAACAAGCGTGAAACCTCTTTGAAGCGTGGTCACGTTCAAGGGAGTGTAGTCGAAGTTCAATACAAGTACTTTTGTCATGGGACAAATATAGTAATTTTGGTTCAAAATAAAAAAGGGGTCAAAAAGACCCCTTTGAAAAATTTTAGTTATGACGGCTCAGGGTCCCAAGGTCACAGCGTTTATATCTTGTCCATAGAGTTTGTAACTCTTGGAATAGATGGACTGAATATGAACTCCAATAACTGAACATAAACATAAATAGGGTTTGAAGTTTCAAAAGTAATTCTTATATTTGTGGTGTCAATACCTTTTTACTATGAGTCCAACGTTATCC
>Ga0172376_10005003_pt1 | contig 14904 bp, 12 predicted proteins | sample Lak35m_FD_121114 | JGI IMG/M metagenome (GOLD analysis project Ga0172376, IMG submission 121114) | Freshwater microbial communities from Kabuno Bay, South-Kivu, Congo - kab_092012_35m | ecosystem: Environmental > Aquatic > Freshwater > Lake | place: Democratic Republic of the Congo: South-Kivu...
ACGAAAAGCTGACGCGAAACCGCCAGCTAAATCATTGCATCAGCGGATGAGCAACTTGCGCGGTTGGTCGCGTTGACTGTGTGGCACCACCTGGATCAATGATTAGGGTTGCGTAGTCCTAATGCCAAACTATAAACGGCGATCCCTGCCGTGCGACACGCCCCTGCAAACAAATTCAGCACCTCGAATGGGTAGAAGGCAGTGGCATCCAAATTCGGCGCATAAAGGGTTATCCCCGTGTGCATCATCCCCCCTAAAGCTGACAGCATGACCCCCCCCGCCACCAACCAGAAGGGTAGCCAACCCGTGGTGGGGCGGTTTTGTTGCCGAAGCACCATGCTGATTTCATTGGTCATCCCCAACACCATTGCCACCATCGCCCATTCGCTCGCGTCTTGCATCCAAGCCAAGAGGGCAGGTTGGGGCATGGCAAAGGTTAACAGCACGCTCGGCATGCTCAAGATCATCAACCAGAGGCACATGGCGAAAATTGCCCAGTTGGCAGCTAGGCTACGGTTTTCGTTCCGCAGGGTGAGCGGTTTCAGCACATGGGTGAAGATGATGACCCCAAAGAGCGTGTTCACCACAAGCGCAAGCCCCCCCACCCAACGAATTCCTAGCCCGAATGTCAACAGGGTTAGCCCCGCCAAAACGCTGAAATAGAGGGCAACGTTCAGAATCGCCCGCGGATACCACAGCTTGGTCAGGGTGCTAAAATGACTGGCAAGCCAAAAATAGCAGGCAGTTCCGATCAGCGGATAGGCCCACAAAACGCGAAGCCCGCGCCCCCATCCTACGCCGAAGCCCTCCAAGAGCCACCCTAGCCCATAGCCAACTAGCCCCACGCGCCAGACCCACATGGTTCTGGGCGGGGTAGGAACATCCGCCATGTAAACCCCGGTTCCCAGCACACCCAACAACAAACCCCACGCGATGATGACGGAGAACTGCCCCGCCGTGCCCTGTAGCAACGTGACCTGATGAAAGGTTGTGCCAAATAACCCCCACAGCACAAAAGCAAACACCAGCACATAACTTGTGCGTGCTGATGATCTCATTGTATCCAACCCCACAGTGCTTGCCCCACCACGCCACAACTCCAAACGAACGCCGCCGAAGCACAACCCACTCCGAAGATTACCACACCACGCAATAGCCTACTTCTAACAGATTGCATCAACCAAAACTCCTGTTTGTATTGTAAACTTAATTTAAAGTTAAAAGTTAGCGTGAGCCTAAACTACAAATGAATGATACCACTTCTTCTGGAATGGTTTTAAGTCTATTGGAATTGCTGCGTTGCCCAGTGGGTGTGCGCGACACAAAGTATGAAAAGCCGGGCGAGCTAAAAGTCATCCACGAGGGGCATTGGTTGCACTGCGAGCAGAATGGCTACAAGTACCCAGTTATCAACGGCATTCCGCACATGCTTGTGGAAGTTGGCAAACGTTGGCGTGATGTTCCTGTTGAGGCATTACCCGTCCCCCCAACTGAAGAATAAAGTTAGTTGAGCTGTATTTGTTCGTTTCACGGTCGAGGTGCTATACTTGCTGTAATAAACCCGACCATAAACTAGAGAATGATTGAACCATGGCAGACTTTGTTTCTTACGAAGCACCCGCCCATGCAGCTACCAATTTACCTGTGATGCTTCCGAGTAAGCTGGTTGGGCGCGATGACGCACTAAAAACCATTTATGCCTACCTCAAGCAAAACCGCCCAGTGTGGTTACATGGACAGTCTGGGGTGGGGAAGACGGCGATCGCAGCGACATTAGCCAGTGCGTTCACACAGAAGGATGGCGGGGCATTGTGGTTGAGTGTCGATGAGGACTCGCTGTCAAGTTTAATCGTCCGTGTTGGGCGTGCCTATGGCATGATGGAGATCGCCAATAGTGAGAATCCGCTGGGCATGATTGGGGCGGTTGCCACCACGCTCCTGGAAAAAAAGCCCTTCATCGTCTTGGATGGCAACCCACTGATGCCAGCAGCAATCGAATTTGTGAACCGCGTGGCGACTGGGCTTCCCATGCTCATCATAAGCGAGAAGTCCCCGCAGGGCATTTGGGCGGAAGTTGAAATCAAACCGCTTGCCTTTGCAGATGCCGTGACCCTGTTCCAAGAACACTACGGCGCAACAAGCGACAGCATAGCGGAAGTCGTCAAGCTACTCGATCAATCTCCGTTGGCAATCATCATGGTGGCGGGGGTGGCACGGGTTTCCAAGCTCGAATTGGGAGTCATGTTAGAAAAACTGCACGCTTCGACCGAAACCGATGCCGTGCTTAGAGCCATCAAAGTCAGTTTTGCTAGTTTGCAAAGCGCGTTGCAGGGCATCCTGCTCATGTTGGGGGCAACCCTAGACGGAAGCGCGTCGTTAGAGATGCTTGCGCTGATTAGCGATGCCGGGCAAGAGTCCGTGCAAAAGGTGATGACCATCCTCACTGCCATTGGGTTGACCTCGCAGACGGTGCGCTATAACGAGCCATACTATCAGATGCACCCGCTACTGCATCAGTTCATCCAAACCTATCTACACACCAACGACCGTCTTTCCCCTTTGCAAGAGAAAGTTGTCGAAGCCATCCTCAAGTATGCGGAGAAGTATGCTAACGCCGACGTGCGCTCGCACAACAAACTGGCAATCGAGATGAACGCTTTCTTGGCGGTGGCGTACTGGACTGCTGAGCGTGGGCGACACGATGCCGTCTCGCGCTTGGTGGTTGCGCTCACCCAAGCCAGCGGATTCATCAACTCGCGCGGGTTCTTGCATGAGGTGTTACAAATTCAAGAAGCAGGCTCCAGTGGCGTGAGTGCCTTCCCTGCCAACGCACAGCTCCCCCCCGAAGTCTTAGACAACCCCTCCATCTTGGATGAATTCGAGGATGAAGAGGAAGCCGACCTCAGCTTCTTGCTAGACGATGACGAGTATGATGCTGAAGACTTTGACGAGGATGAGGAAGCTGAAGATGAGGATGAGGCTATTGCGCAGGGCGCGTTTTCCACAGAGGATTACCCCCCCAGCGCAACCACCCGCGTTGGCACTTTTGATTTAGAGCGACGCTTGCTGTTGGCAAATGAGTTGGTTCATGACGGCAAAACGGATGATGCCCTCAAGATTTACGACACGATCCTCCAGAAGCTGGAAGAGGAAGACGAGGATGACCCACAACTTGAGCTGAAGGCGTTGCAGGCGATGACCCAACTCCTGCTTAAGGCGGGGGATTTTCAACCCGCTGTCTTGAATGCGGTGCGAGGGATCAAACTAGCCGAGGCGCAAAACAATTCTGAGACGCTTGTTAAGTTATTGACTGGCTTGGGGGATGCGCGCCAGCAACTGGGCGAAACGGCAGAGGCGATCTTGACCTATCAACGCGCCCTGAAGCTCTCGCGTGAGAAAAAATTCCGCCAGGATGAGGTGCTTCTGCTCACGCAACTTGCTTTTGCCCAGTTGGACGATGAGGCAACCGATGATGCCATCACCAATTGGGAGGAAGCTCTTAAATTGAGCCGTGAGTTGAGGCTACGCCAAACCGAGGGGAAAATTTTGGGTGGCTTAGGGACTGCCTACGCTGAACAAAAACGGTGGGAAGAAGCCCTGAGCTATTACAATTCAGCGTTGCACATCGCACGTGAGGAACAAGATGACGCGGAAGAAATGCTCCAGTTGAGCAACCTTGCGTATGCGTCTGTTCAAGCAAACAAGCTGGGAGATGCCGTCTTGCGCTACCGTCAGGCGTTGTATCTGAGCTATCAAAGCGAGAACAAACAGGAAATCGTGAATAATCTGGTTGATCTTGCCCGCCTGCTCGCTAAAAGCGCGTTGCACTTGAAGATCGCTGAACTGTTGGTGAAGAACGCGGCGGAGTATGATGCGAATGATCGCGAGGTGATTGAGGCGGGCAAGCAGATCAACCAAGCAATTAGCGAAGCACAGGAAAAAGCGGTCCCGTTCAAACACCTGAGCGGTACTGCCATGCAGTATGCGGAAGCCGCCTATAAGTTACTGGATGCCAACTAGGCGGTCGTGTTTAGCCCGTTTCGTCAGCGTCGCCCTGGCGGGTGAGGGGGAAGGTTGCCCCCTCATGTCACGGTTAGGTAGCTACGCGACAAAATCAGGGATGGGGGCGTTCGCCAAGCCTGTGATGAGTGCCACTGTTTGGTAGCAGTCGTGCTCGTCCACCGTTTCGGACGGGGTATGCACGTAACGGCAGGGGATGGAAACCGCCCCAGTGGGAATCCCCCTGCCCACCAACTGCATTTGGGTGGCATCGGTGCGCCCCATGTGCAAGACCTCGCGCTGATAGCGGATTTCGTGTTGCTCGGCGGTGGCAACCATCCACGCCTGCACAGCAGGGGAAACCAACAACCCTTGATCTTGAATCTTGATAGCTGTGCCTGCCCCCAATTGAACAGGTAGCTTGAGGTTCTTGGGTTCGTCGCCCGTTGGGGTGACGTCCACCGCTATGGCAACGTCGGGTTGTACCCCGAAGGTTGCGGGAGCTGCGCCACGCTCCCCCACTTCTTCTTGCACGGTGAACGCCATGTAAACCGTATTCGCGCACTGCTTGTTGAGGTCGTGCAATGCCTTTACCAAGACAGCACACCCAACGCGATCATCCAACGCCCCGCCCACAATGCGACTCCCGCGCGAAATCACGCGGCTTTCGATCACTGCCGGTTGCCCGTGTTGAAAGTCTCCGCCTTGCCCGTCGCTCACATCAATGAAGAATCCGTCTAAGTCGGGCAGGTGGGTGCGCGCTGTCCCCCATTGGTCATGCACGCCAATGGTGCCCACCGTTCCATCTTCAAACACCGCGCGTTGCCCCACCAGCGTCGGGCGCAAAAGCCCACCAATGGGGCTAAACCGCAAGAAACCGCTTGGCTCGCGGTAGGTAATCATCATGCCGATCTGATCCATGTGGGCGGCGAACAAAATCTTTTTGCCTCCGTTGCCCACGCGCACGATCAAGTTTCCTAGCCCATCCACATAGGACGCCTCCACATAGGGAGCGACCATCGCTTGAAGGGTCGCTCGAACACGATGCTCATATCCCGAAGGACCCCAAACTTCTGCCAGTTGTTTGATTAGTTCTTTCATGTTCTTTTGACGACCCTCTTGATCCAAGCGGTTCGCTGTTCCTCCGTAGTTGGTTTTACAAATGATGCATGACGGTCATTATCCATCGAAATGCGGATAAATAAAATGATGGTGGATGAGTTCGACAAAATTTGTGGAAAATTAGCCTGCCTCGTGCGCTTGAGCAACGGCATGGGTACCACTCCATGCTCATGAGACCGTCTCAGGTTGCCCACCTGCTAACCCACAACCCTGACCACAATGGCGTGCGGGCAGAGCTGGCGACGCTTGAACGGATGGGGTTCTCCTAGCGGTTGGGGGAATGAGGAGTTTTAGGGAGGGTAGGTTTGGTGTCATCCATGTGAGCAGGTGGCTCGCTGTTGGCTAACGTGTTGAAAAGATCAACCCGCCCACGCCGTTCATTCGGGCTATTCAACTGCCACAAGTCATGTGCCCAATAGATGCGCTTGCGCCCCTGCGCCCGCAGGGCGATCCGCGCCACCGCCCGCCCGATGACATCCAACGGCATGGATGCGTAGCGGTTGGCAACGGGCAACCACCCCAACGCCCCCCCATAAATCGTCAAGGGGAGCGAACGGGGCGTAGAGCGTGTGTAGACCAGCGGGGCACGCACCAAAATTAGCTCGATGCCCAAACTCGTGAGATAGGTTTCTGCTGCTTGCTTTGCTTGTAGATAAGACCCAGCGACCCACAACATCCGTGACGCGCTCAGGTAGAGCAAGGACTTGGCACCATCGGTGGTGCACATCGTGGCAACGTTGCGGGCACTGATGTAGTTGAGGTGATGGTGGGTTAGTCCCCTAGATGGGTCAGCGTTCATCCCGCCGATGGTGTGTATCACCATCGAACACTGACGCGCTTGCCCACGCAAACTAGCTGCATTCCACACATCCGCCACGCTCCATTCGACCTCGTGTTGAAGCATGCCCAAGTCTGGCTCGGTATGGGGTTGAATTAACAACTTAACAGAGGCATTTTCAGCGAGTAAAGCAGTGGCAATTGCACGCCCCAAAAGCGATGTTCCGCCTACAATCAAAATTCGGTTGTGGTTTGGTGGCATAGCGTCCTCTTTTGATCTGGTCGTTCCTTGTCTAAACAGACAAAGTGTGCATAATATGAAATGTACTGATTGGGCATGACGGGTGTATTGTAATTCAGTTCCCGCCCGATAGAAACGAATAACGGCTACGTGACTAATGTTGTGATTCCGGCATATCATGGAATCAAGATCAAACGTGATTGAACCCTGCCTAGCGTGGGTTGCGCTGCATCTGACAATTTCGCCCACGGCAAACCTTTAACTGGCGGTTTGAAAGGTCGGTCAGAATATCTCATGAAAATCAAAAGGGCAGTCCCCTTTTGTTTTGTGCCATATTCATGGTGTGGATGATGATAAGTGCCTCATCCATCCAAACACGTTGCATTTCTCATCGCATAGCTGTGATTCGTCATCATGGAATCACGGCTTTTTTTGTTCGGCGGATGCATAAATTTGAACCAGCAAGTTATCACAAGCATTGAAGTTCAAAAGAATAATCAAGAACGGGTCAATATCTATTTGGATGGTGAGTTTGCCTTTGGATTAGCCATCCTGCTTGCCCTGCCCTTACGCACGGGACAAGCACTTTCAATAGAGGAAATTACTGCGCTAAAGCACCACGATGAAATTGAAGTTGCTGTTGAGCGTGCCATCCGTTTCTTGTCATACCGCCCACGTAGCCTATCGGAAGTTCGCCATAATCTGAAGTCCAAAGGACATAGTGAAGCCATCATTGAGGTGGCAATCGGTAAGTTAGAAGGGTTGGGCTATGTCAATGATGTTGCTTTTGCAGCATATTGGATCGAAAACCGAGACACCTTCAAACCCCGAAGCCCCCAAGCACTCACGGTTGAACTACGTCAAAAAGGGGTATCCTCCGACATCATTCAAATGGCGTTGGATGGCATGGATGCCGAAGATTCCGCCAAGCGGGCGGTTCATCAGCGATTGTCGCGTTATCGTGGGCATCGCATAGAAGACGCTCGCGCACAACTCAGCGCATATCTCGGGCGCCGCGGGTTTGGCTATGACGTCATCCGCGAGGCGGTGCAACAGGTGTTTGAAGAATTACAAGAAACTGAACCAGACTACTTCATCCTAGAGGAGGAGTAGTCGTTAGCACATCATTTTACTTTGAATTGACTCCCATGAAAGGAGGCGCGTCTGTACACTGTGCAGATTTCTAAACATGATGATAACAGAATTGATTATCGGAGCTGTCTTGGGGATGGGCTTGGGCTTGGGACTTGGTATAGGCATCGGATGGATGCTTGCCGTTCCCAGAGCGTTGCGTCGTTACCAGAAAGAACAGGATGCTTTGGGGACGGCGCGGGTTAAACTCGCCGAAGAAGAAGCACTCGTTATGATTGAGGATGCCAGAACACAAGCCAGCGACCTCTTGCGTCAAGCTGAACACGAGGCAAAAGAGGTAGAGGAAGAGGCAGATCAGGTCAATCGTCGCCGTCGGCGCGAAATGGACAAGGAAGAGGAACGCCTACAAAAGCGGCGCGAAGACCTTGATAAGCGGTTTGAGCGGATTGAACTGCGCGAGACCACGCTCAACAAACGCCAAAGCCGTATGGACAAAAAGGAGAATGACCTTGCCAAAACCGAAGAAATCTACACTGCTGAACTCACCCGCATTAGTCAACTCACCCTAGAGGAGGCGCGTAGCGAGGTGTTGATGCTGGCGGAAAAAGATGCCCGTAATGACATGGCGCGCATCATCCGCCAGGTGGAAAGCGAGGCACGCGAGTCCGCTGATGAACGCGCCCGCGCCGTGATCTCGATGGCGGTACAACGTTTGGCAAGCGAACACGTCAGCGAAATTTCGGTGAGCGTGCTACAACTCCCCACCGATGACATGAAGGGGCGCATCATTGGGCGCAACGGGCGCAATATCCGCTCGTTTGAGCTGGCAACTGGGGTGGATGTGGTGGTAGACGACACGCCCGAAGCCATCACCATCAGCAGTTTTGACCCCATCCGCCGTGAGGTGGCAAAGCGTGCCATGGCGAAACTCGTCACCGATGGGCGCATCCATCCTGCCCGCATTGAAAAGCTGGTGGATGATGCCAAGAACGAAGTGGAACACACCATCCGTGAGGAGGGCGAACGCGCTGCCTATGAAACGGGCGTGCACGGGCTTCACCCGGAGATCATCAAGTTGTTGGGGCGGTTGAAGTTCCGCACCAGCTATGGGCAAAACCAACACGCCCACTCTATTGAGACCGCGCACATTGCCGGCATGATCGCTGCCGAACTGGGCGCAGATGTGTTGATTGCCAAAGCCGGCGGGTTGTTGCATGACTTGGGCAAGGCAATTGACCACGAGGTAGAGGGTACACACGCCATCATCGGCGCGGACTTCGTGAAGCGTCACGGGGTCAATGACAAGGTGGTCAACTGTATTGCGGCGCATCACCACGAAGTGGAACAGTTGTGTGTGGAAGCCTACATCGTAGAAGCTGCCGATGCCATCAGTGGGGCACGCCCCGGCGCACGCCGTGAAAGCGTGGATACCTACATCAAGCGCGTGAAGATGCTCGAGGAGATTGCCCAAAGTTTCAGTGGCGTTAGCCAAAGCTACGCGCTACAAGCAGGGCGCGAGGTGCGCATCATTGTTCGCCCGGATGAAATTGACGATCTGCAGGCGATGAACTTGAGCCGTGACATCGCCAGACAAATTGAGGAGACCATGCAATATCCCGGTCAAATCAAGGTGCAAGTCATCCGCGAGTCGCGCTCGATTGACTACGCCAAATAAGCCAGACCGACTCTACAAGGTGGGGGGCAAGTCCGCCCCCCGTTTGGTTGCTCCATGCTGTTTGGCGGACAGGCTAAATTATGAGAGATTGCCACGGGTGGCGATTGCATCAAAACTGATTTCACAATTGAGGTATAATTATCTTGTTGTTAAAACTATCCTTATTCAGCAACAATTCATGCTTAGAATGTCACCAGAAAGTCGATTGTGATTCTAGGTTGCACAGGAGAGTTACCCCATGAAAGCCATCATTCTTGCAGCAGGTCTCGGTACGCGCCTTAGACCGGTGACGCTCACCACGCCAAAGCCCCTCGTTCCTGTTGCCAATCGTTCGTTGATCGAGTACGCCCTTGATATGATTCGCGCGGGGGGGATGACAGAGGTGGGTATTGTGGTCAACAGCTTAGAGTCCCTTGTGGTGAAGCGCATTGGGAACGGGGATAGTCTAGGGGTGAAGGTTGAGTTCATCGTGCAGGAAGAGCAAAAAGGGCTTGCCCACGCGGTGGGGTTGTGCAAGGACTTCGTGGACGATTCCCCTTTTGCCATGTTCTTGGGCGACAATATCTTCCAAGATCAAATGACCGACTGGATCAAGAGTTTTAAGAACAGCAACTATGAAGCCGCCCTTGCGTTGGGCGAAGTGACAGACCCCACGCGCTTTGGCATCGCCATTGTCGAAAACGGGCGCATCACAGGCTTGGTAGAAAAACCCAAAGTGCCACCCTCTAACCTAGCCATTGCCGGGGTCTATCTGTTCCGTCCGTCCATCTTTGGGGCGATTGAACGCATTCAACCCTCGTGGCGCGGGGAGTATGAAATCACCGACGCAATAGATGTGCTGGTTAAAGATCAAAAATCGGTACAACCCTATACCCTAGTGGGGTGGTGGATTGATGCCGGCAAGCCCGATGCGATCATCACCGCCAATCAACTGGTCATGAGCGAGATGCCCTATACTCCCGCCCCCGTTGCAGAAGGCATTGATGCGCGTTCACAAGTTGGACCGCGCGTTATCTTGGGTAAAAATGTCGAGATTATCAACAGCGTGGTGCGCGGACCCGTCATCATTGGGGATAGCGTCAAGATCATTGATAGCTACGTGGGACCTTATACCGCTTTGGGGGACGAGGTGATTATCGCCAATAGCGAAATTGAAGCCAGTATCGTGATGCGTGGTAGCACCATCCGCCATATACCAGGGCGGATTGATTCCAGCTTGCTGGCGGATAACTCCACCATCGAGGCGTCTACCGAATACGTCCCCAAGGCACAGCGGTTCATCCTTGCTGAAAATAGTTACGTGCAACTGTAGCCCATGTTAGATGTTGTCTCTGCCTTAGAATACATCGAGCAACAGGGCACTGCGGTTGAACTCGCCATCGCGCGTTATGCTGCAGCTACAATGACCAAGCATGATGCGCTCAAGGTATTAGAGCCGTTTCAGTTCAGCGACGGGGGTTGGAAGAACCCCATCCTCCAAACCCATGATGTCACCCTCTTGAACTCGGTACGGGTGCTGCAGTGGTTGCACTGGCTCCATGCTGACCAGTCCGCTTTAGCGACGCGCACCGCTAAATTCTTTGCTGAACGACAACAACCGCATGGCTTATGGGACGTGGACACTTACGATCACACTTTTGACCCGCGTTGGAAGGTTGGCGCGGAGCATCTCCACTTCGCCTTGAATGTTGCCATAGCGCGGGTGCTGGTGGAAAGCGGTCAGGATGTCGAGGTGTACATCGGGCGAGCACTCAACCAACTGGTGGAGTTATGGCGCAAAAATTATGAACATTCCCCCACTTGTCCCCCCTTGTGCATCACCTATAACCTGCTCACCACCTTGAGCTTAGTGGGGCAGGGGGACGACCGCAAAATCAACCTCGCCTGCCAAAAACAACTCCTCGATCAACTCAAGCAACCGTTAGACAGCTTAGATTTGCTGGGAATTACCCACGCCACCCTGAGCGGTGGGATTTCTACCAGTCGGCTTTTCCAAATGACCCAACATAAAGTGCTGGATGGGCAAATGCGCGACGGCAGTTGGCAAAGCCAATATGGCACACCATATCACACCCTCGCCACGATGGAAGCACTCGTGCTCATGCGCTGGAGTGGCTTGCTTTAGCCCCAACCTCGAACCGCTTTGTTAAATCTTGCAGATGCCCCTGTATGTCGTTCTAATGAACGCTACCTAGGGAAGAATAGCCCCTATACACGGGTTTGATCGTTTGATGCGGGTAGGGCGTGGGTTGCTGCCCTCATCCATTCACGCCGAGCGCGTGGGCAATCTCGCGCACGGTGGGGGCATAGTTACCAAACTTTTGCACCACCAATCCGCTGGCATAATTCGCCAATGTCACCGCTTCCGTCAGGGGTGCCCCCGCCCCCACCGCCAACGTGATGAGCGCGATAGCGGTATCCCCCGCCCCAACCGTGTCAAATACATCCGCCACCACCGGAGCAGCGCAATGCGTCACCGTTCCGCCTACATCGGCGACCGTCGCGCCGTCTGCCCCACGTGTAATGACCATGCCACGCCGTAGCCTCAACGTGTGACACAGCGTGCTTGCCGCCCAAGCGAATGCGTCGTGGCTATCCAAGGGACGCTTGAGGTGTTGCTCGGCTTCATCCGCGTTACACTTCATCACATCCACCCCCACATACTTATCAAAGTTCCCTTGCGCATCCACCGTCAAGAGCAGGTTATGCGCGTGGCGTTGGATGCTTGTCACCAAGTCCGCCTGCAAAAGTCCGTTGCCATAATCGCTAAACAGGATGGCATCGGTTTCTCCCAGACGGGCGATCACTTGGGTGAGGAGGGCGTCTTGCGTGGCGGGGGAGATGGGCACGCGCGAGAGCGTGTCCATGCGTGCTACTTGTTGGGGAAAGCGCAAGCCCATGTGTGCTAACCAGCGTGTCTTGAGTGTGGTTGGGCGCGTGGGATCGGTGATAAGCGCGTCCACTTTGACCCCCTTACGGAGCAATGCCTGCTTGAGTTGACTGGCTTGGGCATCGTCCCCAACCACCCCCACCTGATGCACGCCTGCTTGCAAAGTGGCAATGTTCACGGCGGGGTTTGCCGCTCCGCCGGGGATGAACTCGCGCTTTTCATACTCTAAAACCGGCACGGGTGCTTCCCGACTCATGCGCGTCGCCTTGCCGATAACATATTCATCCAGTACCACATCCCCAATGACCAATACCCGTTGGGCGGGGAAGCGTGTTAACCAGTTGCTCAAATGCTTCATTGTCTTTACGCCTTCAGCGCGTCAACCATCAAACCCTGCACACACCACAAGGTAGCCAGTATCATAGAGGATAATCTCTTACGTTCAACTATCAGGCGGAAATACAAGATGAAGATCGCAATCATTGGGGCGGGCGTAACGGGTTTAAGCGCGGCGTGGGATGTCGTCCGAGAGGGGCATGATGTCACCGTTTTTGAAGCAAGCGATACGCTCGGTGGCTTGGCAGGAGGCTTCAAAGAACCCCACTGGGATAGCTACCTAGAGAAGTATTATCACCACTGGTTCACCAGCGACCGCCACCTTTTGGCGTTGGCAAACGAAATTGGCGTGGCACACAAGATTCAATTCCTGCGTCCCAAAACGAGCTACTGGATGGATGGCAAAATCGTTCGTTCAGAGATGAACGCCTCTATTTTTAGCCTGCCGATCTCCTTGATGAGCATCTTCCGCATGGCAAGCGTTGGGGTGTTCCTCAAATTCTTGGTGAGAGATGGCAACTTCCTAGAGAAATATACCGCGCATGAGTGGATGCTCACCTATATGGGCGAAGAAGCATACACGCGCTTCTTCTTACCCCTGTTGATCGGTAAGTTTGGTGAACGCTACCAAGAGATCAATATGGCGTGGATGTGGGCACGCATCTTCACGCGCTCGGTCAAGCTCGGCACGTATGTCGGCGGATTTCAAGCGTTCGTGGATGACCTCGCTCATGCTGTTCAACAGCGAGGCGCAACCCTACTTTTGAATAGTCCGGTTGAACGCCTTGAACTTAGCCCCAACGGGCAACCGTTGCTCCGCGTGAACGGGAACACGCTCCCGTTTGACCGCGTGATCTCAACCACTTCGCCTGCTTTGCTCCTGCGCATGACCCCCGCCTTGCACGAAACCCGCTACGGGGATGCCGTTCGCGGATTAGAAAGCATTGGCGCGGTGGTGGTGGTGGTCTCGCTCAAGCACCCCTTGCTAGAGGATGGCACGTATTGGTTGAACTTGCCCGCCACCGACACCGATAAAACGACCAGCGAATTTCCGTTTCTGGCATTGGTTGAACACACCAACTACGTGGACAAGAGCGCGTTCGGTGGGGAGCATCTGCTCTACTTGGGCGATTATGTCGCCAGCGATCACGCCTATTTTCGGATGAGCGAAGACGCACTGCGCGATTTATTCGTTGCCCAACTGGCACGCTTTAACCCATGCTTCTCGCCTGAATGGATCAATAAGACGTGGGTTTTCCGTGCGCCATATGCCCAACCGCTCGCTCAGGTTGGTCAAAGCGAAAGACTGCCCGCGCTAGAAACGCCCATGCCGGGCGTGTATTGGGCCAGCATGAGCCAAGTCTACCCGTATGATCGGGGCACCAACTACGCCGTTGAGTTGGGGCGGCGCGTGGCACGCCTCATGCTTCAAGAGGGGTAAGGTGGAGGGTGGCGGTGGGTTTGGTAAAATTGTGTAGAATGTGGCTAGACATTTCCCCTGTAAATGGCTACACTCTTTCACCGACTTCATAAGCGGAGAGATGGCCGAGTGGTTTAAGGCGCACGCCTGGAACGCGTGTTGGGTTCACGCCCTCGCAGGTTCGAATCCTGTTCTCTCCTCAACCGATTCCAACAGGGCACTTGTTATCAAGTGCCCTGTTTGTTTCCTGATCTTACGCCATGTGCTGGCGGAGTGCCTCGCGCGTGCGGTTGAGGGCTTCGGTGAGCGTGGCACGGCTACAACCCAAGTTCAGGCGTATGAACCCGTCCCCGCCTGCGCCAAAATCTGCGCCGTTGTTATACGCCACTTTGGCATGTTCCACAAACCACCGCGCAGGTGCTTGTGGCAGGTTGAGCGCGTTGCAATCTAGCCACATCAGATAGGTGCCCTCTGGTTGGGTGGCGCGGATGCCGGGCAGATGTTCCTGTAGATAAGCCAGCACAAAATCACGATTTGCCTGCACATACGCCATGGCTTGGCTTAACCACTCATCCCCCTCACGGTAAGCAGCATCCGCGGCAATCGCCCCGAATAATTCATACGAGGGCATGAATTGCTCCCCATACATCCCCCCCATGATGCCGTTCATCTCTTGGATGAAACGGGTGCGCAACGCTTCGTTCTCGATCACGGCAAAGGCGAAGTGTAAGGCGGGGATGTTGTAGGTTTTGCTGGGGGCAAACAGCGTTACCGTGCGCTGGGCGATTGCGGGCGAGAGGGTGGCAATCGGAAGGTGTTGATGACCGTCTAAGAGCAAATCCGCGTGAATATCATCCGAGCAAATCAACAAGTCATGGCGTTGACAAATGTCCGCCAACTGGGTGAGTTCGTCGCGCGTCCACACGCGCCCCACTGGGTTGTGTGGGCTACACAACAAGAACACCTTTGTTTCTGGCGTGATGGCGGATTCAAACGCCTCAAAGTCAATCGTAAAGTGGAGATGCCCGTCGCGCTCGGTGGGGATCAAAGGGGGCGCAATCACCGAGAACGCACCGCTATTTTCTGCGCACACGCGGAAGGGGGGGTAAATCGGCGGTTGATAGAGTGCGCCATATCCCTTAGCAAAAGCGCGGGTGAACAGGTTCAAGCCGGGCACAATGCCCGTTAGCGGGATGATGTGATTGATGTCCACTTCCCACCCATACAACCGCGCCAAGCGTGCTTGAATGGTGGGGAGGAGGGTTTGCGGGGGCACGGCGTAACCAAATACGCCATGATTCAGACGGGCTTGGAGTGCTTCTTGCACCGCTGGCGGAGAGGTGAAATCCATA
>Ga0172376_10005006_pt1 | contig 14901 bp, 8 predicted proteins | sample Lak35m_FD_121114 | JGI IMG/M metagenome (GOLD analysis project Ga0172376, IMG submission 121114) | Freshwater microbial communities from Kabuno Bay, South-Kivu, Congo - kab_092012_35m | ecosystem: Environmental > Aquatic > Freshwater > Lake | place: Democratic Republic of the Congo: South-Kivu...
AGTTCGATCTCGGCGGCGTCGGCGATGACGACAGCGCATCGGTCGTCGTGGCGACCGAATCGACCGGTGACTCGAGCTTCTTCGGCGCGGCGGTCGGCGACGACTCCGCCTCGGTCTCGTTCGACGAGAGCGCGTCGAGCAGTTTCGACGCGGCAGCGGCCGCCGCTTCCGGTGGGCACTTCGAGTACTCGATCGACACGACGTTCAACGCGTGGCAGATCGTCGGGCTCGTCTGCTGCTCACTCGTGCTGTTCTTCGCGGGACTCGTGATGTTCGACCTCGCGTGGACGATCCGCTCGCCCGGCGGCACGCCCTTCTCGGCCCCGCTCATCGGCGGCCTGACGCAGATTTTCGGCTGGCAGTAGGCGTTCCTCGCGCCCCGACCGGGCCGAGGGCCGCGGTCACGACGCCCCAGCCAGGGCGTTCCTGCTAGAATTCCGTGGCCAAGCGGGCGGCGGCTGCTCCCGCGGATGCCGCCGATGATCCCCGCCCGAGGCGTCGTGCCGTGCCTCCCTCACGCTTTTTCCCCCGGGCGACCGTCGCCCGGGCTCGCCTGCCGTCGACGACGGTCTGTGCCGTGGCACTCGCCCTTGTCGGCTGCGGGGATGACGCGGCAATCCGGCCCGGCGACATCCGCTCCTACACGGCGCCTCGCCCGACGGCCCCGCCCATCGCCTCCGCCGCGCGGGTCGAGGGGGGCGCGGAGCGTGCGTCGGCGACGCGGCTGCGGTACGACCTGCCCGATGGCTGGGTGGACGGTTCCGGGCCCAGCGGGATGCGCCTGGCCACGGTGACGATCGGCGACCCGGCGGAGGGCCGGGAGGTCACGGTGATCCCGGCATCGGGGTCGCTCCGCAGCAACGTCGAGCGGTGGCAGAAGCAGCTCGCCGGCGACGATGCGGCCTCCGTGGCAGACGCCGTCGACCGGGCACTGACCGACGCGGAAACCGTGGACGTGGACGGCACCGAGGCGACCGTCGTGCTGCTCGTCGCCGCGCCGGCCGACGACGCCGAGGCGATCCTCGGCGCGATGGTGCCCCTCGACGACACGTCGTCGCTCTTCGTCAAGTTCAAGGGGAAGGCCGACGTCGCCCTCCGCGAGCGGTCCAACTTCACGCGCTTCGTCTCGTCCCTCCGCTGGAACTGATCCGCCACGACAGGATTCGACACCATGGCCACCGGCACGCTGCCGCTTCCCCGTTTTCGCGCGATCTCGACCTCCACGGAGGAGCGCGCCTCGCTCGCCGAATCGGCCTGGACCCTGCTGCGGGCCGCCGGCTCGCTCAAGATCACCGTCGTGATGTTTCTCGCGGCCACGTTCCTGCTCTTCGTGGGCACGCTCGCGCAGGACGAGAAAAACCTGCCGGAGGTGAAGGCCGAGTACTTCAACTCCTGGATTGCACGGATTCCCTTCTCCGATTTCTTTCCGATCACGATCTTCGGTGAGTCGACCCTCACGGGCTGGTTTCCGTTTCCGGGCGGGGCGACGATCGGCCTCGTGCTCCTCGTGAACCTCGTCGCCGCGAAGGTCACGAGGTTTCACGTCGCGGCCCGCGGTCAGCGGCTCGTGTGGGGGACCCTCGTCTCCGCGGCCGGTGGGATCCTCGCACTGGCGGTGATCCTCACGGGCCACCGCACCGACGGCCTGCAGGGCCGACCGCCCATCGACTACGAGACGGTGTGGCGGATCATGCAGGGGGGCGCGGTGCTGCTCGCCGTCGGGCTCGCCGCGGCGGCGTGTGCTCCCGGACGCCGTCGGCTCGTGCGGCTCACACTCGCCGTCACGGCCGCCGCGGTGGGCACCGGCGCCGGCCTCATGCTCTTCGGCGGCGACGCGTGGCGGATGAACGAGCCGGGCCTGCGCATCATGTGGCAGCTCATGCAGTCGAGCGCCGCGTCGCTCGTGCTGCTCGCGGGACTCGTCATGGTGTTCGGCGCTCGTGGCGGCAACGTGCTCATCCACGTCGCCGTCGGCCTCCTGATGTTCGGGCAGTTCGCCTTCGGCGATCGACAGATCGAGGAGCGGATGTCGCTCGTCGAGGGACAGACCTCGAGCATGGCCTGCCGCACCGACGAGACCGAACTGGCCGTGATCGCCTCGGGCGAGGCCGACGCCGAGGAGGTGACCGTGATCTCGGGCCGGCTGCTCGCCGCCCGGGCGGGAGGCGAGGCGATCCCGGTCGAGGGCCTGCCGTTCTCGATCCGTGTGCTCGAGTACTTCCCCAACTCGACCGTCATGAGGGTGGGACCGGTCGCCGAGAACGCGGCGACGACCGGCCTCGGCAAGCGCTTCCTCGCGACCCGGCGGCCGCCGGAGGGAGGGACGTCGTCACGCACGAACATCGCGTCGGCATACGTGCAGCTCGTCGAGCGGGAGGGGGGCCGCGACCTCGGCACGTTCCTCGCGACGCAATTCCTCAACGACCAGAGCCAGCTCTTCATGGGCGCCGGCGGCGACGAGTGCGACACGGTCGACGCGAACGGCCGCGCGTGGCGGCTGCAGCTGCGGTTTCGGCGGGAGTACAAGCCCTACACCGTCCGTCTCGACGATGTGCGGCGCATCGACTACTCGGCCAGCGAGACGCCGCGCGACTACTCGTCGTACGTCACGTTCACCGACGCGGGATCGGGGGCGGAGCAGAAGGGCCGCATCTGGATGAACAACCCCGTCCGCTATCGCGGCGAGACCTTCTACCAGAGTCAGTACTCGCAGGTGGACCTGGGCGGCGGACAGGTGGGCGAGATGACCGGCCTCCAGGTGGTGGAGAACGCGGGCTGGCTGATCCCCTACGTCGCGTGCGTGCTCGCCTTCTGGGGCATGCTCGCCCACTTCGGCGGCACGTTCATGAGGTTCGCGGACCGGCACGAGCGGGAGGCGCAGCACGCCATGCAGCCGGGGGTCGCCCCGACGGACGACCGGACCGCGGGCAGGAGCCGGCGCGGGCGGCGGCAGCCTCGCGAAGGTGTCACGGATCGGCCCGCGCCCGGCATCGGATGGCTGCCGGCGGCACTGGCCGTCGGCCTCGTGATCGCCTGCGTCCTCCCTGCGGCCCGGACCCCGTCCACGCCCGCCGACGCCGCCGACTGGCGCGGCGCCGGGACGCTGCCGGTGCTGCACGAGGGCCGCATCAAGGCGCTCGACACCGTGGCCCGCAACACGCTCCAGCTGCTCGGCGGCCGCACGAGCGTGACGATGCCGGATGACGGTGCCGGTCCGCACGGCCGCGTGTCGGCGACGCAGTGGCTGCTCGGCGTCATGTCGGGCTCCGAGTGGGTCGGCCGCGCGCCGGTGTTCCGCATCGACGCCTTCGAGGTGCTCGACCTCTTCGATCTCACGCGGCGGAAGGGGCACCGCTACGCGGCGGCCGAGCTCGAGCAGGGGAGGGAGGCGCTTCGCGAGCAGATTGCCGCGGCCCGCGAGGTGCCTCCCGAGCAGCGCTCGTTCGTGCAGAAGAAGTACGGCGAGATCAACGAGAAGCTCATGGCCTACGACCTCCTGCGCTTCGCGTACGAGACCCCGGAACTGCCGCAGGTGACGGGCACCGACGAGGCCTCGCGGCGGGAGGCTCTCGAGCAGATCCGCCGGCTGATGCAGGGCGCGCGGATGCTCGAGGACAATCATCCCCCGGCGGTGATTCCGCCGCTCGAGATGGCCGAGGACGGCGAGGCATCGGGGCCGACCACGAAGTGGCAGGCGATCTATCCCGCCGTCGTCACCGCCGTCGTGGCCCGCATGCTCGACGGCCGCGAGGGCCAGCCCGAGTATCGGCTCAATCCCGCGCTCCTGCCGTTCACGGAGGTGCTCGGGGCCGTGGACGGTCCTCCCGCCGCCTTCAACGCGGCGCTCGCGGCGTACCGCCGCTCAATCGCGGATCTCCCGGCCGTGCAGCCCGTCGCCCCGAAGGCCGCATTCGAGGCGTGGCTCAACGGATTCAATCCGACCGACATCGCGAAGTGGCTCTACGTCTTCGCCACGGTCCTGTGCTTCACGAGCTTCCTCGCCTGGCACGGGCCGCTCAACCGCTTCGTCTCGTGGCTGCTGCTCGGCACGCTCGTGCTGCACACGTTCGCCCTCGCCGCCCGCATCTACCTCACGGGGCGGCCGCCCGTCGTGAATCTCTACTCGTCGGCGGTGTTCATCGGCTGGGCGTGCGTGCTCGCGGGACTCGGCCTCGAGTCGCTGCACCGTATGGGGATCGGGAATCTCGCCGCGTCACTCGCCGGCGCCCTCACGCTGATGGTGGCCTACGGGCTCGACACCGGCGACACGATGCACGTCCTGCAGGCCGTGCTCGACACGCAGTTCTGGCTGTCCACGCACGTGGTCACCGTGACGCTCGGGTACGGCGCGACGTTCCTCGCCGGACTCCTCGGCACCTGCGCGATCGTGCATCGCGCGTGGACGGAGCGGGTGCGGCCCGACGATGCGAAGCGTGTCGCGGCCGTGCAGGACCGGCTCTCCCGCATGACCTACGGAGTCGTCTGCTTCGCGCTCTTCTTCAGCTTCATCGGCACGGTTCTCGGCGGCCTCTGGGCCGACGACAGCTGGGGCCGCTTCTGGGGCTGGGACCCGAAGGAGAACGGCGCGCTCATGATCGTGCTCTGGAACGCCGCGGTGCTCCACGCCCGCTGGGACCGGTGGATCGGCCCGCGGGGCTTCGCCCTCTTCGCCATCGCCGGCAACATCATCACGGCCTGGAGCTGGTTCGGCACCAACCAGCTCGGCATCGGCCTGCACAGCTACGGCTTCACGAGCGGCGTGCTCATGCTCCTCGCCGGCTACGTCGCCAGCCAGATCCTGCTCATCGCGATCGGGCTCGCGCTCACGCGGTCGGCGGCTCCCGCCGCGCGAGCAGCTGCGTGAGCCGGTCGGCGTCGTAGACGCATCCCGACCAGATCCCGCCGCACGCGGACTGGAGTGCCGCCCAGAGCCGCGTGTCGTCGGGCAGCTGCGGATTCGGGGCGAGGTCGGGCCGCTGCGGCCGACGCGCCAGTTCGGCGGCCGCCTCCGCGACGGTGAACGTCCGCTCTGCGTGGCCCACGAGGTCGACGCTGCCCGTCGCCGTGCGGGTGTCGATCTCGATGGCGATCACGTCGCCGTCGACGAGCCGGCCGATCGGGCCGCCCGCGAGTCCCTCCGGGCCGACGTGGCCGATGCACGCACCGGTGGAGACGCCGGAGAACCGCGCGTCGGTCACGAGCGCGACCCGGCTCGCGATCGGCAGCTGCTTGAGCGCGCTGGTGACCTGGTAGGTCTCCTCCATGCCCGTGCCGAGCGGGCCGATGCCCGCGAGCACGAGCACGTCTCCGGCCCGGATCGCGCCCGCCTTGATCGCGGCCATCGCCGCCGCCTCGCTGGCGAAGACGCGGGCCGGGCCGACGTGGCGATAGCGGCCGGCGTCGTCGATCACGGTGCGGTCGATCGCCGTGGCCTTCACGACGGCGCCATCGGGGGCGATCGTGCCGCGCAGGAACGCCATCGTGCCCTGGAGGCCACGCGCGGACGCCCGCGGCGGCGGCAGGATCACGTCGTCCGGATCGACGCCGTCGGCAGCGTGCAGCCGATCGCGGAACCTACGCCGCCGCTCGCTCCCCTGCCACCACGTGAGCACCTCCGCGAGGGTCGCGCCGCTGACCGTCGTCACGCTCGTGTCGAGAAGTCCGAGCCGGTCGAGATGGAGCATCACCTCGGGCACGCCGCCGGCGAGGAAGACCCGCACGGTCGGATGATGCACCGGGCCGTTGGGCAGCACACTCACGAGCCGTGGCGTGCGTCGGTTCACCGCGATCCAGTCATCCACGGTCGGGAGAGGCAGACCGGCGGCGTGGGCGATCGCCGGCACGTGGAGCAGCAGGTTCGTCGAGCCGCCGAACGCGGCGTGGACGGTGATCGCGTTGGTGACGCTCGCCGGCGTGAGGATGTCGCGCGTGGTCCTGCCGGCCGCGGCGAGCCCCACCACGGCGCGGGCGGATCGCGTGGCGAGATCGCGCCAGACCGGCTGGCCGCTGGGGGCGAGTGCCGAGTGGGGCAGCGACAATCCGAGCGCCTCGCCCACGACCTGGGCGGTCGCGGCCGTGCCGAGGAACTGGCAGCCCCCGCCGGGCGACGCACACGCGCGGCAGCCGAGATCGGCCGCCTCCTGGAGCGAGAGCTGGCCGTGCACGAAGCGGGTGCCGATCGTCTGCACCTTCCCCGCATCCTCGCCGTCGGTCGGCGGGAGCGTGACGCCGCCGGGCACGACGATGCCCGCGAGGTCGCGCAGGCCAGCCACCGCCATGAGCATGGCGGGGAGCCCCTTGTCACACGTCGCGATGCCCACCACGCCGCGCCGCAGTGGCAGCGACCGCGCGAGCCGACGCAGCACGATCGCGGCGTCGTTGCGGTAGGGGAGGCTGTCGAACATCCCGGTCGTGCCCTGCGTGCGACCGTCGCACGGATCGGAGCAGAAGCCGGCGAACGGGATCGTCCCGAGCCGCCTGAGCTCGGCCGCGGCGGCCTGGACGAGCAGGCCGATCTCCCAGTGGCCGGTGTGGTAGCCGAGCGCCACCGCCGCGCCGTCGGGCGCCCGCACGCCTCCCTGCGTCGAGAGGATGAGGAACTGCGCGTCGGCGGCCGCTCTGGGGCTCCAGCCCATGCCGACGTTCTGCGAAAGGCCGAAGATGTCGCCGCTGGGACTGTCGCGCAGGAGCGACTCGGTGAGCGGCAGCGACCCGGCTGGGCCGGTGGCCGACGTGCGCACCTCGTAGACGGCCGGGTCGTCCGGGGCGAAGGGGTCGAAGCCTGCATCCGGCAGAGGCGCGGGGGTCATGGGAGATGCTCGCGGCCGAGGGAACGAGCCGTCCGCCCCGACGCGGACGGTGGGGCGAGGATCAACCGGCGATGGGGTACAGTACCACCGCGGGCCTTGGTCTGACGTGGGCACCCACGTCCCGCGGCATCCGCCACCCGACCGTCGCCGTGCGCCCCTCCCGGAGGATCATGACCGATCATGACCACGCAGCGATCGACCACCGGCCCGTCGGCGTCCGGCCCCGGCGACCCGCTCCGCATCTGCCGCTTTCGTCGCCCGCGCGGGAGTGAGACCGGCATCGGCGCCGTCACCACCGACGACGTCGTGATCGACCTCGCGTCGGCGGGCGTGGGCTCGCTCGCGTCGATCCTCGACGCGGCCGATCCGACCGCGACCGCGCGGAGCGCCGTCACGCAGAGCACGGTCCGGTTCCCGCTCGCCGACGTCGCGCTCCTGCCCCCGGTCGAGCGGCAGGAGGTATGGGCGGCCGGGGTGACCTACCTGCGGAGCAAGACCGCCCGCATGGAGGAATCCGACTTCAGCGCCACCGCATACGACCGGGTGTACGACGCGGAGCGGCCGGAGATTTTCTTCAAGGCGCTGGGGGAGAAGGCCGTGGGGCCGGACGCCGCCGTCGGCATCCGGGGCGACGCCACATGGAACGTGCCGGAGCCCGAACTGGCCCTCGTCATGAACGCGCACGGCCGTCTCGTCGGCTGCACGATCGGCAACGACATGAGTTCGCGGGACATCGAAGGCGAAAACCTGCTCTACCTGCCGCAGGCCAAGGTCTACGACCGCTCGTGTGCCCTGGGACCGTGGATCGTGCTCGGCGCGGACGAGTCCGAGATCCGTCGCTGGTCGATCAGCGTCGCGATCGAGCGGGGGGGCACGACCGTCTTTTCCGGCAGCACGGGGGTCGATCGCATCCGCCGGTCGTTCGACGACCTCATCGGCCATCTCTGGCGTTCACAGTCGTTTCCGCACGGCGTCGTGCTGCTCACGGGCACGGGCGTCGTCCCGGACGAGTCGTTCACGCTCGCCGCCGGAGATCGCGTGCTGATCGACATCGACGGCATTGGCCGGATGGAGAACCCCGTGGTCGTCGTGTGACGCCCCGGCCCGCCACCTGCCCATCCACCGCGCCGCGGTGATGCCCCCCGCCGTGAGCGACAGCGCGACGGCCCCCTCGTCGCCGGTCTTCACGACCGAGACCGACTCGCCCACGGTGGCGGGCGCCGGCGAAGCGGCCGCGTGCAGGTACGCGCGTCTGACCTCGGGCCAGGCACCGTTGCCGCTGCCGCTGACGAGCACCCACGAGGGACGGGTGACGCGGGCGATGTCGGGCGGAAGGCTCGTGCGGCTGCCGTGATGCGGTGCGACGAGCACGTCGCACCGCTCGATGCCCGCAGCCACGAAGCGACGCAGCGCATCCCGCTCGATGTCCCCCGTGAGGAGCAGCCGGCGACCGGCCGATTCCACCGCGAGCACGAGGCTCGTCTCGTTGTCGGCGGCACGGTGATCCGGGGCATCGGGCGGGCGATGGACTGCCGCCTCCACCGGCGGATGGAGCACGCGCACGCGGCACAGGGCCGACAGGGCGAACGAGTCGCCCGCCCGCGCGGTGCGCACCGGGACGCCGCGCGCCGCGGCACGACGCACAAGGTCGATCGCCTGCACCGAGCGGCTCTGGAGAAAGGGCTCCGGCACGACGACTTCTCCGACGGTGAAGCGGTCGAGCAGGTCCGGGAGGGCGTTGAAGTGGTCGGCGTCGGCGTGCGACACGACGGCCGTGTCGATGCGGGTGATCCCCTCGCTCCAGAGCAGCCCTGTCAGCGCCCGACGGGCCGCCGCCGGCGCGCCGAGCCGCCCGGCGTCGTAGAGCAGGGTGCGTGCGCCCGGCGCGCGGACGAGGATGCCACAGCCGTGGCCCATCGACGCCACCACGACCCGCAGCTCGGCCGGCGCGGGCGCGACGAGCCGCGCGGCCGTGGTCGCGACCACGCCGGCGACGCACCATGCCGCCGCCGCGCCGATCCACACCGGAGCCCTCCGCACCTGCACCGCCACGAGCAGGCAGGGAATGAGCACGAGCAGCACGTACCACCCGACGACCCACCACCACGGCGGTCCGGTGACCCAGAAGTGACCGCCGGGAACGAGCGCGCCCCACGCCACGAGACGATCGACGACCGCGAGGGCCGCGTCGCACACGAGTCCGGGGCCGACCGCGAGGGTGGTCGAGAACGCCGCCACCGCGAGACAGGCGAATCCGGCCAGCATCGCGACGGAGACGAGCGGGGCGATCACGACGTTGAGGACCAGGCCCACCGGGCTGACCACGTGGAAACAGGCCGCGACGAGCGGTGCCGTCACGATCCAGACGGCCGCACCCGCGAGGCAGAGCGCAGCCGCACCGGACCAGCGCCGACGCAGCCACCGATGCCATGGCGGCCGACTCCTTTCGATGAGGCGGTCGATCGGGTCGAGCGGCCGCGCACGCCGCTGCCGGTCGAGTGCGGCGACCCCCACGAGCACCGCCGTGGCGAGGAACGACAGCTGCGGGCCGACCTCGAGCACGTCGGACGGCCGCCGCACGAGCACCACCACCGCCGCCACGGCCAGACCGGTGAGCGACGCGGGATGGCGACCGGCCGCGGCCGCACCGCAGGCGAGCCAGACGAGCACGGTCGCACGGACGACCGGCGTCTCGGCGCGGACGAGCACCATGTAGAGGCCGGTGCACGACGCGACCACGAGCAGGGCGACAGGCCGTGGCACCGGCAGCCAGCGCACGATGCCGAAGAGCGCGATCGCGATCAGCCCCACGTGCAGCCCCGAGATCGAGAGAATGTGGATCGTGCCGGTGACGAGAAACCGATCGGCCTCGTCACGCGCAAGCAGGCTCCGATTGCCGAGCAGCAGGGCGTCGGCCAGCGGCGCTCGCTCGGCCGAGACGCAGCCCCGCAGCGCGGCGGCCCCGCCCGCCCGCAGACGATCGACCGCGGCCGCGACCGACCAATCCGGCGGCGGGGCGAGCGGAACGATGTCGGCCGCGGACCGCACCCGCACGATCGAGAGGCTGCGGTCGAGCCGCGCCCGCCGGGCCGCGTCGAACTCACCCGGATTCAAGGCGGGCGGGCGACGCAGGGCCCTGCCGGTGAGCTCGACCTGGGTGCCCACGACGAGCGGTGGCAGGTCGGCCGGTGCCACACCCACGATCAGGGTCGCCACACCCGAAGCAGCCCGCCACCTCGCGCCGTCGCGCAGCGCCGACACGGCCAGCGACGCCTGGCTCGACGGCCCGATCGCCGCGGCGAGCCGCGGGTCGGGCGATGCCGGCGGCAGGGCACTCGGCGACTCGAGCACCGTGCCGCGGATCGCGACCGGAACCGGTCGCGTGGACAGGTGCCAGGCGAGCTCATCGGCGGGGAAGAGCGACGATCTCGCCACCGACCACGCCGCGGCGCCCGAGATCACGGCCAGGCAGAGGCTCGCCACCGCGAGGATCGCCCGGCCACGCGACGCCGCACGATGCCACGCGATCACGAATGCCACTCCGGCCAGCCAGTGCGCGCCGGCCCGCCAGTGGGCGGAGACACCCGGCGGCGGGCCCGCCGTGTCGGGCACCCACGATCCCCAGGCGCACCCCGCCACGAGGCAGGCCGCGACCACCACGAGCGGACGACTCGGCAGCGGGTCTTCGCGCAGCGGCAGCCGCCTCCACGTCGCGGCGAGCATGGTGGCGAGGCGTGCGGCCGGGATTGCAAGCGCGTTCGTGGGCGGCAGCCGCCGCCATGCCACGACGTGCGACCGCACGGCTCCCCGGTGATCGGTCATCGGAAACCTCCCGGTCCGATGGTCGGGGCCGCCCGCCTGACGGCGCCCGGGGGCGGGCCGCCCGTGGCGACACCCACCGTCCCCACTCTTCTTGACGAGCGCCGTCGCGTCCGGGGGCAATCGGGTCTTCGGAAATCGGGCTGACGAGCGCTGCGGCCGCTGCGGGCGAGGCCTTCAGCGCCGTCTCGCCTGGATGATCCGCGGGCGGCCCGCGAGGTCCCTGAGCGTCGGCTCCGCGGCCAGCTCGGGCCGGGCTGTCACCGCAGCCTCCGCCGCCGCGACGACCGTCGGGCCGATCTCGACGAGGAGCCAGCCACCCGGCACCAGCGCGCGCGCGGCCGCATCGACGAGCCGGGTTACCACCTCCACGCCCGTCGGTCCCGCGACGAGCGCCGTCCGCGGCTCGTGCAGCCGCACGTCGGGCGGGAGCGAGGGAAACTCGTCCTCGCGCACGTAGGGGGGGTTCGACACGATGACGTCCCACGGTCCGCCGGACGGCACGAGATCGCACGTGACGAACTCGATCCGATCCGCCACGCCATGACGCCCCGCGTTGTCACGGGCCACGGCGACCGCCTCCGGCGAGATGTCGGTCGCGACGAGCCGTGCCGTCGTCACGTGCTTCGCAATCGCGACGGCGATGGCACCCGAGCCTGTGCCGACGTCGAGCAGCCGAATCCCGGCGGGCGAGGCGCGGCAGAGATCGATCGCCCGCACGACGAGCCCCTCGGTCTCCGGCCGCGGCACGAGCACGGCCGGGCTGACGGCGAATGCCAGCGAGAAGAACTCGCGTTGCCCCACGAGGTAGGCCACCGGCTCCCCCGCGCCGCGACGGCGCACCAGGTCGCGGAACCGCGCCCGCTCCCCGTCGGGCACCGTCTCGCCGAACGCCGTGTAGAGCGCGATCCGGGGACACGCGCGGACGTGGGCCAGCAGCACTTCGGCATCGAGCCGTGGCGACTCGCTGCCACGGCTCGTCAGCCAGCCGGTCGTCCACGTGAGCAGCCGCCCCACCGTCCAGGGTGCCTCGGACGCACCGGACGTCGCCGGTTCCCCCGCATCGCTCGCGCTCATGCATGCCTCCCGACCGCCGGATCCCGGCCCCCACCCCACATGCGGGCCACCCGCTCTCCGGCCCGCCGCGTCACGGGGAACGGCCTGCCGTCTGCTCCGGCTCCATCGCGCTGCGCCGCGCCTCGCGCACGTGCCGCTCGATGGCGTCGATCACGAGCCCCAGTCGGCCGGCCATGACCTGGTCGAGCGTGAAGCTCTCGTTGATGCGATGGTCGGTGACCCGGTTCTGCGGAAAGTTGTAGGTGCGGATGCGCTGGCTGCGATCCCCCGATCCCACGAGCGTGCGTCGCTCGGTGGCCCGTTTCTCGTGCTCGATGCTGCGGCGATGCTCGTAGAGCCGCGTCTTGAGCACCCGCAGCGCCTTGGCGAGGTTCTTGTGCTGGCTCTTCTCGTCCTGACACTGCACGACGATGCCGGTCTCGAGGTGCGTCAGGCGCACGGCCGAGGCGGTCTTGTTGACGTGCTGCCCGCCCGGGCCGCTGGCGCAGAAGATGTCCTTGCGGTACTCGTCCGGTGCGATCGACACCTCCACGTCCTCCGGCTCCGGCAGCACGGCGACGGTGGCGGCGGACGTGTGGATGCGCCCCTTCGTCTCGGTATCCGGCACGCGCTGCACGCGATGCCCGCCACTCTCGTGCCGGAGCCGGCGGTAGACGCCGTCCCCCGACGCGCCGAGGACGAGCTCCTTGAAGCCGCCGAGTTCGGTCGGGCTGGCGTCGAGCACCTCGAACTGCCACCCGTGCTCCGTGCCGTACCGTCGATACATCTCGTAGAGGTCGCGCACGAAGAGCGCCGCCTCGTCGCCGCCCGTGCCGGCCCGCAGTTCGACGATGCAGCGCGGCCGGTCGGCATCCGCGTCGTCCGACCCCAGCTCGAGGAGGGCGTCCCACTCCTGCTCGCGCCGTTCCTCGAGCGCGGGCAGTTCGGCGGCGGCGAGGGCCGCGATCTCGGGATCGCCCGCGGCCAGCTCGCGCAGGTCGGCGATCTGCCGTTCGAGGCCGCGGAAGTCCCGGTAGCGATGGGCGAGTCGCGCGAGCGTCCCATGCTCCCGGGCCGCCGCCGACAGCTGCTGGGCGTCGGCGAGCACGGCCGGGTCGGCGAGCGCCCGCTCGAGCGCCTCGAACCGGGCGAGCGTCGCCTCGAGGTCGTCGCGCATGACTCACCACTCCCGTCGACCGAACCGAGCGTCGGCTCCCGCGCGGCTCCGCCACCCGAACGACACACAAACCGCACCGCCGCGGACACCGTTCCCGGGCCGGCGGTGCGATTGGACGACGTCGTCGAGCCGATCGGAGCCGAGCCAATCCGATCCGAGCCAAGCCAAACTGGGCAGTCGACCGCGGCAGGATGCCATGCCGACGCCGTCACACCCCTGAACGGTTCAGGACGCGGGCGCCTCGGCAGCCTTCGCGGTTCCCTTGGCCTTCTTGAGGCTGGCGTAGCCGGCGCCCGCAAACTTGGTCTTGAACTTCTCGATCCGACCGGCTGTATCGATGAACTTCAGCTTGCCCGTGAAAAACGGATGACACACGTTGCAGATGTCGACCTTGATCTCGGGCACGGTGCTGCGCGTGGCGAACGTGTTGCCACAGCCGCAGCGGACCACGGTGTCGACGTACTGGGGATGGATGCCGTCTTTCATGGCCGAAACGTCACTCACGAAGTGGGTCGGGACACCCTTGCGGGAAGCCCTGTAGCCTACCGATCGGAGCCCATCAGGGCAACGCTGGCGGCCGCCACCGCGGCGTTCACTCGTTCGGGACGGATGGGGCGGTCGTCCCGGGCTCGACGACCGGTTTTTCGGCGTCTACCGCGGGCTCGAGGCGGTCCGCGAGCACCCGGCTGCCGAATCGTTGCGGTGAGAGATCCTCGCGAAGGGCGGCGGCCGCCTCGCGGGTGCGCCCGACGGCGATGAGCGCGCGGGCGAGGTTCGTCCGCGCCGCATCGGTCCAGCGGCTGTCGGGCGATCCCTCCACGGTCATGCGCCCGAGGTAGTCGATGGCGGCGTCGTATTCCCCCTCCGCCAGCGTGAGGATGCCGAGCCAGTATGCGGCGTCCTCCTTCATGCGGGTGAACAGGGTGCGGGCAGCCTCCGCCTGCGCGGCGGGCAATCCCGCCACGGCCGACGCCACCGCGGAGCGGCCGGCACGCGCAGCCAGGTAGGCCGCCTTCGCGCCCTGCGGCCCGTCGAGCTCGCCACGAAACTCGCGGAGTCGCGCGGTCAGGAGGGGCCGCAGCAGTTCCGGACGATCCGACCCCGCCTGCGGCACGAAGGGCACCTGGAGCGGCGCGAGCTCCTGCTGCACGGCCTCCGCCACGCGTGTCGCCTCGGATCGGCGTCGCGCGAGCGTCTCCCAGGGAAACTCCCAGAGCGCGGGCGCGGCCGGCGTCACCCCGGAAGCCTCGACCGCCGCGTTCGCGGCGGCCGCCAGCCGTGACCCCTCGACCGCGACGCGCATCTCCCTTGCGCCGCGCACGTCGGGATCGAGCACCACCATCCTTCGCGAGAGGCTCAGGGGATCGGCTGCGACCAGGACGGTGACGGCCGTGAGGTCGGCGGCCTGCACGGGATAGGGCCGATCGGGCAGCGACAAGGCGGCCAGGATCGCGGGATCGGTCGCAGCCTGTCGCAGGGTCGCCACGGCGCCACCGTCCGGCCCCGGAACGGGCATGCCGTAGACCGGCTCGAAGAGGTGAAGCTCGCCCTCTGCGAGGACCGCGGGGAGCCAGCTGCGCGGCGCCTGCTCCGCACCGCCACCGAGGCCGAGCATGACCCCGTCGAGACCCGCATGGCGCAACAGCTGCAGGAAGATCCATGCCCGCTGCGGCCCGCTCGCGCGACCGGCGAGCAGGATCTCTCCCGGCAGACACCACCGCGTGCCCGGATTGGTCGCGGTCGGTGCGGTCGGAGGATCGCCGACGAGTGCCAGAGACCGCACCGTCCACTCGAAGAGCGCGAGAGCCACCTCGAGATCCTCCCGCGCCTCACCCCGTGCCACCCGGGCGATGTCCGCCAGCCAGCGCTGGTCCCGAAGAAAGACGACATCGCCCATGGAGAGGCCGTTCGCGTCGGGCACGATCTCCGTCAGCTCGTCACGCAGCCGCGCGGAAAGCGTGTCGGCGAGCGGATCCTGCCGCCATGCCGCGACCGCGTCCGTCGGGGCCAGCCGGGCCCACTGGTTGATCCGATCGAAGA
>Ga0172376_10005009_pt1 | contig 14894 bp, 11 predicted proteins | sample Lak35m_FD_121114 | JGI IMG/M metagenome (GOLD analysis project Ga0172376, IMG submission 121114) | Freshwater microbial communities from Kabuno Bay, South-Kivu, Congo - kab_092012_35m | ecosystem: Environmental > Aquatic > Freshwater > Lake | place: Democratic Republic of the Congo: South-Kivu...
CGAAGGCTACCTCCGCGATTACGTCGGCAGGCCGAGCCGTCTGACGCACGTTTCGCGACTGACAGCCCTGGTCGATGGCGCCCAGATCTATCTGAAGCGGGAAGATCTCAATCACACCGGTGCCCACAAGATCAATAACGCCATCGGCCAATGTCTGATGGCCAAACGCATGGGCAAGACCCGCGTGATCGCCGAGACCGGGGCTGGTCAGCACGGCGTGGCCACGGCCACGGCCTGCGCACTGTTCGGCCTGGAATGCACGGTCTACATGGGTGAGGAAGACATCCGGCGGCAGAAGCTCAACGTGTTCAACATGCGGACGATGGGGGCCCAGGTCGTCCCTGTGACCAGCGGCAGCCGGACTCTTCGCGATGCCACCAATGAGGCCATGCGGGACTGGATGGGTAGCTCGCAGTGGACTCACTACACGATCGGGTCGGTCGTCGGCCCGCACCCGTTCCCGATGATCGTGCGTGATTTTCAGTCGGTTATCGGCAATGAAACGCGGGCCCAGTTCCTCGAACGTTTCAACGCCCTGCCCGACATGATCGTCGCATGTGTCGGAGGGGGTTCGAACGCGGCCGGCATGTTCTATGCCTTCATTCCCGATGCGTCGGTGGAATTAGTCGGGGCGGAGGCTGGAGGTCGCGGTCCGACCTCTGGCGAACACGCTTCGAGTCTCACTCAGGGCAAGCCCGGTGTCCTGCACGGCAGCCTTTCTTACGTGCTTCAGACCGAAGAGGGGCAGACCGAGGACGTCCATTCGATCTCGGCCGGTCTGGACTATCCGGGCGTCGGCCCCGAACATGCCTACTGGAAAGACTCCGGCCGGGTGCGTTACGAATCGATCACCGACAAACAGGCGTTGGAAGCGTACAACACGCTGGCGAAGCTCGAAGGCATTCTGCCGGCACTGGAATCGAGCCACGCCGTTGCCCAGGCGATGATCGAGGCCGCCAGGCTGAGCCCTGATCAGCGGCTCGTCATTTGCCTCTCGGGCCGTGGCGATAAGGACGCCTACGAAATCGCGCGGTTGCGTGGCGAGCCGATGTGAGTTCAGGTGCTACATCGTCGAATGACGACAAATGTGCCTTCTTCGGATCGAGCGTGTTCCTGAATCGAATTCTCGACTCTGGCCTCAGCGATTCGTAACGCGATGTCCGATTCATTCCCAGCTGACTGAACGACAAGCTTGTTCGCTTTGTCGGACGCGCGATGCGAATCCGAATCATCACTTTTCCGCCTGCATAATCTCCATGAACCGAATCGACACCCTCTTCGCCCGTCTTCGTACCGAACAACGCCCGGCGCTGATGCCGTTTCTCACGGCTGGCGATCCGGATCTCGAAACGACGAAGGCCCTAATCGAAGCTCTGGCTTCGAAAGGGCTTGCCGATATGTTCGAAATCGGGGTGCCCTACTCCGACCCGATCGCCGATGGCCCCGTCATCGCCGCCAGTTATAACCGGGCACTTGTCAAAGGGATTCATGTCGATCGGATCCTCTCCTGCCTCAAGGGTTTGAGACAAGCTTCCACGCCGGTCGAGGCCCCTTTCGTGACGATGATCAGCTTCGCCATCGTGCACCGCATTGGCGTCGCGAAGTATCTGGACGATGCCAAAGCCGCCGGCGTCGATGGTCTCATCGTTCCTGATCTCCCGGTCGAAGAGGCCGAAGACGTGGCGAAGCTGGCTGCCGCTCGGGATATCAAGCTCATTCAACTCATCACGCCGACCACGCCACGCGAACGCGCGATCGCCATCGCAAAATCCACGACAGGTTTCATTTACTACGTCTCTGTTGCGGGCATCACGGGTGAGCGGCGGGCCTTGCCTGAAGATCTCAAGGATAAAGTCGCCTGGTTAAGGACTCAGACCGACTTGCCGATCTGCATCGGCTTCGGCATTTCCGAGCCCGAGCATGTTCGGATGCTGACCCCGGTGGCCGATGGCCTGATCGTCGGCAGCGCGATCGTTCGACGTGTTCACGACTCGGCACAGGCCGGCCAAAACCAGGGGCAGGTCGTCAACTCCGTCACCGAGTATGTCGAGACCCTGCGGCGGGCACTCGATCGCTGAGTTTTCAGTCCTCGTGTTTCGCGGAATCGTCAACGATCGGGTAGAATGCCCATCACCCGGACCGGGCCCCCCGATCCGCCGCCGATTTTCATCGGAAGAGCGATCAGGATCGCGCCGCGAGGCGGCAAGGCTTCCGCACTTGCGAGGTTTTCGATGCCGTAAATGTTGGCGGCGTTGAGGATTCTGTGAGCCGCGAAGTCTTTGGACGAACCCCTGTCAAGGCTCGCGGTGTCGATCGCCACGCCTTTCACCCCACGACTCTTCAGAATCGCGGCGGCTTTCGCGCCGATGCCGGGGAATTTGAGGTTCGCCACATCACCAGGCACATCGGTGCCCATGTATGACTTTTTGTCTGGCCAGCGCTTGCCCCAGCTTGTGCGGACGACGACGATCGAGCCGGTTTCGATCCTGCCGTTGGCTATTTCCCAGGCCGCGATTTCGGCTTCGGATAGCTCGTGATCCGGGTTTGCGGCGCACGCATCCGAAATGTCGATGACGATCGCGGGGCCGACGAGCCTGGAAATCGCAATTTTCTCGGTGGTGTCTCCGCCTTCCGCGAAGTGGATCGGGCTATCCAGGTGTGTACCGCCATGCTCGCTGGCGGCGTAATTCGCCGAGGCATACCAGTAACCGTTGGCGGTCGGTCCCCAGGCCCGTTTTTCCCAACGGAAGGGCTTGTCCGTCGGCCAGTAGATCGTCGTATCGTCGAAGGTATGCGAAAGATCGACGAGCCGGTCGGTGCCCAGTTCGGCGAACATAGCGACGAGATCGATTTTTCGGTCGTTCGAAAGCTTTTGGGATGCGTTCGCTTCACCCGCGATCCAAGCCGGGTCGATTGACAAGGCAAAACCTATAGAGATTGCCGCTGCGGCAGGGATCGCCCAGCCAAGTTTCGAGCATCGAAAACGAGAGTACATCGATCAAGTTTCTCCGCTTGCGAGAGTCTGGTCGCTGAATGAATCACGCCAAGGGATGGGGGATTCGACCATGCCCGTCATGAATCGATCCATAAGTCTATCCCGCAGAGATTCCCGACGACAGCCATTCGTCATCCCCCGAACGATAATTAGCCTTGATGTCGATTCCGCTTCACTGCCAATTCGGCAGGATTTTCGCAGGGATCGCTTCTACTCTTGCGGCCCGTTCCTCATCGATCGAAAACGCCCCCCGACGCGAAAATCAAGTCGATCGAGGCATTCCGCGACGGTGCCAGGACCGATCGTATTCCTCACGAACTCCGAGGTGGCACGATATTTGCAGCTAAATTGACGTAATCGAATGGGCTTCAGGTCTTCGGCGGAACGTATTGGGCGTTTCGGAAGGTGTTTCGTATGGATGGACATGGTCGTTGGGATCCGCTTCGACTGCTGGGCGAGGAAATGGGCCGGATGTTCGAGCATCTGGGCATAACGTCGTTACATTCGGCGCGTCCGTTTCCGACATTGAACGTTTATGAACGTGGCCATCGATACCTGATTCTCGCGGAGATTCCGGGGACCGATCCGGAATCGATCGATTTGTGCGTTTCTGGCGATACGGTCACGATCCGGGGCGAGCGGCGTCGAGTCGATCGAGTCGTTGACGAGACCTTTCGACGCCAGGAACGTCCGTTCGGGCATTGGGAACGGCGGGTAACGCTTCCGGAAGAAGTTATTTCCCAAGAGGTTACGGCAGATCTTGAAAACGGGGTTTTGCGGATTGACCTGCCGAAAGCCGCCCCTGCCCGCTCACAGAACATTCCAGTGACAGTCCGTTCCAAGCAAGCGCGGGAATCCGAACCACGGGCATTGGAGGGCCCGTCTCTTTGCACCGAACTGTCGAGGCCGGCCTTGCCGGTGCAGAAACCGTCGAGCGTGCGCCGTAACGTGGACGTACCGAAAGAGTGAGCGATGGACAGAAACTCCAATTGGATCAAAGTTTATGTGTCCGCTACTCCGTTTTTCGGGAACGTTCCGAACGCGCCGGATGCATCCGTTAGGCAACCATCAGGTTGGAGGACGATTTCGGACCCATTGGTATCGGTTCCGACATCGCTCGAAGATTACGGCATGGGTCTTGGCCCGTCCCGTGTGGCACCTCTGGTGGACATTCACGATCGCCAGGATTCCCTGATTCTTGAGGCCGACCTACCCGGCGTTCAGGAAGAGGATATTGTCGTCGAGTTGAAGCAGAATGTGCTGCGGCTGACGGCCAAAGTCCGCAGGCCCGAGGCCGAAGGCACCAGGCCGCTGGCTCTGGAATCGACAGTGGCGATGTTCGAGCGGTCTTTCATCCTGAGCGACGAATTCGACCGGGATGCGATTTCCGCCGAATACGAAGCAGGTGTGCTGACGCTCAGTCTGCCGAAGGTCCGCAAGGCCGTGAGCCGCAGGATCGCGGTCAATCCTCGATCTCCCCGCAGAGAACCGAAAGAGTGATCAGATCGCGTCCGACTCAAGTTCGTTCGGATGTTGACCGGATCATCCACAGTCCCCTTCCAAATCAGCCGAATCGACGAAAGTGCTGTTTCGATCGTGCAACTCGATTCGAACAGGTCCGCCACTTCGTCGCGCCAGTCGTTAGCGCTCTCGGTTTTTCTCTACAAATTCCTGCCCGAACTGAATTGCATAAACTGCACATTAAAAAGGGGTTAGGATTCGCGATCCGGCATATGCGGGAATTTCCTGGTGCGAACTCTTGACGCATGATGTCGTTTGACGGAGAATGAAGTTGTTGAGACTGAATCTCAGTTGCATCCTGGTTCTGCCACACTCGCGGAAGTGCGTGATCGATGAATCGCTCGACGACACTCGGATGGATTGACGGTCCCTCGGCGGAAGAGCGACTCGAACTGAACCTGGTTCAGGACGGCTCGGGTTCCGTGGAATTCGTGATGAGCGAACAGCACTTTGCCGATGGGATCGGCTGGTTCACACAGCGATCCCTGAGTCTTGATCCCCATCAGGTCGCTCAGTTGAAGCGAATTCTTCTGGCGAACGAATTGCCGAAGGACCGTGGCAAGCCAGTCGAGCCTTCCCCCCGGCCGACTTTGAAGCTGCATGCACGGTCCCATGCGGAAGATGCGGCCCCATTGGCCGATGTCGGTTGATTCGCGAAAGTCTTGACCACGCAACAGGACGGCACAGATCGAATTGCAAGAACGTTGCGACAGATGTCGGATTTGACTATACGTCACCTTACATGGTGCCAGGCTTCGTGGCTGTGATCTGGCATGATCCGAATTCCCGAGTCGGCGATGTCGGCTTTTGAGTCAGATTGCCGGCGTCCGCATCTTCGAAAATAGGGTTTTTGTCGAATTCGCCGGCTTCCTCGCGGATGTCATGTCGAGGTTTTCGATGCCGTCCGTCGGATGATGCCCAGGCATTGCCACGATACACGAACGAACCGGGTATCGTTTTTGGGCCGACGTTGGTCGTCGAGCCGATGACCGCCGGATCGAACACGATCAGGTTGCGCTCGATCGTTCCGTTGCGGCACTGTACGAAACGATCGTTGACGTTTTCCTGAAGGATTCGGACGACGTACTTGCCTGGCCGGTAAATCGTGTTGTGCCTCACCGTCGCGCCATCGACTCCGACGAACGCGATCGGAGCCGGTGAGCCAATGAACACGCAATCTTCGACGGTGAGATTCTTCGCTTCGAACGGGGCATCGATCGGCCGAAAAAACGGCAACCCCGTGCTGCCGCCAAGGTTGACGGCCCTGGAGCCGACATTTTCGAATCGACTTGCGGTAATGCGGATCTCGGATGATCCACCCTTCGCCTGAACTCCGTTGCCGGCGTCCGTTTCCTGGCCACGAAAAACACAGCCCTGAATCTCGCCACCATGGCAACCGACCATGTCGATCGCCGAACCGCCGCGACCCCATTGCGAGAAGTCGCAGTCGACGATCCGGAAGTCCCGGACGCCTGAGAGTTTCAGGCCGTCGTGGTTGCCATCGGAGCCGACGTTGCGAACTGTCAGATTTTTCAGGGTCACATGATGGGAGGGCCGATCGGCTTTTCCGCCGTCATCGATGTTCAGGCCATTGAATTGACTGCCTTCGATCACAAGCGATTCGACCGTCACGAAGGCGATATCGGAAAAATGAATTGCATTGCCCCCGCCTTCGAGGACTGGCGGATTGGCCGGGTCGGCTGCGGAGATGCGGATCGGTTCGGCGGAAGTGCCTCGCAGGCCCGACACGGAATGTCCGCCCCGATATCGGCCCGGAGCGATGCGGATCCAGTTTCCCGGTTTCGCATCGCGAAGGGCTTGGCGTAATTGGTCATCGTTCCGAACCTCGACCTTGTCTTCACACCGGATGGGCGAATCGTGGCAGAAAACGGGAACCAGAAAAAGGCACAAGAGGTGGAGCGATCGCTTCATGACGAGGATTCTCCGGGGGTCCGCTCGATCGGCGGAATCGAAAGCCGATCCGAGACACGGTCGAAGAGGTACGTGTCATGACTTCGGTTCGACGATCATGGGATTTTACGGCAAGTGCTGATCCGTCACAAAGGTGGTGCGGGCAGGCCACTCATCGTGCCCTGGGGTGGGATCGGTCCAGCTGGGTTGAGATTCGGCAGTCTCTCGGAAAACGCCGGTGCCGAATTGCCCGCTGGCGAGGCATTCTGGGGGCTCGGCAGAACGGGTGCGTTCGGAGCGGCCTGCGGGGAGGGCGATTTTTCCTCGCTATTCGTTCGCTGCAGTTGCTTGTCGGCGAGGGCGGCGCGTGGATCCGCGATTTCGTCGAAGATGGTCCAGATGACGGTGGACTTGCGGAGATCCTGCAGATAAGAGGATGCGGCTTTCCCCAGCTTTTCTTCGGAGAGTTTTTTGCGGATTTCGGCCTGGACTTCGTCGAACCGGGCTGGTCCGGCTTCGCGGCGTGATTCGAGTTTGACGATGAACAGGGCCGCTGGCGTCTCGATCACGCCAGAGACATGTCCCGGCTGGAGAGCTTCGAGTGCGGTATTGATTTCGGCGACGGCGAAACCGCCGGGGGACGTTTCCCAGAGACCGCCCTGATCCGCGGTCGGGCCTTTGCCGTAACGTTTCGCGAGAGTGGCGAAGTCGGAGTGACTCCGGATCTGCTCGAGGATTTCACGGGCTTGTTGTCGAACGGTTTCGACTTTGCCCGATTCGACCGGTATGCGGATCTCGCGCCAAGTGAGTTGCGCAGGGCGATCGTAATCCTGACGATGTTCGTTATAGAACTTGCGCATGTCGACAAGCGAGACATAGATCTTTCCGCCGAGCTTCATGCCCATGAATTCATGAGCGACGGCATCGTCCATGAATTCCTTGCGGGCTGCTTCCAGCGATCGGCCCTGTTTTTTGAGAGCCTGATCCAGTTCGTAGGGAGTGTCGACCTTGTACTTCCTGAGCAAAGGCGGAATCTGCTGTTCCTGCCAGACTTGATCGATCTGCTTGAACAGGGCCTCTTTCTGCTTCTCGCTCTTCATCATTCTGTGGGCTTCCTGAACGATCAGAATGCGGTCGATCATTTGCCCAAGGACCATTTTGGCGATGAAGAGCCCTTCGCGGCGTGGAATGGCCTGACCAGCAGGGACGTTCGTACGGATCCATTCCTGAATCGCGATGTTCAGGTCGTAGACGGTGATGACGTCCTTGCCGATCTTGGCCGCGACACGGCCCGCGGAAACGGCGCCCTCGGGTAATCCTTCGAAGTCGATTTCCGTCGTCGGCGTTCCGGATCTCTCGATTCCGGGCAATTTCGCCGCGTCAGTCGGCGGAGATGCTGGCAAAGCGGGCGGTGCGGCTTCGTTCGTGGGTTGCGAGATCCGCCCTGGCATGGGGAGATTCGGCAATTGCGGCGGCAATGGGTCGGAATCGTTCGATGTCCTGGCCGGTCGAACGGCTTCGTCACGCGATTGCGAACCAGTCGACACGGCAGCCGGGAACGAAGTCGGCAGTGAGGGTTGTGCGGCGGTTTGGGAAGTCGATGCGACTGGTTCGGTCGGATTCGTCTGAGCAGCCTGGGAAGTTTCGATGGGGTGGCTTGGTGGCGATGCATGTGCGACCGGCACATCGGATTGCGCGTTCGTCGCCGCGAATTCCTTCGATCCTGATGATCTCAGTGGACCAAGTACGATCGGTGCGGCCGCTTGACCGCCACGACCATCCTGACCAGGTGTCCCGGCCGGGGCGCGATTCGCGAGTAGCGCATCGGGATTCGTCGTGCCGTGATTGATGACACTGTGGATCGGTGGCAGACTCGCGACGTCGACCGGACCGGGGCTCGGCCAGTTCGGGTCGTCCTGCACGGACGCGTGGCGGCATCCAGCCATCGAAATGAGCAGACAGGTGGCGATCCGATCGCCTTTGAATTTCTTTCTCACGCCTTGACCGTCCTTGGAGAGGCGAAAGGGAAGCGTTGCCTGATAGCGGATCGAAGTTGACCTTTTACCCGAACCGTCGATTTCGGCAAGATCAATCACGAAAATCGATTGGAGCGATCGAACTTCTGGGTGGACCCAGGGCCTGCGACCGATTATGTTGGGTATTGCTTGACAGGTTTCGCACCTGAAATCATCCCCCGTCAGCAATTCGACCCCATCTCCGTTTTCCGGCCCTTCCCTCTCATGCGGAGGATTCTCCGATGATGCTTATCCTGGACTGGATCGATAAGGCACGTCTTCGGATCGCGCTGACGCTGTTGACGGCGGCCAGTTTGACGGCGATCGCGGACGACGAGTTTCATCGGACCAAGCGGGTCGATGTCATCATTAAGGAACCGGTCTGGAACGGAGAGCAGAAGAGTCACTGGTCGTTCGTGCCTCCCAAAGATCATGCCGTGCCTAAAGTTCGGACGACGGATCGCGTGCGTAACCCGATCGACGCCTTCGTGCTCGATGCGATCGAGAAGATGGATTTCCCGCTTTCTCCCGAAGCAGACGCCCGGACACTGATTCGCCGTGTGACGTTCGATCTTACGGGCTTGCCGCCGACTCCCGAGGAAGTCGGAGCTTTTCTTGCCGATAAGCGACCGGACGCCTACGAGCGTCTCGTGGACGAGTTGCTGGATCGACCGGCCTATGGCGAGCGGTGGGGGCGATGGTGGCTTGACCTGGCCCGTTACGCGGAGAGCGACGGGTTCAAGGCGGATGACATTCGCCCGAACGCATGGCGGTATCGTGACTGGGTGATCGGCGCGTTCAATGCCGACATGCCTTATGACCGGTTCGTCGCCTGGCAGATCGCGGGTGACGAGCTGGAACCGAATCAGCCGGAGGCCTTCGTGGCGACGGGGCTGAACCGAAACTATCCCTACGAATACAACAATATGGTGCCGGGGTTGAACCGGCAGTTGATTCTGGATGACATCGTCGATACGAATACGTCCCTGTTCATGGGGCTGACCGTGGCCTGTGCACGCTGCCACGATCACAAGTACGATCCGATCAGTCAAAAGGATTATTACCGGTTTCAGGCACTTTTCGGCGGTCTGGCACCGCGGGATGACTATCCGCTTGGTGATCCGGCCTCCGTCGCGATGAACGCCTCGGTCGCGGGCGAGTTCGCGGCACGCAAGGCGGTCGTCGAGAAAGCCATGACCGACCTGGAACAGCCCTACTGGACGAGCGTTCTGGAACCGCTGCGGGCCCGGATGTCGCCCACGTCACGTGAAGCTCTCGACACGCCGTCGCCATCGCGAACGGATGCTCAGATCACGACGATCCGCAACGCGATGAAGACTCTGAAAGTGACTCCGGATCAGATCGTCGCGGCGATGAAGCCCGACGACAGGCAACGATGGACAGCGATGAAGGAGGGCATGGCGGCAGTGGAAAAGAATCGGCCTGCCGCCGGACCGACCGCGATCGGCATGACCGACACGGGGCGAGTGGCCCAGCCGGTGCATCTTCTGGTGAAGGGGAATTTTCACCTGCAGGCCGAGGAGGTTCCGCCGGGTTTCCTTTCCGTGCTGAGCGATCGTCGCGTCATCGAACCGAAGCCGACAGGTCACGCAACGACGGGCACTCGAACGGAACTCGTGCGCTGGCTGACTTCAAGCGATCACCCATTGACTGCCAGGGTGCTCGTCAACCGTGTCTGGCAGCAGCATTTCGGCCGAGGGATCGTGCCGACGCCTTCCGACTTCGGTACCCAGGGCATGGAACCGACTCACCCGGAACTCTTGGATTACCTGGCTCTGAGGTTCGTTCGTGAGGGATGGTCGCTGAAGTCTTTGCATCGGCTGATCGTCAACAGCGGCACCTATCGACTTTCTTCCGAACCGACGAAACAAGCGATCGAAGAGGATCCGGACAATCTTCTTTTCAGTCATCAGACTCGACGCCGGCTCGAAGCCGAAATGGTCCGCGACTCGGTGCTCGCCGTGTCGGGCCGGTTGAATCGAGCCCTGGGTGGTCCGAGCGTTCGCCCGCCCCTGCCCGCCGGAATCGAAGCCGAGGATTGGGTCGCCGACAAGGACGAAGCTTCGCACCGTAGGCGGAGCGTCTTCATATTCGCTCAACGCAATGTGAAGTTTCCGTTTCTGGAATCGTTCGATCTGCCGGATTCGAACTTGAGTTGCCCGGAACGGCTCGTCTCGGTGAACGCACCGCAGGCTCTGATGATGCTCAATTCCGACTTCGCCATCGAGGAGTCGAACGCCATGGCTCGGAGAGTTCTCGTGGAAACTCCGGACGCATCCGACCGTGAACGGATCGAACGCATCTGGATGCTGGCTTTCGGCCGGGTTCCAGAGCCTCGGGAAGTCGATCTCGCGATCCGTTTGCTCGGCGAAAACCGGGGTCCGCGATCCCGATCGACCGTTTCTTCGACAGACACAAAAGCGAATTCCTGGGGCGAATCGGATCAGGAAACCGCGGCCTGGACAGATCTGTGCCACGTGGTGCTGAATCTCAACGAATTCGTCTTCGTCGACTGAGTGCGAACGAGCGAGCGATGAACCAGACAAAAATGCCTCATGTGGTTTGGCCGACTTCGCGACGTGACTTCCTGGCTCGTGCCGGGGCAGGATTCGGTGGGCTTGCCCTGACCTCGATGATGGCCATGGACAAGGCCGCCGCGGATGTTCCTGAGATCGATCCGCTCAATCCTTTGGGATCGCGTGTCGGCCATTTCGCACCCAAAGCCAAAAGCGTCATTTTCCTGTTTATGGAGGGCGGGCCGAGTCACATCGACCTGTTCGATCCGAAGCCGGCCCTCGAAAAATGGTCAGGCAAACCTTTGCCCGATAGCATCGGCCCGGTTTTCACGCCGATGGGCGTGGGCAGTAACACCCTTTTGCCGAGCAAGCGAAAGTTCGCCCGGCATGGCGAAAGCGGCATGTGGGTTTCCGACTGGTACCCGAACATCGCGAAAGTGGTCGATGACATCTGCCTGATCCGGTCATGCTGGTGCGATGGCATCAATCACGTGGGCAGTGTCTGTCAGATGAACACGGGCAGCATTCTGGCGGGGCGGCCGAGTCTGGGTTCCTGGGTCAGTTATGGACTCGGGACCGAGAACGAAAATCTGCCTTCCTTCGTGGTCATGTGCGATGCGGGCGACCCGACCGGCGGCCCGCGGAACTGGGGTACGGGCTGGATGCCGGCGACGTTTCAGGGCACCCCTTTCCGACGCGACGGATCGCCAATTTTGTATCTGGATCCCGCCAAGGGAGCCGGTGCGGCGGATGCCCGGGCGAAACTCGAGGGAATTGCGGCGCTCGACCGATTCCATCTCGAAGGCCGTGAGGACGATACGCGACTTTCGGCCCGAATCGCGGCTTACGAACTCGCCTATCGCATGCAGTCCGAGGCTCCTGAAGCGGTCGACATTTCGAACGAATCCGAAGCGACGAAATCGCTTTATGGCATGGACGACGAGAGGTCCCGCGTTTACGGGCAGATGTGCTTGAGGGCACGGCGTCTGGTCGAGCGTGGTGTCCGTTTCGTGCAGTGCTATAGCGGATCAGGCAGCCAATGGGACGCTCACGGCGATATCGAAGAGAACCATGGCAGGCTCTGCCCGCGGAGCGACAAACCTGTCGCAGGCCTGATCATGGACCTGAAGCGGCGTGGCCTTCTGGATTCGACTCTGGTGATCTGGGGCGGTGAGTTCGGCCGCACGCCGATGAACGAAAGAACTCGAGGTCGTGACCATAATCCCTATGGGTTCTCGATGTTCATGGCCGGGGGTGGTATCAAACCAGGGCTGACCTTCGGAACGACCGACGAATTCGGCCTCAAGGCGATCGAAGGCAGGGTGCATGTTCATGACATCCATGCGACGATCCTGCATCAGCTTGGGCTGGACCACAAACGTCTGACTTTCCCTCGCGACGGCCGGGACGAACGCCTGACGATCAATGGCGGTCGTGTCATCAAGGAAATCCTGGCTTGAGATCCACCGGCGGCCGCTTTCGGAATTCATCATTCAAGCGGTTTTCGAAGGCGGTTCGATCAGGTTCCCGGTTTTCGAAGGATTTCGACGTTGTCGTCATCGGCGACGATCAGAGTTTCGCACAGGTCGACGAATAGACCGGTCTCGTAAACGCCGGGAATCGCTAGCAGTCTTGTCTCAAGTCGCACGGAATCTTCGATCTCTCCCGTATTCAGGTCGGCGATCCAGTTCCCGCCGTCGGTACGGAAAGGTTCTCCATTCGGCAAGGTACGAAGCCGAACTTCCGAGACGATCCGTTTGAGGCGTGAGCACGTCCATTGATGCCCGAAGGTCGATATTTCGACTGGAAGAGCATGCTTCGCTCCGAGGCGATGGACAACTTTCGAACGGTCGACCATGATGACCCGGGACCGGGCCGCGGATGCGACGATCTTTTCTCGCAAGAGAGCTCCTCCCCTGCCCTTGATCATCCGAAACTCGGAGTCGACTTCGTCCGCCCCGTCAAGAACGAGATCCAGACTTTCGACCCTCTCGGGTTCGATCAATCTGATTCCGCATTCGTTCGCAAGTGAAGCGGTTCGTTCCGACGTGGCGACGACCTGAATATCGAGTCTTTCCCGAGCGATTTTCATGCCTAGCTCGCGGACGAACAGTTCCGCCGTACTGCCCGAGCCAAGACCGAGAATCATGCCGTCGTGAACGAAGTTCGCTCCTGCGGCTGCTGCACGGAGTTTTGCCTGCTCTTGATTGATGGCCATGCGAGAGTCAGCCGACAGAAGCGATCGCGAAAGGTCAGTTTGTCGTCATCAGGAAGCGTCGTGAAAGGCGAAATGCCCAAAAATCGCGATGCGTCCCGAGGACGCATCAGTATCGGACTCAGCCGTCATTTCCGCAAGAGGTGATCGAACGCATCGGCTGAATCGCTCGAGATCGAATGGTCGTAAACGCCTGGAAACGCAAATGTCATCGTCCTTCGCAAGTCCATTCGAAACCGGATGCACTGTGACACATGCGGCGTATCGACTTTGTGTGGAAAGTCACGAGGTTCGTCCACCCAGGGCTGACTCTCGATCTTCGTCGACCGAAAGCCTCAAGGCAGTTGAGCGATGGCTGGAGGTTCGCTGCTTGAGAAGGTGGCCTTCAGTTTTTCGATACCTGGATAATCCGGGTTCTTCGACCAGTTTTCGAGGTTGACCCTCAGTCTGGACGAGGCGACCGAGTCCGCGATATCGGCCCATTTCGTGCTCTTGAGGACGGCGGAAAATCGGTCGGAAGCACGCTTTTCGGCTTCGGCGAACGCCTTCGACGCTTCGGAGGGCCGATCCGCAAGGGCATGAATCTGAGCGATCCTGATCAGCGGGGCTGGATCTTCGCGGTGTTTTTCGGAGATGGCCTCGTATCGTTTCAGGGCTTCGGCATAAAGTCCGTTGCGTGCCAGCCGGTCAGCCGTCTGAAGCCGATCCGGAACGGCCGCTGGAGGAATTGCAGGAGCAGCGTCGCGGCGAGGTTCGTTGACCCGGACAAGGTCCGGCATGTTCGGTCTCGGAACGGCCGCGAAAGGTGCTTTCGGAGCGACGGCGTTGAGGCCCCCGCCGTTCGCGTTCGCTGGAATTCCGATCCCGTTTCCGGCAGCGGCCCTTTGCTGTCGCACTGGCCTGGCCGGGCCGAAACGGGAATTGCCCATCATGACGATGTTGTCCATCGCTCCGAGGAAGCCCCAGTCCCAGGCGAAACCATTGTTCCAGACCGGCGGAAAGAAACCTTCATTCCAGCCCCAGGCGGGGCCCCAGCCCCAACCATTGCCCCAGGGATTAGCCGCGACGAAGCCGGTATTCCAACCGCCGACCCACCAGACTGGTGGAAGAACGGCGAATCCCGGGCCCCAGAAGCCGCGGGCAGGCCCCCAGCCGATTCCCCACCAGCCGGGAGCGACCAGGCCGAGCCCGCCGAGATTGCCGTTTCCGCAGCCGAAGTTGCCCGGGATGCCCGATCCGCTGGTGCCACCGAAAGACGAGCCGAAATTCCCGCTCAGGCTGCCGCCATTCATTCCGGAAATGGAGAAGGGCTGATTGGCGAATGGCGAGCCGAAAATCGATCTGCCCGATGCGTATGAAGTGCCGGGCGAGATCGATCCTCCCTGCTGCCGGAGTACCTGGGCGGAAGCGATCGATTGCCAGGAAGCGAGAATCGCAAGCGCGAAAATCCCGCTGCCGTAAAGACGTCTCGAATTCGAATCGTAGCGCATGGTCCTCATTCCTGTCGGATTTGCGGGTGAACTTGAGCCTGAATCGATTCCCGGATTTCGAAACGAAACGATACAAAATCTTATGCTCATAAGGCGCGAGGAACAAGTCGGGTGTGACCAGATTTTCTTGTGCGGATTCGCGGAGGCAAGTCATCCGGCTTTTTTCCAGGTCGGCAAAGCGGACGCCAATGGGGTCAGGCACCCCCAAAG
>Ga0172376_10005010_pt1 | contig 14894 bp, 17 predicted proteins | sample Lak35m_FD_121114 | JGI IMG/M metagenome (GOLD analysis project Ga0172376, IMG submission 121114) | Freshwater microbial communities from Kabuno Bay, South-Kivu, Congo - kab_092012_35m | ecosystem: Environmental > Aquatic > Freshwater > Lake | place: Democratic Republic of the Congo: South-Kivu...
GCGCTGATGGACAGCCCGTCGGCGCTCGACGCCGTCTGCCGGCAGATCGCGGCCATGCACGCTGCACGGCCCGGCTGCGTCGTCGTCGTGCACGGTGGCGGCAAGGCCGTCGATCGCCAGCTCGCCGCACTCGGCATGACGACCGAGCGGCGCGATGGCATCCGCATCACGCCCCCCGACCAGGTGCTGCAGATCAGCGGCGTGCTGAGCGGCCAGGTCAACGCCCAGCTCGTCGCCTGCATGATCGCCGCCGGTGCGTGCGCGTGCGGGATTCGGCTCAGCGATGCCGGGCTCGCCGCGTGCGCGCGGGCCACGCACCTTGGCTTCGATCCCGGTTGCGTGGGCTCGGTCCACGGCGGCGATCCCACTGGCATCCGTGCACTGCTCGGCGCGGGTGTGCTGCCGGTCGTCAGCAGCATCGGCACGAGCGCATCGGGCGAGCTGCTCAACATCAACGCCGACGATGCCGCTGCCGCGGTCGCTTCGATCCTTCGCGCGCAAGGCCTCGTCTTCCTCACCGATGTCCCCGGCGTGCTCGATGCGAATCGGTCCCTCGTCCCCTCGCTCGATGCTGCATCGATCGATCGACTCATCACCGACGGCACGATCACCGGCGGCATGATCCCCAAGGTCCGCAGCGCACTCGACACCGCCGGCTCCACGGGCGTCGCCGTCACGATCGCCGGCTGGGCCGATCCCGCCGCCCTCTCGAACCTGCTCACCGGTGGCGTCGCCGGAACCCGCATCACCGCACCCTCAACGGTTCCCTGCCCATGACAGCCTTCGCCTCCACCACGCAGCCTTCGCGCACCGCCCGTCCATCTGCGCATCGCCCGGTCGCCACGCGCCACCTCACCTGCGTGCACGATCTCGCGCAGCACGAGGTCCACGGCCTGCTCGCGCTCGCCGCGCGCATCAAGCGCAATCCGTCGGCGTGGTCCACGGCGTTCCGTGGCATGGCGCTCGCGCTTGCGTTCGAGAAGCCCTCGCTGCGCACGCGCGCCTCGTTCGAGGTCGGCTTCCAGCTCATGGGCGGCAGCGTGGTCTTCATGGACCAGCGCGATTCGCCGATCGGCCAGCGCGAGGCCCTGAGCGACTGGGCCCGCAGCATGGAGCGGTGGTTCGATGCACTCGTCGTGCGCACGATGTCGCACGGCACCGTCGAGGCGCTCACGGCCTGGTCGTCGATCCCCGTCGTCAACGCCCTCAGCGATCTGCATCATCCGTGCCAGGCCATGGCTGACCTGCTCACGCTCGCCGAGCGCTTCGGCTCGCCCGCAACGCCCCATGTGGCCTGGGTGGGCGATGGCAACAATGTCTGTCATTCGCTGATGGAGGCCATCGCCTCCGTGGGCGGCCGGCTCACCGTCATCACGCCGGCGGGGCTCGCACCGTCCGCCGACATCGTGCGCGCGGTGCAGGCCCGCTGCATGCGGACCGGCGCATCGATCCGGTTCACACACGACCTCGATGCCGTGTCGGGCGTGAACGCCATCTACACCGACACCTGGATCAGCATGGGTGAACCCGATGGCGAACCCAAGCGCGCGGCGCTGCGCCCCTATCAGGTGAACGCCACGCTGATGGCCAAGGCCGCACCGGGTGCGGCGTTCATGCACTGCCTGCCGGCCCACCGCGGCGAAGAAGTCACCGACGACGTGATCGATGCGGCCACCTCGGTCGTCTTCGACCAAGCCGAGAACCGCATGCACGTGCAGTGTGCCATCCTGCTGGCGCTCCTGCGTCCTGACCTCGTCGAACTGCCGACCAGCTTTGTGCCGGCCGACTTCGCAGCCTGAACCGTTTCCCAACCGACCACCACCATCGACCCGTACCTTCCCACGAGAGAACCGACCATGCCCACCTCACCCACCAAGATCGCCGTCGCCTACTCCGGTGGCCTCGACACCAGCTGCATCATTCCCTGGCTCCGTGAGCACTACGACGCCGACGTCGTCGCCGTCGTGGCCGATGTCGGCCAGGGCGACCGCGAGCTCGACGGCATCGAGCAGAAGGCCCGTTCGACTGGCGCGTGCGAGTGCGTCGTCATGGACCTCAAGCAGGAGTTCCTCGAGGAGTTCGCGTTCCCCATGGCCATCATGGGCTCGGTCTATGAAGGCCGTTACCTCATGGGCACGAGCATCGCCCGTCCGTGCATCGCGCGCGCTCAGGTCACCGCCGCGCTGCAGACCGGCTGCGATGCGCTCGCCCACGGCTGCACCGGCAAGGGCAACGACCAGGTCCGCTTCGAGAGCACCTATGCGGCGCTCGCCCCGCAGCTGGCGGTGATCGCGCCCTGGCGCCTGCCGACCTGGAACCTCCGTTCGCGCGAGGCCATGCTCGACTACCTCGCCGTGCGCAACATCCCCTGCGCCGCGAGCAAGGAAAAGCTGTACTCGCGCGATGCGAACCTCTGGCACATCTCGCACGAAGGCGGCGACCTCGAGGATCCCTGGAAGGCCCCGCCGGAAGATGTGTGGATGCTCACGACGAGCCCCGCGCAAGCCCCCGACCAGCACCAGGACGTGACGATCTCGTTCAAGGGCGGCTTCCCCACCGCGGTCGATGGCCGCACCATGGACAGCGTGAGCATCATGAACACGCTCAATGCGATCGCCGGCCGCCACGGCGTCGGCCGCATCGATCTCGTCGAGAACCGTCTGGTCGGCATGAAGAGCCGCGGCGCCTACGAGACGCCGGGCGGCACGATCCTCATGGAAGCGCTGCGTGGACTCGAGCAGCTCGTGCTCGACCGTGACACGCTGCACTGGAAGCAACGCCTGGCGCTCGAGTTCGGCGACCACGTCTACAACGGAACGTGGTTCACGCCGGTGCGTGCAGCGATGTGGGCCGCTGCGCAGTCCGTCGCGCAGGTCATGGACGGCGACGTCGTCGTGCGCTGCTACAAGGGCACGGCCGCGGCGGTCCGCCGTCGCAGCCCCAACAGCCTCTTCAGCCAGAACTTCGCGACCTTCGGCCAGGACGAGGTCTACGACCACAAGGATGCCGATGGCTTCATCCGGCTCTTCAGCCTGCCATCGCGCATCCGCGCCCTGAAGCAGAACATCGCCACGCAGGACCTGGCCCGATGACCGCGCTCTGGGCCGGCCGCGCGAGCGGCGAGGTGGATCCCATCTTCAAGCGCTTCAACGACAGCCTGCCCTTCGATCGCAGGCTCGTGCGCGAAGACATCGAGGGCAGCATCGCGTGGGCGCGTGCGCTCAAGCATGCCGGCGTGCTCGACGCGACCGAGCTCACGCGCGTCACCGAGGGCCTTGAAGCGGTCCTCGAGCTCGTCGAGTCCGATCCCGCATCAATCGAGTCTGCGCAGGACGAGGACGTGCACTCGTTCGTCGAGCGCGAGCTCGTCGCCCGCATCGGCGATCTCGGCAAGAAGCTCCACACCGGCCGCAGCCGCAACGACCAGGTCGCCACCGACCTGCGCCTGTGGACCCTCACCCAGATCGAGCAGCGGCGCATCGAGATCGACGGCGCGATCGATGCGCTCCTTCGGCTGGCCGAGCGCGAGAAGGAGACCGTCTTCCCCGGCTACACGCACCTGCAGCGTGCGCAGCCGCTGCTCTTCGCGCACTGGTGCCTGGCCTATGTCGAGAAGCTCTCGCGCGACAGCGATCGCCTTGCCGATGCGGCGCGCCGCACGGCCATCTGCCCACTCGGTTCGGGCGCGCTCGCCGGCACCACCTACCCGATCGATCGCGTGCGCCTGGCCGAAAGCCTGGGCTTTCATGCCGCCAGCGCCAACAGCCTTGATGCGGTGAGCGACCGCGACTTCGTCGTCGAGACGATCGCCGCGTCCACCCTCTGCGCGGTGCATCTCTCGCGCTTCGCCGAGGATGTGATCTTCTACGCCAGCGCCGAAGCCGGCTTCGTCGAGCTCAGCGATGCCGTCACCAGCGGCAGCAGCCTGATGCCGCAGAAGAAGAACCCTGATGCGCTCGAGCTCATTCGCGGCAAGACCGGCCGCCAGATCGGCAATCTCGTCACGATCCTCACGGTCCTCAAGGGGCTGCCGCTGGCCTACAACAAGGACCAGCAAGAAGACAAGGAGCCGCTGTTCGACTGCATGGAGCACCTGTCCATGTGCCTGCGGATGGTCGCCATCGTGCTCGATGGCATGACGATCGACCGCGAACGCTGCCGCGCGGCCGCGCTCGGCGGCTACTCGAACGCCACGGAACTCGCCGATTACCTCGTGGCCAAGGGACTGCCCTTCCGCGATGCCCACCACGTCGCCGGCCGGCTCGTGCGCGAAGCGATCATCGAGCGCAAGCCGCTCGAGGGCCTGAGCGTCGAGCAGATGTCGAGCGTGGACGCACGCATTGGTTCCGACGTCTACACGGCACTCACGATCGACAGTGCCCTGCGCAAGCGTGATGTGCCCGGCGGCACGGCGCCCGGTCGCGTGGCTGAGCTCCTCGGCGCCCGCAAGGCGCGGCTCGGCCATCGCCGCGTCCGCACGCCCATGGGTGGCGTCACGATCCGCAAGGCTCGCATGGCCGATCTCGATGGCATCGTCTCGCTCGTCGAGCACTGGGCCCGCGAAGGCGAAAACCTGCCACGCTCCCGCGACGAGATCATGGAGTGCGTGCAGGAGTTCGCCGTCGCCCAGCTGGCCGACGGCTCGACGGACAAGGTCGTCGGCTGCGGCTCGCTCTGGGTGTACACGCCGCAGCTGGCCGAGATCCGCAGCCTGGGCATCGATCCATCCATGCTCGGACACGGCATCGGCCAGAAGCTCGTGCAGTACTTCCTCGACTGGGCGGCGAAGCTCGGCCTGCAGAAGGTCTTCGTGCTCACCCGCACGCCGCAGTTCTTCGAGCGCTGCGGCTTCCGCCAGGTCAGCGTGAACAGCCTTCCCGAAAAGGTGCTGAAGGACTGCGCGAACTGCCCCAAGAAGGAACAGTGCGACGAGATCGCGATGGTGTTCGAGCTCGCGTCTGCCACGGTGTCCGGCAGCTGACCCCTGCGCTGACCCCTGCAGCTGACCCCTGCAGCTGACCCCGCCTTGGCCCCAACCCTGCGTCCCGCCCTGACCCCGCCTTGATCCCGCCCTGAGTCCTGTCCTGCCCCCGCTCTCACCCCCGGCCTGACCAAACCCATGACTACGACCTCGAGCGCACCGCGCCGCACCTGCGCCGGCCCGGCCGATCTTCCCCTGCCGTTGGGCTTCACGTGCTCCGGTGTCGCCGCCGGCATCAAGACGTCGGGTGCTCCCGATCTGGGGCTGATCGTCTGTGCCAAGGGCGCCGTGGCTGCGGCCATGTTCACGCGCAACCTTGTGGCGGCTGCACCGATCCAGGTGTCTCGCACGAACCTCGCACGCAGCCGCGGTCATTGCACGGCGCTGCTGGTGAACTCCGGCTGCGCGAACGCCGCCACGGGTCCACGCGGCATGGCGGCCTGCCACGAGACCATCGATGCCGTCGCACGGCTGCTCGACTGCGCGCCTGATGCGGTGCTCGTGAACTCGACCGGCGTGATCGGCGTGCTGCTGCCGAGCGAACGGATCGTGTCGGCGCTGCCCGCGCTGCACGCCGGGCTCACGGCCAGCTCCTGCGCGCCGTTCGCCACCGCCATCATGACCACCGACACGCGAGCCAAGGCCTGCACGCGGACCGTCGGCAACGTGCGCGTGACCGGCGTGGCCAAGGGTGCCGGCATGATCCACCCTGACATGGCCACCATGATCGTGGCCATCACCACCGATGCGGCCGTCGATGCCCCCACGCTCGATCGCATCCTGCGCCGGAGCGTCGACCGCAGCTTCCACCGCATCAGCGTCGATGGCGACACGAGCACCAACGACAGCGTCTTTGCCCTCGCGAGCGGCGAGGCCGGCGCCTGCGACGAAGCGCTGCTGCAAGCCGCCTTCGACGAGGTCTGCACCGACCTTGCCCTGAAGGTCGTGCAGGATGGCGAGGGCTTCGAGCGCGGCATCAAGGTCACGGTGACCGGCGCCGCCACGCCGGCGGCTGCCCTGCAGGTCGCGCGCACCGTGGCCATGAGCCTGCTCGTGCGCACTGCGGTCACGGGCGGCGATCCCAATTGGGGGCGCATCCTTGCCGCGGCGGGCCGCGCCGGCGTGCACTTCGATGTCGATGACCTGCGCGTGGGCGCCAACGGCGTGCCGCTGTTCGAGCACGGCGCCCCAGCCGACAGCACCTCAGCCGACCGCCGCACGGCGTTCACGGCTGACGTCGTGCACATCTCGATTGACTTGGGCCAAGGTGCGTACAGCGATGTCTTCCACAGCTGCGGCCTGACCAAGCGCTACGTCGAGATCAACGCCGACTACACGACCTGAGCGCGCGCGAGCACGGCCTGCAGCGGCGCACGCCAGGACTCCTGCACGATCGGCAGCATGGCAGCCGCCACGGGGGCCAGCTCGCTTGCCGGGCGCGAACTTCGCCACACGCCATGCTCGTGCAACGCCAGGGCGACCATGGCCACGTAGCGCACCGTGCCGGCCACGCGCTGCGACGGCGGCCACTCGGCGCGAACTGGACCATCGGTGCCATGACGCTCGGCATCGATGGACTCAAGCGATTCCAAGCCGCCGGGCTGGGGCAGCCGCTCAAGGAACCCATCGACAAGGGCTGCTGCATCGGACCGTGCCATCCACTGGCGGATGAGCACGTCGGTCGGCAACCGATCACCCAGCAAGGCCGCGTAGAGCGCGGCGCAGCGCGCATCATCAGGGCCGGCACCATCGGGAACCACCGCGCTCATGGCTGCAGGTGCGAGAGCAGTGCCACCAGTTCGCGCTCGATGTCTGCCTCGGCAACCTGCTCGGCCGAGAGCACCCCGCGCAGCGCATCGAGCACAAGGCCCCGCACGCGCGCCGTGGCATGACGCGCCGCATCGACCGGAATGCCCAAGGGCGGCGCACACTCCGCATACGGCTTTCCGTTCAAGGAGTGCTCGACGAAGAGCGTCCATTCATGTGCACGCCCTTGCGCATCGAGCGCTCGCTGTGCGGCCTCTGATGCGGCACGGATCAGGGATGCTGCGTACGCGCGATCGAAGGCCGCCTGCGCATTGTCGGACTCGACGAGTTCGGCGAGCGCATCGTCGGCAGCGCCAGCACGACGACGCTCGGCACGAATGCGATTCATGAGCTCGAAGCGTGCTGCCGTGCGGAGCCAGAGCCGGAACGGGCGCTCGGAGCGGTGCCAACCGTCGAGGAACGCCGGATCAAGGATCCGCGCGCAGAGATCCTGCACCACATCCTCGACATCGAGCCTGGCACCGAAGGCGTGCAGGTAGCGCACGAGCGGTTCGCGATAGATGGCGGTGAGGCTGCCTGCGAGTTCGCGGCGCTGCTCTGTTGAGCCGTCGCGTGCCACGGCCAGCCACGAGCGGGCTGACGGCGGAAAGGAATCGCTGATGGGCGACGGCATGCAAGGATCGTATGCATAACGGCTTCCTCCGCTGGATGTGACAACGAGCTGATGAATTCGCTCAAGATTTCCAGACGCCGGCCGACGCACTGCGGAGCCGCGACTCTGTCATGGGTCGACAGTTTTCCGGGGCTGCCGACGCTGTGCCGACGACGCAACCCCGTCGCCCCCTCGCGGGGCGAGTCCGTGCTTTGGGCCACTCTGTTCGATGCCGCGGGCTTCCGCGTCTCCGCGCGCTGCGGTTCCAGTTGTTCGCCGGGGCTTGCCTGCACCTTGGGTGCACCGTGCGCGTACCCACGCAGCACTCAGAACTGTCGCAGGAACCGCGCGTCGTTCTCAAACAGCCAGCGAATGTCGGATATGCCGTAGCGGCGCATGCAGATGCGCTCCACACCCAAGCCAAACGCAAACCCGCTCCAGTGCTCGGGGTCGATCCCCACCGCCGCGAACACCGCCGGGTCGACCATGCCGCAGCCGCCGATCTCGACCCACTGCCGCTGGCCGCGCACGTGCATCATGATGTCCACCTCGGCGCTGGGCTCGGTGAACGGAAAGAAGCTCGGCCGCATGCGCACCTCGGCATCAGCCCCGAAATACGCGCGCGCAAACTGGATCAGCGTCGTCTTCAGGTCGGCCATGCTCACGTGACGATCCACGTACAGGCCCTCGACCTGGTGGAACATGCTGTAGTGCGTGGCGTCATGCGTGTCAGGTCGATACACACGGCCCACCGCGCAGACCTTCAAGGGCGGCGGCGTGGTCTCCATCGCGCGGATCTGCACGGTGCTCGTCTGCGTGCGCAAGAGCCTCAGCGCCCCGCCCTGCGCACCCATGTAGAAGTTGTCCGTGGGCTCGCGCGCGGGGTGACCGTCGGGGATGTTCAGCGCGTTGAAGTTGTGCCACTCGTCCTCGACCTCGGGGCCCTCGACCACGCTGAACCCCATGCGGCCGAAGACATCGACGATCCCATCGATGGTCCTGGTCAGCACGTGCTGCCGGCCGACCCCACAGGCCGCACCAGGCTCCGTCACGTCGACGATCGGCCCCGATGGGCGTGCGCCGACGATCGCCTTGCGCTCGGCGAAGGCCGCCTCAAGCGCCGCCTTGAGTTCGTTCAACCGCTTGCCCGCCGCGGGCTTTTCCGCGCCCGGCAACGCCTTCAGCGCAGCCATCGCATCCTTGAGACGGCCCGAGGCGCCAAGCCACTCGACGCGCCAGGCCTCGAGCGCAGCAGGTGCCGACGTCGCGGAGAGCGCAGTGATCGCACTGGTCTGGAGGGCGTCGAGCTCGGCAAGCATGGCCGGGCGAGGCTACACCAAACACTCGATCGCGCGCCGAAAGCACAACGACCCGGCACGGGGCCGGGTCGTTGGAGGTGATCGATGCGTGTGGCGAAGGCCGACGTGGCCTGAGCCAGCCGAAGTCAAGCCGCAGCGGGCTTGGCCTTGCGGCGCGCAGCAGCGAACTTGGTGCGGTTGTCCGCCTTCTCGCGACGGCGGCTGGCGGCGCCAGACACCTGCGAACCGCTCTCGCGGCCGACGAGCTGAAGCAGCACCAGGTCGCTGGCATCACCCTGACGGTGCTTGCCCAGGCGCACGATGCGGGTGTAGCCGCCGGCTCGACCTTCGAAGAGCGGCGCGACGCGCTTGATCAGGTGCTCGACCAGGCGCGGACCGCGCTTGATCTCGCCCGTCGACTCGTCGAACACGATCTCGTCTTCCTTGGGCAGATCCCAGAAGTCGCTCGTGAGCTTCTGCGGGTTCTTGACCTGTCCGTCGGCGATCCAACGGAAGACGTTGCGATCGGTGAGGCGCGAGTTGAGCGTGCGACGGGCCGCGAGCGAGCGCTTGCGGGCAGTCGTGATCAGCTTCTCGACGAACGGCTGGACGGCCTTGGCCTTGGCCACGGTGGTCTCGATCTGGCCGTGCTCGAAGAGGCCGGCAGCGAGGTTGCGCAGCATGGCCCGGCGGTGGTCCGCCTTGATGCTCAGCTGCTTTCCTGAAACGCGGTGACGCATGATGACTCCTTGGGGTGTTCTGTGGCTTCAGGCCTGGACCGAGGGGGTGAAGCCCTCGGGAAGGCGCATGCCGAGGCTCAGGCCGTGCTCGGCGAGCTTGTCCTCGACCTCACGCAGGCTGGTCTTGCCGAAGGCGCGGATCTGGAGCAGATCGTCGATCGTGAGGGTGACGAGTTCGTGCACGAAGCGGACCTGCGCGCTCTCGAGGCAGTTGCTCGATCGCACGCCGAGTTCAAGGCCAGTGACCGGCATCGAGAGCTTGCGGAAGAGTTCTTCCTCGCTCGCGGTCTCGGCGCCGATGCCCTGGGTGGCCAGGGTCTCGCCCGCCGTGGCGTACTGCACGAACGGGTTCAGGTGCTTGCGCATGATCTTGGCGGCCTCGACCACGGCCATTTCCGGGGTCACGGTGCCATTGGTCCACACGTCAAGAATGAGCTTGTCGTAGTTGGTGCGCTGGCCGACGCGGGTCGCCTCGACGCGGTAGCGCACGCGCTGCACCGGGCTGAAGATCGCGTCGATCGGGATCACGCCCACGACCTGCTCCTGGCCGTTGGTGTACTGCTCGCTGGCGGGCTGGTAGCCACGGCCGCGCTCGATGGTGAGCTGCATCTCGAGCGACGCGTCGCCGGTCAGGGTCGCGATGTGACGATCCTTGTTCACGATCATCACGCCGGCCGGGCACTCGACGTGCTCGGCGGTGACGGCGCCCTTGCCCTTGGCACGCAGACGCAAGACCTGCGATTCGTCGCCGTCCATGTCCACGATCAGGTCCTTGCAGTTCAGCAGGATCTCGGTCACGTCCTCGAGGACGCCGGGGATCGTGCTGAACTCGTGCGACACCCCGCCGATCTGCACGCTGGTGATCGCAGCACCCTCGAGGCTCGAGAGCAGGATGCGGCGGATGCTGTTGCCGATGGTGGTGCCGAAGCCGCGCTCGAACGGCTCGGCCACGAAGCGGCCGAAGGTGTCGGTGCGCGAAGCGGGATCAACGAGGACGGCGGCAGGAAGTTCAAGGCCGCGCCAACGGATGTGCATGGTGAGTCTCCAAGGTCCGGCAGGACAGGTTCTTCGGGACCGGTCAGCCTGCCTCGATCGGATGCTCCAGTCCGCTGCCGGGCGGACCGAGCCCCTTCGGTGAGGCAGGAAAAGTTGGACGGATCAGTGTAGCGAACGGACTGCGTGGATCACATACGGCGCTTCTTGGGCGCCCGGCAGCCGTTGTGGGGCACGCCGGTGTGGTCTTCGATGGTGAGCACGCGCAGGCCGGAAGCACCCAGGGCGGTCACGGCGCTCTCGCGGCCAGGACCTGGACCCTTCACGCGGACATCGCACTCGCGCATGCCGACGCGCTTGGCCTTGCTGGCGGCGCGCTCGCTGGCACGGCTCGCGGCGAACGGGGTCGCCTTGCGGGCGCCCTTGAAACCGGCCGTGCCGGCCGAGTCCCACGCCACCGTCTCGCCGTTGAGGTCGGTGATGGTGACGATGGTGTTGTTGAAGGACGCGTGCACGTGCACGATGCCCTTGACGACGTTCTTGCGGACCTTCTTCTTGGTAGCCATGGTGTGTTCCTTGGGGGGCTCGGGGCCGGATCAGCCCTTCACGCCCTTCTTGCCGGCGACCGTCTTCTTGCGGCCCTTGCGGGTACGGGAGTTGGTGCGGGTGCGCTGGCCGCGGGCCGGAAGGCCCTTGCGGTGACGGTCGCCGCGGTACGAGTGGATTTCCTTCAGGCGCTGGATCTGCGTCTGCACCTGGCGGCGCAGGGCGCCCTCGACGAGATGGCTCTCGTCGATCTCGGCGGCGATCGCCGAGAGCTCCTGGTCATTCAGCGTGTGCGCGCGACGATCGGGATCGATGCCGCACTTGCCCAGGATGTCGGTCGCGACCTTCTGGCCGATCCCGTGGACATACTGGAGGGACACGATGATCTTCTTCTTCTCGGGGATGTCGACGCCTGCGATACGTGGCATGGTCTGGTCCTTTCGGTTCGGTCGTTCAGCCCTGCCGCTGCTTCAGGCGGGGATTCTTCTTGTTGATGACGATGCGCTTGCCCTTGCGGACGACGATCTGGCAATCCTTGGTGCGGCGCTTGATGCTGCTTCGGACTTTCATGGTGTGCTCCGTGTGGTTCCTAATGGTTCCCTGCGATGGCCAGTGGGCTCACTGCTGACGGAAGACGATCCGACCCTTGGTCATGTCGTACGGGCTGAGTTCGACGGTGACCCGGTCGCCGGGCGTGATGCGGATGAAGAACTTCCTCATCTTGCCGCTCACGTAGGCGATGATCTCCTGGTTGTTCGGCAGCTTGACCCGGAACTTGCTGTCCGGGAGCGCTTCCGTCACCTCGGCTTCGAGAGAGATCTTGTCTTCCTTGGGCATGGGCTCCTTTGTGGTGGTGCGGGGGTGATGCGGGGCTCAGGTCGCCCGGGCGCTCCGGATGCGCGGGCCGTCCTGGGCACCGTCGCTGAGGAAGCCCGAGTAATTGCGCATGAGGAGGTTCGCCTCCAGGCGCTGGACGATGTCGAGGGCGACGCTCACCACGATGAGCAGGCCCGTGCCACCGAGGAACTGGCTCACATACGGCGGCACGCCGAAGGCCTCGGAGACGAGCGTGGGGATGATCGCGATGACGCAGAGGAAGCCGGCGCCGACATACGTGATGCGGCTGATGACATCCTCGAGGTACTCGGCGGTGCGCGGGCCGGGGCGCACGTTGGGAATGAAGCTGCCGTGTTCCTTGAGCTGCTTGCTCATCTCCTCGGGCGACATCTGGATGGTGACCCAGAAGTAGCTGAAGACGTAGATGAGCACGATCTCGACGAGCACGTACGGGTACGCGCCCATCTGGAAGTTCTGCGCGAGGAAGGCCGTCGACTCGACGAGCCACTGGCTCCAGCCACCTGAGGTGGCCAGACCCGCGACCCAGCCCAGGATCATGCTCGGGAAGATCATCAGGCTGCTGGCGAAGATGATCGGCATGACGCCCGCGTGGTTCAGGCGCAGCGGCAGGTAGTGGCGGCCACCGCCGTACATGCGGCGACCGGAGACATGCTTGGCCTGCTGGATCGGGATGCGCCGCGTGGCCACGGTCATGATGACCGCACCCATGACGACGGCGACGAAGCACGCGACCAGGAGCACAAGGCCCAGCGCGCCCACCTTGCCATCGGAAGCCTGGACGCTCGGGTTGAAGTTGTCGAACAGCCACTGGATCGCGGCCGGCATGCGCGCCAGGATCCCCGCGGTCAGGATGATCGAGATGCCGTTGCCGATGCCGAACTTGTCGATCTGCTCGCCAAGCCACATCAGGAAGAGGCTGCCAGCCACGAGCGCGGTGACGCCCGAGACGTAGAAGACCATGCGACCGCCGCCCGACACGTACTGCGGCTCGACCAGGTTCTGGCTGTAGAGGTAGCCCAGCCACATGAAGCCCTGCACGAAGCAAAGCGCCACGGTGGCATAGCGGGTGTACTCCATCACCTTCTGCTGGCCCGACATGCCTTCCTTCTTCAGCGCGGCCAGCGGCGGATAGACCGTCTGGAGCAGCTGGAAGATGATCGACGCCGTGATGTACGGCGCGATGCCGAGGCCGAACACCGTGCTCTGCTGCAGGCTGCCGCCCGAGAAGATGCTGGCGAACTGGAGCAGTCGACCGAATCCCGTGGCATCTTCCGTGGCCTTCTCGGCCAGGTTCGACAGCGCGGCCTGGTCGACCCCGATGAGCGGGATCCAGAAGCCAACGCGGTAGATGACCAGCATGCCCAGCGTGAAGAGCACGCGGTTGCGCAGGTCAGGGATGCGGAAGATGTTCAGGAAGGCGCTCAGCATGGGATGGGCATCACGCGACGGTGACGCTGCCGCCGGCCTTCTCGATCTTGGTCTTGGCGGTCTCCGAGAACTTGCCGGCGGTGACCGAGAGCTTCTTGGCCAGGTCGCCGGTGCCGAGCACCTTGACCGGCAGCTTGCGATTGCGCACAAGGCCGACCTTGACCAGCGCGTCGAGGTCGACGTGCGCGCCGGCATCGAAGTGCTTCTCGAGGTCCGACACGTTCACGACCGCGTAGGTCGTGGCGAAGGCGTTCTTGAAGCCGATCTTGGGGAAGCGGCGCATGAGCGGCGTCGAACCACCCATGTAGCCGGGGCGGCTGGTCCAGCCTGCACGGCTCTTGGCGCCGTTGTGGCCGCGACGGCTGGTGCCGCCGATGCCGGAGCCTTCACCGCGGCCGCGACGCATGCGCTTGGTGTGCGCGCCGGCCTTCTTCGTAATGTCATGGATCATCATGTGAGCTGCGCTCCTCTGCTTGTGCTCGGTGTTCGTTCGTGTTCTGGATCAGCCTGCCGAAGGGGCATCGGCTGCGGGGGCTTCAGGGGCCGGTGCAGCGGGTGCCGGTGCTGCTGCTGCTGCGGGCGCTGGCGCCTCGCCACCATCGAATCGGCGACCACCACCACGGGGACCGCCACGCTGGCCACCACGACGGCGATCATCGCCGACGGTGTTGACCGGGGCCTGGGCGCGCGGGCCGCCCGACGACTTGGGCATGAACGCCATGCCGCGTGCGATGGCATCTTCCACGGCAGTCGTGCCGAGGGTGACGCCGCGCAGCGCTTCGACGCGCTCGCGGGTCTGCAGCATGGCCAGCGCGTCGAAGGTGGCCTTGACCAGGTTCTTCGGGTTGCTGCTGCCGTAGGCCTTGCTCAGGCAATCCTTGACGCCGAGCAATTCAAGCACCGCGCGCACGGCGGCGCCGGCCTTGATGCCCGTTCCCGGGCTGGCGGGCACCAGCACCACCTTCGAGGCGCCGAAACGGCCTTCGACGGTGTGGGGCACGGTGGTCGCCTGGATCGGGTAGCGCTTGGTCTTGCGACGCGCTTCGCGGGTGGCCTTCTCGACCGCCTGCGGGACCTGGTTGCTCTTCGCGTAGCCCACGCCGACTTCGCCGCGGCGGTTGCCGACGACGACGAGTGCGGCGAAGCTGAAGCGACGGCCGCCTGCGACCGTGGAGCTGGTGCGGTAGACGCCCACGGTGATGGCGTCGGTTCCGTTGTCTTCAAGCATCTCTGCCATTGGTGGTCCTTGGTGGTTGGCTCAGAACTGCAGGCCGGCGGTGCGAGCCGCTTCGGCGAGGGCCTTGATGCGGCCGTGGAATCGGAAACCGTTGCGGTCGAACACGACCTTCTGAACGCCGGCCTTCATGGCGCGCTCGGCCACGGCCTTGCCGACGGTCGCCGCAGCGGTCGAGTTGCCGCCCGGCGCTGCGCCATCGACGTCGCGGGTGCTGGCGCTGGCGAGCGTGCGGCCCGCGTAGTCGTCGATCACCTGCACGTAGATGTGCTTGAGCGAACGGAAGACGGTGAGGCGCGGACGATCCGGCGTCCCCTGGATGCGCTTGCGCAGCCCCTTCTTGCGACGGGTGCGCGCGGCGAGCTTCTTGGTGCACTTGTCCATGGTCGTTTCCTAA
>Ga0172376_10005012_pt1 | contig 14890 bp, 10 predicted proteins | sample Lak35m_FD_121114 | JGI IMG/M metagenome (GOLD analysis project Ga0172376, IMG submission 121114) | Freshwater microbial communities from Kabuno Bay, South-Kivu, Congo - kab_092012_35m | ecosystem: Environmental > Aquatic > Freshwater > Lake | place: Democratic Republic of the Congo: South-Kivu...
AATGATTCACGGTAATTAACAGTAATCCAATGCCCATAGACCTTAGCTACACCATAAGGTGAGCGTGGATAAAAAGGTGTGGTTTCTGTTTGGGGAACTTCCATGACTTTGCCAAACATTTCTGATGAGCTGGCTTGATAAAACTTAGCGTTGGGACAAGCTAAGCGCATGGCTTCCAGAACGCGCACCACGCCAAGAGCTGTAAACTCGCCAGTCAAAACCGGTTGTTCCCAGCTAGCTTTGACAAAAGATTGAGCGGCTAAATTATATATTTCGTCTGGCTGAATTTCTTTAAAAGCATTGGTTAAGGAATGTTGGTCAATCAAGTCACCAGAAACCAATTCAAGATTGGGATGGTGAATAATTTGCTTAATTCTTTCGAAGTTTTGAGTACTAGTTCTTCTGGTTAAACCATAAACTTTGTAGCCCTTTTCGAGAAGGAGTTCTGCTAAATATGAACCGTCTTGGCCGGTAATACCAGTGATGAAAGCTTTTTTCATGTTTGGCTTCTAAAATAATTTAGTGTTCTTGTTAATGTTTGGTCGATAGGAATTGCGGGATGCCAACCTAAGGCAACAATCTTAGAGTTGTCAGCCACAATGAAATGATTATCGACTGGTCTCATTCTAGCAGGATCTTCAACAACTTGAATCTTTACTTTGGCCATTCTGGTTAGTTTCTCGAGTACGTCTTTGACTTTGATGCCAAAACCCGAGCCAATGTTATAAACTTCGCCAATTTCACCTTTGGTCATGAGCAGGTGGTAGGCACGAACCATGTCTTTGACATCAGTAAAATCCCTAATTGCTTCGAGATTGCCAACTTTAAGAATGTCTTGCTGGTTTTTTTCAATTTTGGCGATTTGTGAGGCAAAAGCGGGGACGGCAAAGTTGGTTTTTTGTCGTTCGCCAATATGGTTAAATGGTCTGGCTCTAATGATTTTTAAGCCCAAGACTGAGTAGACATAGGCCAACATGTCTTGTGTGGCTTTGGAAACAGCATATGGGTTATTGGGCTCAATTGCTGAAGATTCTGATAGTTTTTCTTCTGATTTTTTGTATTGCTCGGCACTTGTAATAACCAAAACCTTGGATTCTTTGGAAAATTTTTTAATAGCATCTAAAAAATTGATTTGTAGATCAATGTTGTTTTGCATAATTTCACGCATTTTTTCAAAACTATTTTCAACGGTGGAAATCGAAGCGAGATGGTAAACATGGTCTGGTTGAAGATTCTTAATCAGATCCTCAACTTCTTTTTGATTACTTAGGTCAAGTTTGTGAATGTTTTCTTTGGGAATGAGTTCGGCTAAAAAATTATCTCTACCAGAGTGGCTAGTGACATGAATATTGCGTTCCTTTTGGGAGATTAAATATTCCACTAGATGTGTGCCAGCGAAGCCAGTACCACCAGTAATTAAAATCACAGGATTATTTATGGTCATGCTTGAGTCAGCCATGATTAAAAGTATAGCACTATTTTTTACGCTGTTGGTCTCGCCAATTGGCAATTTTGGTGTGGTCTCCAGATAATAAAACATCTGGAACAGGCCAGTTATTGAAAGATTCTGGTCGGGTGTATTGGGGGTAAGCTAAATCTCCAGTTTGGTCATGAGATTCGTTTTTATTACTATTTTCGTTACCAAGTGCGCCTGGCATTAGTCTGATAATGGCATCTAAAATAACATTCGCTGCGGGCTCGCCACCGGATAAAACATAATCACCAATTCTCATTTCCATATCAACTAAGTTTTCGGCGACGCGCTCATCTACTCCTTCATAGTGGCCACAAATAACAGTGACTGCTTCTAGTTTCGCCAACTTTTTAGCCCAACTTTGATCAAAGCTTTGACCTTTGGCTGAAGTTAAAATTATTTGTCCGTTTTCTTGACCCTTTTTTAAGCCTAAGCTCTCAAGTGCCAAAAAAATTGGTTCAACTTTCATCACCATTCCTGGTCCACCACCAAAAGGACGGTCATCGGTGGTTTTGTGTTTATCCTGAGCATATTGGCGAATGTCGATAATATTTACTGTCACCAGATTATTTTGTTGGGCTCGTTTGACGATACTTTCATTCAAAACTGAATCAAAATAGTGGGGAAAAAGGGTCAGGATGTTGATAGTCATAACTTTGATTATAGCCGAAAAGCTGTAATCTGGTACAATACACAGCCAATGAGTAGTTCTAATCTGGTACGCGAGCTATTTCCAGATCCAGCCAAAAGAGGATTGGTCATGGAGCCGGTGTGCTGGGATCTCGAACTTCATATTTGGCGATTACTACTCAGCTTGATTGCTACCAATACTTCCTTAGATCTCTTTAATTCTTCAGCCTTAGGTTTCCAAGATAAAAAACCCAGAATGAATCGTTCATTTCTTTTGCATAATTCCCAGTTTGCCAACCAAACCGTGGCTGTAGCGGGCGAAACACCAGGAGTTATTACTTATGATTTCCCACCAGATGATAGGTACATTATGAGGGCAGTTTTGGCTGACAGCACTCGTTTTAATAGGTCATCAATGCAGAATTCTTTGGATAAAAGTCCCGCTTTGCCATCTGTTAAAAAAGAGCTCTTGCCACTGATAGAGAATCGGGACCGCGACTGGTTCGCCAGTGTTTTTGTGGCGATGTTGCCTCACGTCGGTGTTGGCTTAAGTACGTCGGAAAGAACTCAGTTGATGGACAATTTGATTTGGTTTCGTGAATCTTTTCGTTAAATCTTGAAAAAAGTATCCTATAGTAGTATAATAAGCCAGGAACAACGTCACATTATAAAAGAGGCACGTTCACCACGTGCCTCTTCTTGCATTTTAATCAAATTTTATTTGACGTACTTATCAATGATTGCTTTGAGAGCGTCAATACCGACAGCACCTGGAACGAGTTCTTGTGGTTTGCCATCAACAACAACTAAGGTTCCTGGGGTACCAGTGATACCAGCAGTGCCACCAGTAGTCATTTGTTCTTTGACTTTGTTAGCCATTTCGCCTGAATCTAAACAACTTTTGAAAGCTGTAGCATCAACGCCGGCGGTTTGAGCGGCCTCTAAAATTGCTTCTGGAGAGAGTTTGCCATTAGCAGTGTTAACAGCGACTAAAGCGTCACCGTATTTCCAGAAAGCGTTTTCTCCGCCAAGTTTAGTGACACACTCTGATCCCTCAGCTGCTTTTTGAGCATTTGGGTGGAAGGAAAGTGGGTAGTGTCTGTAAACCCAAGCAATTTTGTCTCCATAGTCTTTGAGAGCTTGTTGCATGGTTGGGTGGAAGCGAGCACAGAATGGACACTCAAAGTCTGAGTATTCAACCAAAACAACTTTGGCTTTTTTATTTCCTTGCCAGTGGTCGCTATCAGTTAACTTTGGCATTTTAGCCATGGTTTCGACAGTCGGGCCGGTTGGGGCTGCAGCAGACGGAACGTTATTGGCAACAGTACCACCATTACTTGGAACGCCATTTTTGGCGTAACCTTCTGCTCTTTGCCATTGGTAGCCACCAAAAAGAGCGAGTAGAACAATGACAATCACAGTGAAGTTTCTGTTGATTAGCTTCATGGTTGTCTGTAAGTCTGAATCTGGCATAATGAAATCTAGATTATACTTAATAATGAAGTGCTACATTTTACATAGTAAAAGTATTCACTACTAATATACTAAAAAAATAGCTTATGCAAAGAGGGATAATAAATCTAACGAGAACTGAAGCGCAACTTGCACAGTTATTAGCGGAAAATTCTTCTTTGGATTTAACCAGTTTTAGTGCCAAAGTGCAGTTGGCTATTGATTCAGTTCAGGAAACAAGCAAATTGGAGGTTAATCGTGACGAAGTTGAAGCATTATTAGATGTTTTTCCAGCGCCATCTTCTGATCAAGACCAAAGTTACACAACGCTTAGAAATAAATTACAAAGTTTTTTAATTACCGATAAAATTTAGAGAAATAAAAAGACCGTCATGGGAGGCGCGGAGAATAAATTCTCAACAACGACCACCTAGCAAGCTAGAATCCTAACGACGGCCTAACCAAATATTAGCAAAACGCTAAAAAAATCTATAGGAATTTGTTATAGTCAGTTCAATGAAGCAACAGTTTGTCCATCTCCACGTTCACACAGAATATTCCATGCTTGATGGATTGAATATTATTAATCCTAAAAATAAGCATCATGCTTTGATTGATAAAGCAGTTGAAATGGGTCAGACAGCTTTGGCGGTGACTGATCATGGTGGTATGTATGGTTGTTTGCATTTTTATAACGGCTGTATTAAGGCTGGTATTAAGCCAATTATTGGTTTGGAAGCCTATGTTTCAGCCACCGATCGAAGAGAAAAGCAAGCCAAAATGGGTGCTGACCAGTACCACTTAACTTTGTTAGCCAAAAACGAACAGGGTTATAAAAATTTGATGAAGTTGACCTCATTAGCCAATCTCGAAGGTTTTTCTTATAAACCAAGAATAGACTTCGACTTACTTTTCGAGAATAGTGAAGGCATTATTGTTCTAAGTGGTTGTCCATCTAGTTATTTCAATCGTTTACTTCGTAAAGACAAAGATGAGCAAGCAATTGCGATGTTCAAAAAATTTAAAGATCATTTTAAAGACGATTTCTATGTTGAAATCCAACGACATCCTGACATTGATTTTTTGCCTGAATTAAACAAAAAGCTGATAAAAATTAGTCGTGATTTGGATATTAAGCTGGTGGCCACATCCGATGTTCACTATCTAACTGCCGATGATGCACCAGCTCATGATGCGCTTTTGTGTGTTGGTACACGTAAGTTGGTAGCTGATGAAAAAAGAATGCGTATGAGTGGCGCTGATTATTTCTTGAAGTCCACTGAGGAGATGGTGGAGTTATTCCACGATTTGCCTGAGGCAATTGAAAATACCGTTGAGATTGCAGAAAAATGTAATCTTAAAATTAAAACCGGACAGCTTATTTTCCCTAAATTTGATATTCCTGAGGGTGAAACCATTGACTCATATTTTGAAAAATTTTCTCATCAAAAATTAAGAGAAAAATTTGATAACCCGAGTCAAGAAAAAATTGATCGTCTCAATTATGAAATTAAGATTATTCAAAATAAAGGTTATTCAGCTTACTTTTTGATTACGCAGGACTTTGTGAACTGGGCCAAAGCCCAAGGTATCGCTGTCGGTCCTGGTCGTGGTAGTGCGGCTGGGTCGCTGGTTTCTTACTGTCTTGGTATTACCACGATTAATCCACTACAGCACAACTTACCTTTTGAAAGATTCCTTAATCCAGAGCGTCCAACGCCTCCCGATATTGATTTGGACTTTGCTGACGTTAGGCGTGAAGAAGTGATTAAGTACTGTGCTGATAAATATGGCGCTGAGCAAGTTGCACACGTGATTACTTTTGGAAGAATGGAGGCCCGTGTTTCGGTGCGTGACATTGGTCGTGTTTTGGGTATGCCTTATGAAGAGCCTGACAAAATTGCCAAATTAATCCCAGCGGATCCCGGCAAAAAAACTTCTCTTGATCAGGCAATTAATACTGTTCCTGAGTTAGGTGAGTACTATAAGCAACCAAAGTTCAAAAAATTATTGGATTTGTGTAGAAGAGTCGAAGGCGTGGTCCGTCACTCATCAATGCATGCTGCGGCCGTGATTATTGCTGACCAAGCATTACATAACTACACGCCCATTCAACGTGATAGCAAATCTGGACAAATGATCACTCAATACGACATGTATGCACTGGACTGTAATGTCGATGACTCGGCGATTGGTTTGCTGAAGTTTGACTTTTTGGGCTTGAGAAATTTGACTACCATTCAGCATGCGCTGGAGTTAATTAGACAAACAAAGAATATCAAAGTTGATCTTGATAACTTGCCTTTGGACGATCAAAAAACCTATGATTTATTGGCTCAAGGTGAGACTATGGGTGTCTTCCAGCTTGAATCTGCTGGTATGCGTCGGGTGGCCAAAAGTTTGAAGCCCACTCAGTTTTCTGACGTTTCAGCTTTGTTGGCGCTTTACCGTCCTGGTCCTATGGAACTTATCCCTCAATTTATTGAAGGCAAGCACGCTCCTGACAAGATAGAGTATTTGCATCCCAAATTAAAACCAGTCTTTGAAGAAACTTATGGCGTGATGGTTTATCAAGAGCAAGTGATGGAAATCTTTTCGGTCATGGCCGGTTATTCACTTGGAGAAGCTGACATGATCCGTCGGGCGATGGGTAAAAAGAAAATTTCTATTCTTGATGAGAATAAAAAAAGATTTGTTTTAGAGTCTGGCAAGAGAGGCTACACCAAGGAAGTTGCTGATAAAGTTTGGCAATACATTATGGCTTTTGCTAATTATGGCTTCAATAAGGCTCACGCTGCTAGTTACGCGATGATTTCATACCAAACCGCATATTTAAAGGCTAATTACCCAGTTGAATACATGGCTGCCTTAATGAGTGTGGAAGCTAATTCTCATTCGATGAATGCTGAGGAAAAAGTGGCGGGTGAGGTTGAGGTTAGCAAGAATATGGGAATTATTATTTTGCCTCCAGATATTAATAAATCAGGTAATGATTTTGTTATTGAAGCTAATAAACATTCACTGGAAGGTTATGCAATTAGATTTGGGTTTTCGGCGATTAAAAACGTGGGTACGGTGGCTGTAGAAAATATTTTGGAGACTAGAACTAAACACGGTGAATTTGCTTCTTTTACCGAATTTGTTAGTAAAACTGATGGTAGAAAAGTTAATCGAAGAGTTTTTGAAAGTTTGATTAAGGTTGGAGCAATGGATAAGTATGGAACCCGTTCTTCAATGCTGGAAAACCTTGATTCGATTCGCCAAACTGCCAAGCAGTTTGATTCGGAAATTGAAGGACAGGATAATTTATTTGGCGGAATTGAAGAAAAAGTCCAATCAATGGAAGATACTTTCCCTCAAATTCCTGAGTACCCAAAGCAAGAACTCTTGTCGTTTGAAAAAGAGTTAATGGGTTTGTATTTGACTGAGCATCCAATGGCGCGCAATCTTCAAGCAGTGGCTAAAAGATCAAACAAAAATATTGGTGACTTAGATATTAATATTCATAACGGCCAAACTTTTTCGATTGGTGGAATTGTGGTCCGCGTTCGACAGGTGATGACTAAGGCCAGTGGTAAACCGATGGCTTTTGGCACAATCCAAGACAATAGTGGCAAAATTGAGTTTGTAGTTTTCCCTAAAGTTTTTGAAGAATATGGCAAGCTCTTAGCTGAGAATGAGGTTTTGCTTTTTAAAGGCAAAATTGATGTTAGGGAAGAAGAAATGCAGTTAATGGTGGATAAAATCACTTCTCCAGAAGAGCTTAATATTGACCATCCAGCTTCTGGCTCACATGAGGAAATTATTAACCATCCCGCTTCTGGCTCACATGAGGAAATTTATGTGCCAAGAAAAACTACCAAAGAAACACTTAATTCTTTGGGTGCTTTGCTTAAAGCCAACCCTGGTGACCAATCGGTGGTGGTGGTGATACCAAACGGTGGACAGCCCAAAAAAGTAAAACTTCCTTATGGTGTGAACTGGAACAAAAAATTGGAAGAAGACGTAAAAAAGATGCTGGCTTAAAAGCAAAATTTGCTTTATAATAAGTTCCCATGAGTATTCATGGACTTTTAACCAAAAAAACTTCCCAAAAGTTTCCTACCAAGTATATTTACGTCTCTGGCGGCGTTTTGTCAGGCCTTGGCAAAGGTATCACAGCTGCTTCTTTGGGCGTGATTCTTAAAGAGCATGGTTATCGAGTTACAAATATTAAGTGCGAAAATTACCTCAATATTGACTCTGGAAACATCAACCCAACGGAACACGGTGATGTTTTCTTGTGTGAAGATGGTTTGGAAGCAGATTTAGACTTGGGTACATACGAAAGATTCTTGGGTGAAGAAGTGGGCCATAAGAATTTCACTACTATGGGTGAGATTTATTCTAAAGTGATTGAAAATACTAAAAACTTGGAGTACGGCGGTCGAACTGTTGAGGCTTTCCCATATGTTCCTGAAGAAGCGATTAGAAGAATTAAAGCTGCGGGTGAAGGCTATAACATTGTTTTGGTTGAGCTTGGTGGAACTGCTGGCGAATATCAAAACATGATCTATTACGAAGCATATAGAACGATGAAACTTCGTGAGCCAGAAAATGTTTTGCACTTGCACGTTACTTATTTCCCAAGACCATCACATATTAGTGAGTTGAAATCTAAGCCAACTCAACTTTCAGTGAGACTACTTAATAACATGGGTATTCAGCCAGACTTTATTATTGCTCGTGCCGAAGAAACCATTGACGATAAAAGAAAAGAAAAAGTGGCTTACTTTTGTAATTTGAATAAAGAAGATGTTATTTCCAACCCAGATTGCGAGACGATTTATCAAATTCCTTTGATCTTTAAAGATCAAGATTTGGACTTGAAAGTTCTTAAGAAAATTCATTTGCCAGCCAAACGCACTGATCTTAAATCATGGCGTGAATTGGTCGAGAGGGTTTTGTCTGAGAAAAAGAAAACTGTCAAAATCGCTATTATCGCCAAGTATTTGGCCACTGGTGATTATGAGCTTAAAGATTCGTATCACTCCTTACTCGAATCTTTGGAACATGCTGGTTGGTATCACAAAGTTGGTTTGGACTTGGTTTTTGTTCATGCCGAAAAATTAGAGACTAATGATGCCGATGCTTTGGAAAAATTAAAATCAGCTGATGGCGTAATTGTGCCAATTGGTTGGGGAGCTAGGGGAGTTGAGGGCAAAATCAAAGCTATTCAATATGCTCGCGAAAATCAAATTCCTTACCTGGGACTTTGTTATGGTATGCAGTTGGCCAGTGTTGAATATGCACGCAATGTGGTTGGTTTGAAAAATGCCAACTCCACCGAAGTTGATCCAGAAACTCAGTTCCCAATTATTCACGACATTCCTTTCAATGAAAAATATCAACGTATCAAGGGAGAAGGTGCGAGTATGCGTCTTGGTGCCTATGATTGTGTTTTAAAGCCAAATACTTTGGCTTATGAAATTTACAAAAAGCACCACGCTTTTAAAGATGAAAGAAATAATATTATTTCTGAAAGACATCGTCACCGCTTTGAATTTAATAATGAATATCGAAGTGCTTTGGAAGAAGCAGGTTTTGTGATTTCTGGTACCTCACCCGATGATTTTTTTGTGGAAATGATTGAGTTGCCCAAAAAAACTCATCCATTCTTTATCGCCACTCAGGCTCACCCAGAGTACAAATCTAGACCACTCTCACCACACCCAATCTTTATGGAATACGTAAGAGCAGTTATGGGTCACGCTCAGGTTTGATTTGGAGTATAATTATCTTGTGATCAAGCGTTATTTTCGCCGACATCCAGTTCGCACTCAAAGAGCCTTGGAAATTTTACCTGGTTTCTTTTCGTGGAGCTTAATTTTATTTCCGTTTTGGGGATCATTTATTTTTCCAACCGCAGTTGCGTATTATGTGATTTGTTTTGCTGTCTATTGGTTGTATCGCAGCATGAACATGTCGTTGCTATCTGTTTTGGCACATTTCAAAATCAATGCTTCAAAAAGATTTGATTGGGTGGAATATCTCAAAAAGAGTTTTCCCAAAAACTGGGAGTCGATTCACCATATTATTGTCGTTCCTACTTATAAAGAACCAATTACAACCCTACAAAGAACTTTACAAGCTTTATCTACTCAAACTTACTGCTTGAAAAACATTCATATTATGGTGTCTTTTGAAGAACGTGAGGGTCAAGCTGCTATTGAAAAAGGTAAGCAACTTCAAAAAGAGTTTGGTCATATTTTTGGTGATTTGTGGACAACCTTGCACCCAGATATTGAAGGTGAAGTAAAAGGCAAATCTTCTAATACTTGTTGGGGCGCCATTCAAGCCAAAAAACATTTGGTAGATGAAAAAAAGATTCCGATTGAAAAAATTACTATTACTAGTGAAGACGCTGATGCACTATTTCACAAACATTATTTTTCCAATCTCACTTTTGAGTTTTTAAAATCAGAAAAACCATTTAATACTATCTGGCAGGGTAACATCGTTTTTTATAACAATATTTGGCGCGTGCCAGCACCAGTTAGAGTTTTAGCTTCTATTTTTAGTGTGACTCAAATGTACATTTTGATGAGACAAGATAGATTGGTCAATTTTTCTACTTACTCCACCTCATTAAAACACGTAGAAGAAATTGGTTATTGGGACACTGATGTCATCCCTGAAGATTATCGCTTATTTTTCAAGTCATACTTTGCCAAAAAAGGTGACTTTGAAGTTCAGCCAATTTTCTTGCCAATTTATGCAGACGCTGCTGAAGCTGAGGGAACTTGGGCAACTTATGTTAATCAATATGAACAGCTTAAACGTTGGGCATGGGGAGCAAGTGACGATGCCTATATTATTAAGCAATATGTTTTAACCGAAGGCGTGCCTTTTTGGGATAAAACCATTAGAGTTTTAAAGGTGATTGAAGATCACTTTTTATGGCCAGTTAACTGGTTTGCTATTACTGTCTCTGCGATTTTGCCACCACTGTTGAACGAAGAATTTAGTCGTACTATTTTGGGAAAAACCTTGCCTCAGGTAATTTCTTTATTAATGACTTTGTCATTGGTAGCGATGGTGACAATTTTTGTGATTGATGCGATTAATCGTCCTCCACGTCCACAAAAGAGAAAATTAATTTCTATTTTCGTTCAACCTTTGGAGTTTTTACTTTTACCTTTAATCGGCTTCTTCTTTTCTGCGTTGCCTGGTTTAGACGCGCACACAAGATTGATGCTTGGTAAGTACATTGAGTACAAAGTCACTGAAAAAGTTTAGTTTGTAGACAACTCTTTTTTTTTCATTCATAATGAGCATATGCTCAAGAAACTAAAGGAGTTAAATTGCTGGTTGGATAAGGTAGCGCCAATTTTGATCTTATTGCTGATCGTTTTAATCTTGAGAATTCCCAATTTTTTTGAACCTTATTGGTATGGTGATGAGGCGATTTATCTAACTATTGGCCATGCTTTAGCCAATGGTGGAAGTCTCTATCACTCAATTATCGACCATAAAACTCCTATTATTTACTATTTGGCAATGGTGCCTAATCAACTCTGGTTTAGGTCGCTCAATCTGGTTTGGAGTAGTATTTCAGTTTTGCTGTTTTTCTTTTTAGCTAATCGAGTGATTAAAAATATTAAATTGGTTTATGTGGCTTCGTTGGCTTTTGCTTTATTAACCAGTTTGCCAATGCTTGAGGGTAATATTCCCAATGGGGAACTTTTTGTTATGGGTTTTATCCTCTTGGGGGGATTATTGTTTGTTTCTCATTTTATGGCTGAGTTTGTGGGTGATGAAAAGGAACGAATTCACCGTCGGGGGTGCGAGATTTGGCTATTTAAATTTTTGGGTGGTAAATTCGGTAAAACTGGTTGTCCGATCACTTACTTTATTGCCGGTTTTCTTTTTGGGTTGGGTATTTTAACCAAAGTTCCAGCAATTTTTGATGTGGTAGCTTTTTTGTCATTGGCTTGGTTTGTGGCTATAGAAAACACTCAATGGCGACATTTTAGTTTGAAGCAGTTTGGGAAGAGTTGGTTGCCGATTGTTGGAACAGTGCTATTGACACTAGTTGGTGTTTTAACCCCAATGATTATTTCCGTTCTTTACTTTAATGCGATTGGTCACGGTCAAAATTACCTTGATTATGGCTTGCTCTACAACTTTAAATATGTTCGCAATTGGAGCCTGCCATTTTCCCAACCTTGGCTAGTTTGGGCCTTCAGTCTCCAGGGCAAATTGCTGATTTCTTTGGCAGTTGTTTTGATTTTAACGTTTTTGCAAAAACGCGTTTCATTGCGTTTTAAATTTGTCGCCACTTGGTTAGTGCTAAGTCTTTTCGCTAGTACTTTGTCAAACCGTCCTTATCCACATTACTATTTGCAGGTTTTGCCAGCATTATTGATGACAATTGGTTTCGTTGGCGAGGAGTTAATTAAGTTTTTCATGAAGAGTCGACCGAAAAAATATATTAATCCATTTGATATTATTTTTGGATCAGGCTTAATTGCACTAACGGTGGCTGTTTTTTGGTTGCTGAAAGTCGGTTTCTATCCAACTTTGAGGTACTACTCAAATTTTGTAGCTTATGTCACTAAAAAAGTTTCTCGCGAGCAGTATTATCAAGCTTTTGATTCCTTGATGGCTGACAACTATAAAGCTGCTCAAATCATTCAACAGTCGGATGATCCTTATTTATTTATGTGGGGTGATAATTCAACTCTGTATTCTGTAACTCAGAAAATCCCAACTGGTCGGTTCATTGTTAGTTTTCATGTGCGAGATTTTAATGCTTATGCGGAAACTCTTAATGATGTTATGCAAAAACAACCAGTATTTATTGTCACTATGAACAATGCTCAGCCCCTGCCCGGATTGACTGATTATTTAAATGCCCATTATTTACCCAATAGCAACTTTGATCACTTTGTGCTGTGGAAAAGAATGAGTAATGACTAGGTCAGTCAAATTTCTACTAGTTTTTGTCTTATTTTCAATAACTTTTTTGAGTCAAAAGAATTTAGTGCTAGCAAAAAAGGACAATAACGATAGCGCTTTTGCTGCCTGCGACATTACAATCGGATCAGTTTCAGTTACTCCTGGTGACCCCAAAGAAGAGGTTTTCGCTTCGAGGGCAGAGGGTAACGATAGTTTTTATGAAATGAGAGTTTGCGGGGCTGCTTTGAGTGAGCGCCTTGGAGATCAGGAGGACACACCTATTAACTGCATGGACGCAGGTGACGACGCAGGTCCTTCAAGACAAGAATTAATGGTTTCAATTAATACCTCACTCTGGACCTGGCGTGATTTTTCGTTAAGTAATTTTGATGGTTCTTGTTATTCTGGAACAATTACCGCTAGTTCTGGTCAGGCTTGGGAGACTGGTGGGGTAGATATGGATGTTGAGTTGGACAATGATGATGATCATATTTGCCGAAAGGAAATGCCAGTTTGTCGACGAGTGAAAGTCAAATTCAATAGAGATGTTGTGGAAGATAATGTTTCTCAATGTGATGATTTTATTACCGAACAAAATACCTGTGGTTTTTTAAATATAAACAATGGTGATCGAATAGATTTGGGTGAGGCAGTCACTATTTCCGGTCAAGTTGACCCTCGTACCACTAGCGCTGACTGCGGCCTTGACGAGGTCAATGTAATTACTCTACGAGCTATTGATCCCAGTGATGATCAAGTTTTTAGGGAAGAGTATGTCGCTGGGGAAAACTTTAACATTAACAAGAGTTTTATTCCATCAGGCTTAGGTGTTTATTTCATCGAATATCAAGCCAGAGAATTTTATACCATAGTCAACATTGATAATGCACGCATTTCGTGCACTGTTCAGGTTAGAGTTTGCGCCCCTGGTGCAGCTGAATGCGAGAGTACTGTTGAACCAGACGAAGAAGGTGGGGACGGTGATACTGAAGATGCTCAGTCTTATGAAATCTGTCGTTCCAATCTTCAACCAGAATCAGAAGCCTACAATAATTGTACTGTTTGCTATGGTAATCGGGGTATTTGGACAGCCGTTGGTTGTGTTGATCGCAACCCTTCTGCCATGATTAGCAAAATCATTACCATAGGTGTTGGTATCTTAGGTGGCATCTTCTTACTTAGAATTCTTGCTGCTGCCTTTACTTTTGCTACTTCTCAGGGTGACGTCAAGAAAACTTCAGAAGCTAAAGAAATGTTAACTGAAGCCATTATTGGTGTCTTATTTATTCTCTTTTCAGTTACCATCCTCCAATTTATTGGTTCGAGTGTTTTGAAGATTCCCGGATTTGGGGGCTAAAGCAAAAAGGTTTACTCGATTGTATGAGACTCATTCCTTCGTCTAGTACAATCTCGCAATCCTTTTTTCTCAGAGCAGATCAGAGCAGAGAAGAGGCATAAAAAAACACTCCCAAAGGAGCGCTTTTATACAAGAATTTCAATCTGATTCAGACATAGTGATAGATCTTGCCCAGACAAGGTAGTCATGGGACTTCACTGTTTTACACCAAAATTGCTTTTGGTGGGAGAAAGGGGGTCGTGATTCCCCAAACCCTAACTCCTTAGAAAGGAGGTGATCCATCGGCACCTTCCAGTACCGATACCTTGTTACGACTTAGTCCTCATTGCCGACCTCACCGTAGAAGGGCCACTCCATTGCTGGTTATGGTCTCCCGCTTCGGGCGTTGCCGACTTTGCTGGCTTGACGGGCAGTGTGTACAAGGAGCGAGAACGAATTCACCGCAACGTGCTGATTTGCGATTACTACCGATTCCGGCTTCATGAAGGCGAATTGCAGCCTTCAATCCGAACTGAGGGGCCGTTTGTAGGATTTGCTCAAGGTCACCCTGTCGCTTCCCATTGTCGGCTCCATTGTAGAATGTGTGTAGCCCCAGATGTAAGGGACGTGCTGACTTGACGTCGTCCTCTCCTTCCTCCCTTGCATAGCAAAGGCAGTCTCGTATGACACATATAACATACGATAAGGGTTGCGCTCGTTACCTTACTTAAAAGGACGTCTCACGACACGAGCTGACGACAGCCATGCATCACCTGTATACCACTCTCGAAGAAGGCCTATGTTTCCATAAGCTTGCAGGTATATGTCAAATCTGGGTAAGGTTTTTCGCTTTGTATCGAATTAAACCACATACTCCACCGGTTGTGCGCTCCCCCGTCAATTCCTTTGAGTTTTAGCCTTGCGGCCGTACTCCCCAGGCGCTTTGCTTAACGCGTTAGCTTACGCCACTCCATGCTTAATGCACAGAACAGCTAGCAAAGATAGTTTACGGCTAGGACTACAGGGGTCTCTAATCCCTTTTGCTACCCTAGCTTTCG
>Ga0172376_10005013_pt1 | contig 14890 bp, 15 predicted proteins | sample Lak35m_FD_121114 | JGI IMG/M metagenome (GOLD analysis project Ga0172376, IMG submission 121114) | Freshwater microbial communities from Kabuno Bay, South-Kivu, Congo - kab_092012_35m | ecosystem: Environmental > Aquatic > Freshwater > Lake | place: Democratic Republic of the Congo: South-Kivu...
CAATGCAGCCGGTTTCCTTGATGATTTAAGCTGATCATTGGCACGCTCCATTGATTCTTCGAGTTGTTTGAAGCGTTCAGCATCCTGAACCCGCGTTTCATAGAGCTTTACAGATATTTCCTCTACCTGCTGCCTCAGTTTGTTGAGTGAATTGTAATTGAGCGAATCGGCGATTCCTGCATCCGCACTGGTCGGCTGCGTCTGCGATTCAACTTTCTGAACTTTTTCTTCAGCCGATGTGGTAACTGATACCACCGAGAGCAGAACGTATAATGCAGTCGATATCAGCGAAGTACCAGCAAAGTCTGCCCTGGGGGGTGAATCTTGGAGTTGCAGCATGGGAGGTTTCTCAGGAATATACTAACGAGCTTTCTTGGGATCCGAGGCGAGCAAAAACAGAAGACCTATCAGTGGTGTGAACAGGATGGAGGCCCACAAATACCCCCAATAGCCCCATTTGCGATTGCGACCGATGAAGGCCAGCAGGACGGAGACACCGACATAGACGGCTATGACTACATATTCATTCATGACTATTACCCAATGTTGTTATGAAGTAGCTGGATTTGAAGGAAATAAACAAGCGGGTTAACTGGTATGATTCCACTCTGGCAGGGATGATGTCAGTGGTGCAAGAGTGGTTTTATCCTGGGTTCCTCTATCAGGAAATCAGGACTCAAATACACTAGTGGAGTTGATTTCAGGATGTTATATTGATCGAGTTTTTTTAAACTCACATCAAGAATTGGAAGGTTTTCGACTTTTTCTGAAAAATCATGTACTGACTGATTACTAACGATGGAAGCGAACAAATTTATAAAGTCTTCCGAATTAGTATCATACGAAGCACCAAATTTACCCAATCTGACCGTTGCCATATTGCCAAGATTAGTATCCCCCAGCAAGGAAACAAGAGGAATCCGGTATTCGTCGAGTGGTACCTGAAGCCTGCGCAGCGTGTCTGCATCAACATGTTCTATTCCAGTGACATTGATCATGTCGACCTGTGTCGATAGTTTACCCAGACAACGCGTGAGTTGTTTCTCCATATCTATCGCAGTCACAGCGATTTGTTTTACACCGCAGGTTTCGAGTACAAAGCCGGTCGTGTCGGCAAATTTTTTGATGTTGACCAGTTTGCTGGTTTTTTGCGCGTCTCCGTCCTCTGCATAAATAACACCCAAGCGGTCGAATTTAAATATCTGATGGAGGAAGCCGAGTTGCAGAACCCGTAAATCTGCTTCACTTCTGACATTGACAAATTGTCGGACAAAGCCACTTTTCCTGGAAACTCTACCATCCATCTGGGCAAATTCAGCATTGATGCGGTCGAACTGCCAGAGTATGTAGGGAAAATGTACGGCGGGCAATCGATTCCACTGACCATTCCTGAGAACCTGGAAAAAATATTTTTTTCCTGTTACATCGCCCTTGCCATCAAAGGCGTGTACACCTGTGACACCAACCCAGTATGGAAGATGGTGCAGGGTTGAGGCAATGCTCTTTGGATGGGAGGATTTGCCTCGCTCGATGGCAGCGGCCAGTAACATCAGGGAGTCATAGCCCTGCGCAGCATTTTGATCCGGTATTTTCTGGTAAGCCTGCTTGTAATCGCGGATGAAATCATCCTGGCGCGTATTACCTTCACGGGGACTGTAAAAAGCCGGGATAATGGTGTTATTGCCAGCCTCTCCGACCAGATCTTTCAATGGCCCAAGATTCAGTGAATTACCCCCCATGACAGGAACTTCTATCCCCATTTCCCGAAGTTGCCGAATCATGCGGGCACCCGAGTTTGTGTCAGTGGACAGAAACACCATATCCGGATTTTTCTTGGCAAATTCGGTGATCAGATCACGGTAGTCTATCTGATCAGAGTTGAATGAGCGGCGAGTAACGAAGTGCATGTTCAACTCGACGGCTGAATCCTCGAACAGGAATGCCAGTTCCCGTCGGCTATAACCAAAGGAATAGAGCAGGGCAATGTTTTTGTAGCCCAGCAATTTGGCAACACTGGCCAACTGGCGGGCCATCACCCCGTTATGGGGTATCATGCGAAAAACATAGTTGAAGTTATGGGTAGTGGTATCCTTGCCGGTGGACAGCGGCGGCATGAACACGACCTGGCTTTGCTCATAAATCACCGAAGCCGGTATGGCTACTTCGGTTTTATGGTGGCCCAGTACGGCGGAAACCGTTGAATCCCTGGCTATTTTCATGATGGTGGCGCGATCCTTTGCATAATCCTCATCGGCCTCCTCTATTTGCAGTCGGATTGGGCGACCCAGCAACCGGCCTTCACGTGCATTGATTTGCCTGACCGCCAGCCTTATGCCGTTAAGATAACTTTCAGCCCAGGGTTCCTTGATGGCTGCCACCACGATATCGCCCTGATTATTCAGGGCGTGTTTTTCCCTGGCTTCAGTGATATCCTCGTAATCGGTGCCAAAGCCGGTAAGAACCAGTGAAACCGGTATCGCCGCTACCAGGAAACTTCGAATGACAAACGCAATAAACGACATGGCAGGCCTGCTTATTCCGTATTTAATATCAGGGGAAGACCGTCCTTGCCTGAGCCTACCACGATCACCTTGGCATTTTGCGATTTAGCCAATTCCTTGGTGGCCTGAATGCCTTCATACTTGAGGTTTTCCTGTGACATGCTTTGGTCAATAGTTGAGTGATACTCGTGGATGCCCTTGGCCTCAATGCCCAGTCGTTCGGCTTCCTTCTGCGCGACCTCAAGCCGGTAGACGTACGACTTGGCCAATTCTTCCTGGCTTAGCTTCTCCTCAATCGCGGTCGTGATCGTTTCAGGCATTGAGATACTTCGAATTATAATATCCTCTACTTTGACATAGTTCCTGCCAACTTCGTCCAGGGCTAGAAGGATCGCATTGGTCAACAGACCCTCTTTGTTGGTGTAAATGTCTTCAGCGTCATAGTTACCCAGTTGTTTACGCATTACTGATTCGATCTGGGGAATAATAACCCTGTTAAGATAATCAGGGCCGATTCGCTGGTGAAGCAACCCCAGGACTTCAACTTCGGGTTGATAACGGATGGCCAGCGACAAGGTTATGGTTAATCCCTTATTGCTCAGAATGTTGAATTCGTGCAGTGCAACCTGTTTTCGGGTTTCATAGATATACATGGTGTTGAGGGGGTTGATGATATTGAGCCCCTCTGTGTAAACATAGTCAACCTCGGTGCCGCTGAAAATGTGAAACAAGACCCCATTATAACCAGGATTAATGATGATGATGACCCGATTCCACAAGATGACCAAAAGGGTTATGAGTATGATCAGGGATATCATGAAAGCCGGAACCCGCCCCCACAGCCAGTGCCGGAATCGGGCTCTGGCTTTTGAGAGTTCATCGGTTTCTTCCTGCGAGTCCGCTTCGTTTCTGTTCAGTGACAGGTTGAGGAAATCAGGCAGAATGGGTTTTTCTGATGTTTGCATGGCGACTCGGGTAAGGGGCTGGTTACGAGGTTGCCCAATGAACAGAAATCTTGCTTCAATGGGAACACTGGAGCATGACGAGGAGTGTTCCGGGGGTGGTGTCTGGCTGGTCAGGTTTCACAAACCGGGACAACTCCTGTCCCGGTGTCAGCATTATGACTTCAGGCTTTTTGAACCTGTTCCGGTTGTGATGAAGGGGCAGCAAGATTGTTACGTCTCCCGTCCCGGAAGTCACCAATGGCATCAATCGCCCCCATGAGACCCAGCCCGCCGCCGAGTGCGGCCAGAATGAGAACCGGGTGGGCTGTAATCAGGGCCAACGGTGTCGATTTCACGAACAGAGACAGGCCTGTTCCGGTGACAGCCGAAGTCGTGGTCGCCGTCGCGGCAGTGGTCGTACCGGTCGTGCTGGCAGCGGTCGCCGCCGTGGCCGCACTGGCGGGATCGCTCAGGATGGTCATCAAATCCGAAAAGCCATTTGAAAGGGTATCGGCAAGACTGGCGAAATCAATTGTCATACAGTAACCTCCTCATGTAGATGGACCCGGTTGAACGGGGCTGTTGCGTAAGTTTGTCATGCAGGATCCAGGGCTTGCCCACACCCCGGCAAGGACAGGAAACGACCCTGAATCAGCATGATACAGTAACCACAATGTGTACTTCAGTGCTGAACTTCATCTGAACACTTTCCCGGGGATATTGTCCTTATGGGTTTGAGTCGCACTTGGCTGTAAGCATATCAGTAAAATGATGGCCATGGGTAGTCTGCGCAACTGAATTTTTGTCTCCGGTTCTGACCGGCGGATGCCGGGTCGGATCGAATCTTAATCCCTGTTGATTTATGGTTATATTGTCAACAACTTTATTGCTTGCCTTGTTGGCAACCCTGCTGGGATGTTTACTTGACATGACTCCTCGCTGTTTGCCGGGCACGACGGATAGCCTGATCGGGCGTATTGATGCCCTTCTGCCTCAGATTCAATGTGCCCAATGCGGTTTTCCGGGGTGCAGACCCTATGCCGAAGCCATAGCCAAGGACAGGGCAGACATCAATCGCTGCCCCCCTGGAGGCGAAGACACCCTGCGTGCATTGGCCGATTTGCTGGGCAGGGACACCAAACCCCTGGATCCCCGGTATGCAGGAATCCCGTCACCGGGTGTGGCTTTTATCGATGAAGCACGCTGCATTGGTTGTGCCTTGTGCATTCAGGTCTGTCCTTTCGATGCCATTCTGGGGGCTCCCCGTTTCATGCACACCGTGATGACTGCAGAATGCACGGGCTGCGAACTGTGCATAACACCCTGTCCGGTTGATTGCATCCGCATGATCTTTACGCCACGTGCAGACCAGGTTATCAGGAAGGCATTAAATCCTGAAGAAACCGGTTCAGTCGCAAACGGTCAACATGCTGCATCACCACCACATGTGCCCACGATGCCTCAACGGCCAGATTCCATTTTTTTATGACCGGGTCAGGCGGGGGGCGCAGACACACGATATTGGAGTACGCTGCCCGATGATTTGGGTAATTCATTCGGGTCAATTCATTTTCAAGATATCGAGCATTTTCAATACATTCATGAACTTCCCGGCTCAGGCCTGACCAACCCCGGGTCATCAAGGCATACCAGAGAAAGATCGGCGCGTGTCCATTACGTGATCCCAGCAAGGTAGCGTCCAATGCCCTTATATAGTCTATGTAAGGCGCGGAAGGACGGGTACGGGTGATGACCATGCCGCACGGAAATGGACATCCCGGAAATTTGTGCCCGGAAACGGCCAGACTGTGTATGTTCAGTCCGAAATCAGGGCAGGGCGAACCCGGCATGAACGGCAGCATCATGCCGAAAAGGGCAGCATCGCAGTGAATATGAAAGCGTGAAATGCCCAGACCTTCCAGGAGCCCAATTACAGTGTCCACGCGATCAATGGCCCCCCTCATCGTGGTGCCAATGTTGAGCGACAGGATGACAGCTTCGGTATTTCGTTGTCGGAGTGCGATTTCCAGGGCAGCGTAATCCATTTCACCGGCCTCATTTACCGGGATGATCCGATGCGGCAAACCGAGCAGGTGAGCACTCTTCGGGATGGAGTAATGGCTGCTGGCTGAAAAATACAACAGGGCATCCGGATGATCATCCCGCGCCCTGGCCAGACTGTAGAGATTGGCTTCCGTGCCACCCGAGGTGATGTATCCATGACAGGCCTCCTCATCCGATAACCCGTAAAGACCTGCCATGAAGCGGATGACTTCCTGCTCGAAACCGACCGAGTTCAAGCGCAGGTTTTTTGCCTCTTCCCCGGTACGGGTTCCGACGTTGTTCAGGGGCAGACACAAAAAATGCTGCAAGGGTTGCAGAAACTCCAGATTCAGATTGGACGGATAGCCTATCGAGTCTTTATACCCCTCAGTCTGGTTGTAAAATTCATGCAGCCGTTGATTGATCGATTCGGTATCCATTTTTTTACCCGTTATGCCCCGTTTGTCGTGATGGAAGTCCGGGTTTTATGCAACAATGCGCCTGCATCCAGGGACAGGGAGAGCCTCCCGAAGTTGTCGGCATCTTCCCGTTGACAGAACCGGTTTGGGATCATGAAATGCCGCGCTTGCGGGTGAGCGTAACGAATTCTTTCTGTTTATCCATACAATTCAAGTCGTGATGTGCCATGCCTGCTCTGCTCCAGTTACTACTTGCCGACCCTGATTTCCCGAGAATCCGCCTGGCCCTGCTCCTGACGCTTTCTGCCGTGGCCAGTGGCGGCTTCCTCATTGCCCTGAATCTGGCCGTGGAGCAAATGGTGGCCGGTCAGGCCAGTCCGCAGGACGGGCTGATTTTGCTGTTGCTGTTGTCATTGTCGGTCATTACCCAGTATTACGCCCTGTCGCAAATGGGCGTGTCCCTCGAAGATGCCATACTCAAAAAGCGTTTACTGTTGGCGGCGCGTTTGCGTTACGCCGATCCGGGATACATAGAAGATATCGTCGATGCCCCGTCCAGGGCCATTCTGGTCAAGGACAGTCAAATCATATCGCAAGCACTACTGCCAGCCATCCGGTTGATTCGATCCCTGGCGGTGCTGGTGTTCATATTGATTTATCTGGTTGCACTGTCGCCTGTCTTTTCAGTGGTGGTGCTGGTGAGTCTGATCGCCTACCTTTACGTGGAGAAACGCCTGATTCAACCCCGTCTGGCACTGCAACTGCGCACGACCTGGGCCAGTCACCAGACCTTCTTCCACTATGTACAGGATTTTTTGGCCAACATGCGAACCATCCGGCAATACCGTGATGCCAGCGATGAGGCCTTGAATCATTACAATCATCTGGCTGCAAACATGAGCCAGGAGAAGCGGGTCATCAACCAGGTCGTGGTCAGTGAGTTCACTTTCGGTTATGCCCTGTTCCACTTCATGCTGCTGCTTCTGCTGGTCTTCATACCGGGCCTGACGGGAGGGTGGGGTGCTGATACCACCAAATTATTGCTCACCACCGTTTTTCTGATGGCTGAACTGCTGCCCCTGCCAGGTCACTTCCCGGCTCTGGCCCGGGCCAATGCGGCCATTGAGGAAATGGAGCGTCTGGAGGGTGTCATCAAGAAATCGCCTCATTTTGAATCGCCCGGTCGCATGACCCAGGAAGGGATGAGTGATTTTTCCAGTCTGACACTCAGTGATCTGCACTTCGCCTATGCCGTTCCGGAGGGTGTGACACCTTTTGGATTAGGGCCTTTGAATCTCGGAATCAGAGCCGGTGACTGGTTATGCCTGACGGGTTCCAGTGGCAGTGGCAAGTCTACACTGATCAGAATCCTGGCGGGTCTTCAGACTGGTTATTCCGGTACTTACTCGATTGATGGCCAACCTCTGGAACCGGATCACTACCCGTTGATGCGGGAGTTGTTTGCCGTAGTCTGGTCTCAGGAACAACCGGTGCAGCGTTTATCCTGTGAAGATCCCAGGCAAATGCCGGGCTGGCTGGATAAATTTGATTTGACTGGAAAATTGCGACACCTCAATGGACAGTGGGTCGTTCCGGTGCCGCTGTCTACGGCAGAAAATAAACGAGTCCTCTTGCTCAAGGCCATACTGGAAGACCGTCCTGTTTTGCTGGTGGACGACGTGCTGGGCGATCAGGATGAGGCTTTCAGGGAACGACTCTGCCTGGATATTTTTCCTGCCCTGAAAAAGCAGGGTAAAACCCTGGTGATCGTCAGTCGCGATGCGCCCTGCCTGGAACTGGCTGATCGGGTTCTGACGTTACATCAGGGTCGCCTGACGGAGTAAACATCATGTTGATACTGGAAATCCTGGCTTTGGGAGGGCTTAGTTATGTGGGCACCCGTGTTGCCCGCCACCGGAAGAACAAGGTGGCCCTGGAAAAAAAAGGCACACTGGCCGAGGCGGACAGTGTCGTTTCTCCGCCGCCGGTCAAGGTTCCGGTTTCGCCAGCGCGTATAAAACGTGATTTGCGCCTGTCGGGGGTTGCCCTGGGACTGGCTTCCTCTGGCGTAATTCTGGGGGCTCCCCTGTTGAGCGTGATGAGCTTGCCGAGCCTCATTTCCGTGTCCCTGCCGACTTTCCGATCCGCACTACGCGAACTGCGTCAGGGCCAGATCGAGACCGATGCCAACACAAGTCTGCGGTTGCTGCTTTGCATGGTTAGCGGTTTATACGGTCTGGCGGCACTTGATCTCACGCTACAGATGGCATTCAGACGGCGTATCATGCAGGCGGAACAGGACTTCAACGAGCGACTCGCGGTCGTTCTGGGTCAACCCACCGAAACCGTATGGGTTTCTCATGATGGAGCCGAACTCGAAGTTCCCCTGCATCAAATCAACAATGAGACGACAATCCGCCTCAATGCCGGAGATATCATTCCCTGTGCGGGTATTGTGAGCAACGGACAAGGACGGGTTCGCCCGATACTCGATACGGATAGCAAGGCTGAGTCAGTGGATATCGGGGACGCTGTCCAGGCTAGCTATGTCATGGTCGAAGGCCATCTCGAGGTCAGCCTCCAGCATTTACCCGTCGTTTTGCCGGATCTGCGTCAGGAGCTCGAACAGGCCGCTTCGGGTAAAACAGCACTGGCCAAACTGGGTGTGGAAACCGGAACCCGCCTGGCTCCCTGGATGATGGGGATATTTCTGGTCGGCCTGCCTTTGGTCGGTTTCGGTCGTTCTTCGGTTTTTTTGACGACCCGTCTGGGCCAGCAAATGGATGAACTGGGGCCGTATACCTCGCGTCAGGCCATCACGGCGGGACTGGAGCATGGCCTGTTCATCCGGGAACTACCGGCTCTGGAACGGGCCAATACGATCGATGCAATCATGTTCGATGCGGCCTTGCTGAATCATCCGGCCGCCAAAGGCCTGGTTTATCCCCTGTTGGCCAGTTTGCGCAGCCGACGCAGGCCTGCACCGGTGTCGATGGGAATCACCAAACCCTTCGCCCTTTACGTCGTCGCAGATGACGATGAGACGGGACAAGTCCTGAAAGACACCTTCGGCTTCGATGATTACTTCAATGAACCGCTGGATTGGGGACGCATTCGTTTGATCAAAAGCCTGCAACAGGCCGGGCGACAGGTTTGTTACCTGGGTTTACCCGATCAGGGCGATTCGGTTTTGAAACAGGCAACCCTTTCTGTGGCCTGGTGTCCGGATGGTTTGCCCAAATCGTCTTCGGCTTCCATTCTGCTCGGGCGTGAACACCTGCGTGATCTACCCTCCCTGTTCGATCTGGCGCGTGCCTTTGTGACCCGGCAAGGCAGTAATTTCCTGACACCGCTCGGTGTCGATCTGCTCAACATATCCACCAGTGTATTCCTTGGCTTCGGCCTGTTCTACTCGGTCATGTTTTCCAACGTTGCCGCTCTGGTGGAGGTCAGCGGTTCCGGTTTCGTCAAGCGCGAACCGCTATCCGCAGGTTCCGACGACACCGACCGGTCTGCAACATGAAACTTCCCCCATGACCCGACGTACCCGCATCAAAAAACTGCCGGAGGGCACACACCCGGCCACCATTGAATCCTTCACTCATGAAGGCAGGGGTCTGGCCCGGATCGAAGGCCGTCCGGTTTTCATCGACGCGGCCTTGCCGGGCGAGCAGATTCAGTTTGCCTATACCGATGTGCGGCGGGATTATGCTGAAGGTCGTGTGGTCTCGATAGAGGCGGCATCGCCCGATCGGGTCGTGCCGCGCTGTCCTCATTTCGGAATATGCGGGGGATGCAGCCTGCAGCATCTGGCCGAAACCCGTCAGATCGAGGTAAAACAAGCCTTGTTAATGGAACAACTGCAGCGACTGGGACGACTCGCTGAACCCGCATCCTTTCCTCCCCTGACCGGGCCCCACTGGGGATACCGTCACAAAGCCCGTCTGGGGGTTAAATATGTTCGCAAGCGGGACAAGGTCATGGTGGGATTCAGGGAGCGGAGCAGTGCCCTTATCGCCGAGCTGGAGTCCTGCCCGGTGTTGCATCCCCGGGTAGGGTTGCATTTGCGTGATCTGGCGGCCTGTATTGCGACGCTGGACATTCGCGAACGGGTGCCCCAGATCGAGGTCGCTGTCGATGACGAGGCTGCGGTCTTTCTGATCTTCAGGGTTCTTGATGAACCCTCTGCGTCTGATCTGGAGCGGTTGATCGATATGGCACGGCAGTTCGACTTTGTGATTTATCTGCAACGGGGCGGGCCAGACACCGTCGTTCCCCTGTATCCACCGCGCCCCGAACGCCCCGTTTATCGCATTCCCGCTGTCGGGGTCACTTTTCGGTTCGAACCCACCGATTTCACCCAGGTCAATACCGCCATCAACCGGGCCATGGTCGAGCGGGTGCTGGATATCCTCGACCCAAAAGCCAACGAGACGCTACTCGATCTCTTCTGTGGCATTGGCAATTTCACCCTGCCATTGGCCACCCGTTCCCGCCAGGTGGTGGGGGTCGAGGGTAACGCGACCTCCATCGAAAGGGCTCAGGAAAACGCTCGGCTGAATGATTTGAGCAATGTCAGCTTTCATCTGGCTGACTTGAGTCAACCGGTGACCGACCCGGCGTGGTCGGCGCAACGTTATGACAAAATTTTGCTGGATCCTTCCCGGGCGGGAGCCAGTGAAATACTGGAGCGCGTGCCGGACTGGCAGGCCCGACGTATCGTTTACGTATCGTGTAATCCGGCTACGCTGGCCCGGGATGCCAGTATTCTGGTGCATCGCTATCAGTACAGACTGGTTCGGGCCGGGGTGATGGACATGTTTCCGCACACGGCACATGTGGAATCAATGGCCTGGTTCGAGCGGGAATCGTGGTAGTTCGGGTTGCACCAGCGCGGTATCTCCGGGTCAGCCTCGGGGATCAGCGTCTGGCGGTGGTCGAGCAGGATGTGATTATAAGCCAATACCCGGTCTCTACCGCCCTCAAGGGGGCCGGTGAACGTCACGGCAGCGGGTGTACACCGCGTGGCTGGCTGGTGATCCGGGCTAAAATAGGGCAGGGATGCCCCAGGGGAACGGTTTTTGTGGGTCGTCGTCCGACCGGCGAATATTACGATGAAGCCCTTGAGGCCCGATTTCCGGATCGGGACTGGATTTTGACCCGCATCCTCTGGCTCGGTGGTCTCGAAGCCGGATTCAACCGTTACGGTGAGGTCGACACCGCACGTCGTTACATCTACATTCACGGCAGCCCCGACCAGGGTGTAACCGGAACCCCGGCATCACACGGCTGTATCCGCATGCGACAGGACGACGTGATGAGCCTGTTTGACCAGATTTTGCCAGGTACCCACGTGCAGGTTCAGAAGTAACGGCTTAAATCCATGTCGCGGTAAAGCCCGGCCACCTGATCGGCGTAACCGTTAAAGGGCAGGGTAGGGCGTTTGAAGTACTCACCGATCCGGCGTTCGCGGGCCTGACTCCAGCGGGGATGGTCGACTGCCGGATTCACGTTGGCATAAAACCCGTATTCAGACGGTGCGGCCCGATTCCAGGTCGTGGCAGGCCGGCTTTCCGTCAAACGGATACGCACCAGTGATTTGGCACTCTTGAAGCCATACTTCCAGGGAACCACCAGCCGTACCGGAGCCCCGTTTTGAGGGGGAAGCGGCTCACCGTACAGCCCTAGAGCCAGCAGGGTCAGGGGATGGGTAGCTTCGTCGATCCGCAAGCCCTCGGTGTAAGGCCAGTCCAGTATGTTCGATTTCTGTCCGGGCATCTGCTCAGGATCATGCAGCGTCGTAAATTCGACATATTGGGCATTGCGGGTCGGCTCCACCCGTTTGATCAACTCGACCAGCGGAAAGCCCAGCCACGGAATCACCATGGACCATCCCTCCACACAACGCAACCGGTAGATTCTTTCTTGCAGGGGTGCCAGTTGCCGCAGTTCGTCCAGATCAAAACGGCGGGGTTTGGCAACGGCACCGTCCACCAGCAGCATCCAGGGATCGTGTCTCAGGGTATGCGCATTGCGGGCCGGATCGGTTTTGTCCGTACCAAACTCATAAAAATTATTGTGGGTGGTGACTGCTGCCCGGGGAGTCAGTTTTTCGGGGTCGACTTCGCCTCTGGATTCCGCGCTGCCCAAACCCAGCCACAGACCGGCAGCACTGCTCAGGCCGGCTTTGAGGAACTGGCGACGCGATCCGTAAACGTCCGCAGGGGTGATGTCACTGGCCTTGATAATCACGATGTACCTCCACAGGGGAAAGACGACTGGAATCGTTCGCGATCCAGTCACCGGATTGGCCGCCGGATTTTTGCAGCAACCTGACGGCCTCGATGCACATGCCGCGATCAACCGCCTTGCACATGTCATAGATGGTCAACAAGGCTACCTGTACGGCCAGCAAGGCTTCCATTTCCACGCCGGTCTGCCCGGTGGTTTGGGTTCTGGCTTCACAGCGTATCCGCTTTTGTTCAGCCTCGAATTGAAAATCGATGCCGACATGGGTCAGGTAGAGCGGGTGGCAGAGCGGAATCAGGTCTGCGGTTTTCTTGCTCGCCATGATGGCGGCGATACGGGCGATGCCGAGCACATCGCCTTTTTTATGGTCGCCGTGACGGACATGTTCGAGGGTTTCGGTCTGCATACGGATGTAGCCTTCGGCGATGGCCACGCGCCGACTGTCGGGTTTATTACCCACATCAACCATGTGAGCCTGGCCTTTGTCATTGAAATGCGTCAGTGGTGAAGTCATGGCGACGATTTTTTTGAAACTCATTTCTGGAGACACACAAGATGAATACGAAGCTTGCCGATTTGTTCAAACGTGTCAGTCTGGGTGTTTATGTGGTCGGTGTGACCGACAGCCACCGCAAAAGTGCCTTTACCGCCGCCTGGATTACCCAGGTATCCTTCAATCCACTCCTGCTGCTGGTCAGCGTCAATCCGCACGGTTCGACTTACCCCCTGCTGGAGAGTGGGGGAGTCTTTTCGGTGAATGTACTGGGCCAGGATCAACCGGAACTGGCCCGTCACTTCGGCACTCCGGGTCTGCCTGACAAACTGGCCGGTCTCCACTGGCAAGGCGGTGTGACCGGATGCCCCTTGCTGGACGATGCCCTGGCCTGGTTCGAGTGTGAGGTCAGTGCCATTCATCCTGCTGGTGATCATGTCATCGTACTGGGGCAGGTGGTTGCAGGTGAGTTAAGGTATCCGGATCGCTTGCCGCTGATTTACCGCGATACCGGGAATATGGATGGTGCCGAACGCTTTTACCCCTTATCCCTGTAAACAACCCGACTGCCCGAAGCCCGATCGTGCCAGGTACGTTTTTCAGCATCGATCAGCATGCAGAAGTAACCGCAACCGATAAAACCCAGCGAGAAAAAACCCGTCAGGTAGCGAATCAGGGCCTGTTTCCAGGTCAGCGGCTGACCGTCGTTTGTCATCACACTGATCTTCCAGGCCCGCATCCCCGGTGTCTGCCCACCGTGAGTCCAGCACCAGCCCACAAAAACAAAGCAAACGATCAGCAGGTAAAGTGACAGGATGGGATCGTTAGCGGCAAAAGCCCGCCCGCCGTTTAACCACACGGCGATTAACGTGGCAAAAAAACAAACACCGACAATCACCAGTCCGTCGTAGCACAAGGCCAGCAATCGCACCAGCAGACCGGCAGGGGGGGATGTGGTTTTCATCCGTCCTGACGACTGGCCAGGGCGAACCGTCCGCCAAAAAACAGGGCAAGATAAACCAGTGCGCTCACCAGGATGACGGAAATGATGAGGGGGGGGCGAATCAGGGGCATGACCAGCAGTAAACCCAGAACGGCAGCAAAAAAACTGGCTCGCACCGGATGATTCAGCAGTTGGTTCAGTATCAAACGCGGTTTGTACATGGCGGTTCTCCATTGAATTATTTTAGTCAGGGGAAATGATCCGGGCCTCGATCATCGAACAGCCCGATCGTAGCCTTGATGTAGCGAAGCGCAATCGGGGAATTACGGTGGGGAGCCAGACTGGCCGCTTACCACCGCGTATTTTTGGGCTGGGGGATGACCCAGACCTGATCCGGGCTGGCCATCAGAAGGAAAAACGGCCCGGGTGACGGCGAGGTGGAGGGTACTGCAAGAGCGTCGACGGGGTCAATGTTTCACCGGATCCGCAATGGTCTGAATGAGATGAAATTCTGCGTCTTGATTTTGTTATATTGTATCATTACAATGCAAGCTCTCTCCCGATCTGCCTGCGGGCTGATTCATGCCTGATTCCGCGAAGGGCCGGGCTTACCATCCAACCTTGTGTGTCGCCGCCATGTCCAGTAGAACCCCTGATTCATTCCCAACGCGGGATGCCCTGATTCCTGCCTTATTGTGCATTCCGGCCCTGCTGGGCAATACCGCCTGGGCAGGTGAAGCCAACATCAGTACACTCGATGAAGTCGTGGTATCGGCCCCGTTGCCACAAAAGTTGTCGGAGAGTGCCCGACCGGTAACCGTGTTGAGCGATGAAGAACTCCGCAACAAAGTCGGCGGCACCATTGGCGAAACCCTGAAGCAGGAACCCGGCATCACCAGCCAGTCTTTCGGGCCTGGTGTCGGTAGCCCGGTCATCCGGGGTCAGGCCGGTCCCCGGGTGCGGGTATTGCAAAATGGTCTCGGTAACAACGATGTCTCCAATCTCAGCCCGGATCATGCCAATGGGGTCGAGCCGATCCTGGCCGAACGGATCGAAGTGCTGCGGGGGCCCGCTACCCTGCTGTACGGTAGCGGTGCCATGGGCGGCGTAGTCAACGTCATCGACGACCGCATCCCGGAACAGGCACCCGCTCACCCGGTCGGCGGAGCGGGCGAACAACGCTACGACTCGGCTCTCGATCAAACCAGTAGTGCCTTCAAGCTGGAGGGTGGCGGCAAGGGTGTGGCCTATCATGTCGATGGCTTTTTTCGCGACAGTGGTGACGTGTTGATTGGCGG
>Ga0172376_10005014_pt1 | contig 14889 bp, 7 predicted proteins | sample Lak35m_FD_121114 | JGI IMG/M metagenome (GOLD analysis project Ga0172376, IMG submission 121114) | Freshwater microbial communities from Kabuno Bay, South-Kivu, Congo - kab_092012_35m | ecosystem: Environmental > Aquatic > Freshwater > Lake | place: Democratic Republic of the Congo: South-Kivu...
AACTCTTTCCCGTTCCGTCGAAGAGGCGACGGGCACGCTGATAGCCATCGCGCCACATCTCGATGGCTGCGGCGGCATGTCCGCGTTCTTCGAGCAGCAGCCCCAGCATCGCTGCCGAGGCCGCGTCGGTGTAATGCTCCGAATTTCCTCGGTCGGGAATTGCCCGCACCAGACGCAGATCAGCTTCGCAATTCTCCCTGTTGCCGATCGCATAGTTTGCCCGCGCCCGCTCCAGCAGCAGCAGCGGACGATGATGCGGACTGTTGAACGGAACCATCGGGACTCGACCCGATAATGACGCATCGATCTCGTCGATCGCCCGCTTCGAGTCTCCGAGAAACCGCAGGATGCGGCAGAAGTGTCGCATCGTTGTTCCATCGCGGCTGCGTTTGAGCAATGGCTCGATCGCCTTCAGCGCTTCAGGCCACTTGCCGAAGTAACGATAGACCCGCACCAGCTCCATCTGATTGAAGAAGTCGCCGAGTCCATCGGAACTCAGCATGCGGTCGATCGCTGCCGCTCGTTCGATCTTCTGCAAACGCTTCGCGTCGAACTGCAGAATCCCGCCGATCGACAGAAAGGCCTGCGAGTAAGTCGACAGAATCTCGTCCCGCAACTCGACCGGCACGATCACCGCGAGTTCTTCGAAGCGAAAGCGTGACGAGAGAATCTCAACGATGCCGTCTGCCTCATCCGCCTGCCCGCGCCGCAACGCACTGACGAGCATCTGCATTCCTGAGAGCGCGGCCCATGAGCTTTGCTTGTCTGCCAGCAACGGAGCGAGCACTTCATCGGCTTCCACCGATCGCTGCAGAGCCATCAACGTCGCGCCGAGTTTGTAGCGTGCTTCCTGCTGAGCAGCTTCGTCGTCTGTCTCGGTCATCTGCTGCCGGTACTTCCCGGCGGCCTCTGTGAACCTGCCGGCATCAAAGAGTTCGTCGCCTTGTTCCAGCTTTGAACCCGCGACCGCTCGCGGTCGATGCTGAGCGACAAGCGACATCACCGGTACGTTCGCCGGCCAGCGCACGGCAAAGACTCCCGGAACACTCGACACCAGTGCAAACGGATCCGTGAAGCGGATCGGTTCGAGCAAGCCGACTTGAAACTCAAGCTCGCTGCGCTGTCGTCGTGCCCTCAGTTCCAGCGGACCCGTTGGCAGCGAGTCCGCCTCCATGATGCGTCTCAGCAGAGGCTGTCCGTGCCGCCGCAGCTCAGCAACGAACTGCTTGTCGTTCGAGTCGATCGGATCGGCTCCGTCTTCGCTCGCCGTTGACGGACGCATCGATGCATCGATCACTCGAACCACGAAGTCGTAGCCGCGCCCCGTCGAAGCGTTGAGGCTGAGTCCGACTTCCGTTGCTGCCCGCCACTCGGGGCCGAAGACCGCAGCGAGTTCGATGTCATCCCGGCACGGCATCAACGTCGTTGTCTGAGGAGCGACGACATACTTGAAGTCAGCGGCTGACGAGTTTGTCTTTGCCGCGTTGTTCACGACGAGAGTTGTTGAAGAGTCGGTGTGAGTCGGCAAGAACGCGCCGTTCGCCAGTCTCACTCTGCCTGCGCCGAAGATCTTCGTCAGTGGATCGCTCACGGCCTCACTATTCGTCGCCTGCTCCGTTGAGTCGCCTTCCTGCCGCGACGACACCAGATCGCCGGCCACTCGTTCAAGGCTCGCCTCAACGGTCTGTGGAGCATTCAGTTCGAAGTCGATGATCCAGTCGGTCAGTCGTCCTTCCAGCAGCCTGAGCAGCTCATCCCCAGTCGCCGGAGCGCGGTCTTTCAACAGCAGAATCGAAGTGCGCAACGACTCGGCGCTGTCGCTGCTGAGTTTCGGTCGCTTGAGGTCTCTGCGAATCAACCCGGCATAAGCATCTGTAATCCGACTGACATGATCGACCGGACTCTGCTCGCTGTGCTGCCGGAGCAATGCGATGCGAGCGGCCAGTTCATCTGCTGCCTGCAGCCATTGAGGCGACAGTTGCGCGTTGTCGATCGAGCGTTCCAGCTCGGTCTGCAGATGCGCCAGCTCGCGCGTCTGAGCGGCTGATTTCGCGAACGAATACCCCGCTGCGATTGCGATGCCGAGTACGAGCACTGACGCGACGAGTGCCGCTGCCAATGGCTTGCGTCTGCACCAGCGCCAAGCGCGCGTCGCGGCATTCACGCGCCGCGAACGAATCGGCTCACCGGCGAGATAGCGACGCAGTTCTTTCGCGAGTTCTCCGGCAGAGGCGAGCCGATCTGCCGGCGCCTTTTCGAGACATTTGAGGCAGATCGTTTCGAGGTCTCGATCAACGGACGGATTGAGCAGACGCGGCGAGACCGGCGGCGACTCAACGACGTGCCTGAGCGTCTCCATCATGGTCGCGCCTTGAAAGGGCGGCCGGCCGACGAGCAGGCAATAGAGCACCGCGCCGAGCGAATAGAGATCCGACAACGGCCCGACGTCGCGGATACGTCCGGCCGCCTGCTCGGGCGGCATGTAGGAAGGAGTCCCCAGAACCTGGCCGCTGGCAGTCAGCCCGCTGTCGTTCTCGATCGACTTGGCGAGTCCGAAGTCCGTCACGCGCGGCTGCCCGTCGCGAGTCAGCAGAATGTTCCCCGGTTTGAGATCGCGATGCACGATGCCGTGCTGATGCGCGTACTCGATGGCCTCGGCCACTTCCTTCACGAGCGACGCTGCTTCCCGCGGCGGCAGCGGTCCGCGACGCACCCGCTCAGCAAGACTCTCGCCATCAACGAAGCCCATCGAGAAGTAGTGCTGTCCGTTGTGTTCTCCGACCTCATAGATCGGCACGATGGCGGGATGCTCCAGCCGGGCCGCCGCTTCGGCTTCGGAATAAAAGCGCTGAATGTCGCCGTCGGACGCAAGCTGTCCCTGCAGAATCATCTTGACCGCGACCACTCGATTCAGCCGCATCTGCCTGGCTCGATAGACGACACCCATGCCCCCGCGAGCAATCTCCGCGAGCACTTCGTAGTCGCCAAACGACTTCAGCATCACGCCGCCGCGGGCGGTCCTGACGAAGTTCTTCGAGTCCGGCGATTCGACCTGAGTCTCGCTGTCATCCGGTTGTTGAATGACAGTTCCCGAGACCGACAGAGCGGGCCCCTGCCCTATCGCTGGCGCCTCCGTTTCAGACGTCCCCTGCGAAATCTGCTGTGGACCAGAAGCGATTTCCAGCGTGTCAGTCGCTTCACGCTGTGACTCCGCGAGGAACTCCGTTCGCGAAGGATTCGAGCCTGCCTCTGTTCCATCAGCCACGACCGGCACAATGACGGTCCGTCCTGCCTCGGATTCGCTCGCCGTCTCCCGGACCGAGTCCGGAGTGCTTCCCTGCTGATCGCTCTGAGTCTGCTCATCCATTATCAATCCTCAGTCGTGATGCCCCCGGTGTCCGGCGCGCGGGGTTGTACCTCGCACGGTCATGAACGAGGCCTTTGATCGGTTTCTGATCCTCAGATTGAGAGCCGGGAACGGGGGAAATGTGGCGGCGATCCGGGGCTGAGAAAACAGAAAAGTCCTCAGGAAACGCGACGGAAGCCGATCATTGACCTTCAGATGGATAATCACGCGGAGAGTTGATGCGGTTGTGAGCAGCAGAGCGTCAGCCGCCGGTATTTCCGCCGGCCCGGTGACTGGCCACCTGCCGCTCGTGAAGTATCCGGCGCGATCATGAATCTGACACTCAAGGATGCGTTCCCATTCAGCCAGCAACGGATATCGACTCCCGACATCGTCATCCGGAGCCTCTTCACATCGGCGCTGCAGACAGCGTTCGGCTGAGAGTGACGAGCATTACACCTGCGGCAGATCGAATCCCCTTCGGCGAGGACGTTCGAGCAGGTTGCTGGCATCGCTGTCTCCAGCGAACTGCTCCGTTTCCGGATTCCAGCGAAGCGGGCGGTTCAGTTCGCGGGCGATGTTCGCCAGATGGCAGATCGTGACGGTGCGATGTCCGACTTCCACCGGCGCGTTCAGCGTTGCACCATCGCGGATTGCATCGAGCCAGTTCTCCAGATGCGGTCGAGCCACATGACCGCTGCCGGCCCATCGGGCGGAGACAGTTGCATCCGGACCGCCGGTCACAAGCCCCGGCGGATCGGTTTCGAAGAAGTTGCGGCGCATCTTCAAGCGCCCCTTCTCACCGTGAAAGACGATGAAGTCGGGGCTGCGCAGATCGGACGATTGAGCCAATTTCGGAGGCGCAAACTGCAGCTCGATTCCATCGGCATATTTCATCGTCACCGGCCAGAAACGCCGATCGCGGAACAGTTCTCCCGCCTGTCCTGCGGGAGCCGGAGTCTTTGCCTTCCAGTGCGGCCACAACTCAGCGACTGAAGCGGGTTCGATCGCCCGCACTTCGATCGGACCGGTGCCGTCGCGCCCCAGCGCGTACTGCACCATATCGACCGAATGCGCTCCCCAGTTCGTCATCAGGTGCCCGGAGTAGTCTCGAAACAGATCCCATCCGCGCCACAGCAGATCGCCAACCTTGAAGTCTTCCTTCATCCACAAGTGCCTGTGATGAGGTCTCAGTGGAGTTGGACCGCAGAAGAGATCGAAGTCGATTCCACCAAATGCAGGCTCCTGACCGGGCGACGGCATCGGCAACGGACCGGGATAGTTCGGCAGTTCGACCTTCGAGATCTTCCCGAGGCCACCGTTGCGAATGAACTCACACGCGAACCGATTGACTTCCATTGTGCGCTGCTGGCTGCCGACCTGCAGGACTCGGCCCGTGCGCTTCACGGCGTCGGCAAGCAACCGGCCTTCGCGAATCGTCACGGTCAGCGGCTTTTCAAGATAGACATCCAGCCCGGCCTGCAGCGCGAGGATTGCCGCCAGTGCGTGATGATGATCCGGCGTCGCAATGATGACGGCGTCGAGCTTGTCTTTCGCTTTCGCGCGATCGAGCAAACGGCGGTAGTCCTGAAACGTCGCGCACTTCGCGGCATCGGCCTGCGCGAAATGAGCGAGCACTTTTGAGAACTCGCCCTGCGGTTCCATGACGCTCGCGATCCGTAGCGACGCACAGTCACAGATTGCTCCGACCGTCACCGACGGTGGCAGATTGCCGATCAGATACTTGCCGCGCACCCCGGTGCCGATGACGCCGATTCGAAGCCGTTCATTCGGAGAATCCGCCCGAGTCGGCAACGCACTCAGAGACAAAGAGGCGGCAGCGGATTTCAAGAAGCTGCGTCGCGTGGGATAGGCTTCCAGCCTGTCATGATTCATGAGCGTGTTTCTCATCTCGTTTCAACACTTTTGGAAAGACTGCTGTCGGGCGGATGTCCCGGCTGGGCTTTGGACCCATAGTCGCCTTTCGCTCCGCGAAAGGACCGGACCTTTCGCGGAGCGAAAGGCGACTATCTGACGGACTTTTTTCATCATGGAGCCAGTTGGATTTGAAATGCTGACAGGCTGGAAGCCTATCCCACGGTCACATCCCCAACGTCTCGCGCGCGTACTTCAAACTCGCGGCGATGTTCGCGTCCTCAAATTCGACCTGCATTTCGAGTGACAGTAAGCTGACTTCCTGCAGCGTCTTTCCGGGATGTTCACGCACGAAACGCAGAGAGCGGGCAAGATCGCTGCCGGAGACGCTCGGCATCGTCACCCAGAACTCCTCGCTGAGGCACGGCACCTTGAGCGGGTTCCGAGTGATGAGTTCCAGCATCATGCGGATGTCGGGCTTCGCGCGTTGGAGGATCGCAGCGATGCGCCGCATGTCGAAGCTGCCCTGCCCGAGCGGGATGTCGGCCAGCAGGAAGCCGTGTTCATCCTCGCGCAGGGCTTGATCCTTGAAGTGGACCGTGAAGGCATACGGAGCCAGTGCCTCGATCGCGCCATACGGATCGTCGAGCAACGCGAAGCTGTTGCCGGTATCGACCGTTGCGCCGATGAACTCGCAACTGAGGTGCTTGTAAAGCGCGAGCCGCTCGTCGATGCGCTGATCCTTATGGTTCTCGACGGCGAGCTTCACTCGATGCTTCGTGACGATCGGCACCGCGAGTTCAAGCATCTTCAACGCTTTCGCTTCGGCCTCGCGAACTTCAGCGAGCGATTTGAATTGCTCGTACCGCCGCCCCGGCATCACGACGGTACGGACCGCCTGCACTCCGACTTCCGCAGCGGTGCGAATCTCGGCGTCGAACCGCGCGAGATCCCCGTCGTCCTTCGGCGGATTGACGATGCCGTCGATGCAGAGCGAGTGCTCGGCAGCGAACTCTTTGAGTGCCTTCACCCGCGCCGCATCGAGCACTCCGAGCGACGTCTGCATGCCGCCCGCGCCGAGGCTGTGACAGTGCTTCAAGAATGTCAGTGGCTCGAAGAGATCAATCTTCGGATCGCGCTGCTGCATCCACTTGCGTCGGAGCCCGCAGTTGTAGGCCACCAATCCCAACTTGCTGCGCTGCGGCTTCTCTGTAGCAAAAGCTACCGATCCCATCGTCGCCGCCGCGATCGCGCCCAAAGCCGAACGTCGCGTCATCGGGGAATCGGTTTCCAGAATGTCGTCTTTCATGACATCTCCTCGCTGGGGCAATTGAGGTCCGACCTCTACCAGAAAGTGCGTTTGCTCCGCCAATAAAGGCCGCAAGCGACGAGCAGCACCAACACCATCATCCAGACGGTCGCGGCAACGGCCCAGCGAGGCAGTTCCGGTAAAGCCCAAATCACGCCCGCCGCCAATGTCGCTCCACAGGTAAGAACGAATACCTCATGAGCGGCCGCAGTTTCATGCCAACGGATTCGGTTACCTGACTTCGCGACCGCGTCCTCAATGACCTCGCGGACGGCATTGAAGCCAGTCATCGCATGAGGCAGTCTCGCTCGTCCGGTCGGCGTGACCACTTCGATAACAGGACCGACATCGCGAGGGCGTATCCAGGTCGAGCCGATCCCTCGGATCTCATCGAGCCTACAGGAGCATTCTGCGTCAGGACCGGTCGCCATGAATCGACTGGGAGTGTGACATCGAAGAAAGGTGATCGTGCCCGCCGACAGATTGACGATGACTCGGCGATAGGTCGCCTCGCCGGGGTTTCCGTACTCAGCCGTGACGACTTCGCCGGAAGCCGTTGAACGGGACGGTTCGGCTGCTGCTTGAGTCGTATAACTGGTCATGGCAACTTACCTTTCTGCCATTAGAGGTCAGGCCCCTGAGTTGAGCCGTCGATTCGACGCAGTTCGTTGTCTCACCAGAATCAATGGTCGTGTCGAAGAGTTCCCGATGGCGCTACGAGGCCGAACGCTCCATCGCGCAGGCCTTGTGAGCCGCCTTTGATGTCGGCTGGGATGAAGGTGTGAACATCGTGCCAGGTTTGGCCGCCGTCGGTGCTGCGCTGGATGTTGAAGCGCTGCGGGTGGATGCTGATGAGCGTCCCTTTGTCGCTGGCGATGACTTGTCCTTCGGGGACGGTAGCAGGGAGATCTCGCCACGTCTTGCCGTCGGCGCTGGCGCGAGACTTCTTTCCGCAGAGCCAGAACTCGCCGTTCACGACGCTGAGCGAGGCTCGCTGCGTGCCGGTGGCGTGCGGGCCGTCCCAGGTTTCGCCGACATCGGCGCTCGTCCACGCGTTTGTGGCCATCGGGTCAGTCATGACGAGCAGCTTTCCGTTGCACTTCATCTTGCCGCGACCGGCCGGATAGTCGCCTTTCGCTCCGCGAAAGGATTCTGCTTTCGCGGAGCGAAAGCCGACGATCTGATCCGTCGAAGCATCAAGCCCTTTCGGCGCGAGCCATTTCCAGGTCTGGCCCTGGTCATCACTGGCGAAAAGATGGCCGAACTTCGGGCCCGAGTCGCCGCGATTGTCGCCCAGCGCGAGGAAACGTCCGCTCGCGTCTCCGCAGTACACCGTGCCGATGTGGTGCGTGTTCAACCTGCCGCGTGGGTCGTTCTTGAACGCGTTCCACATGCCGAAGGTGGTGAATGTTCTGCCGAGGTCCGCCGTGGCGCTGAAGGTCATGTAACCGCTGGAGACGAAGACGCCCTTGCCGCCCGCGAGGCCCAGGGTGAAGCCGGTCATCAAACGCGGGTCGCCTTTGCCTTCTGGCAGCTTCGTCGCTCCGCTGGTGAGGTGCTGCCAGTTCACAGCATCATCGGAAGCCAGAAAGATCGTCGGCCCGCCCCAGGCCACCGGCACGGCGAAGACGCCGTTCGTGTAAGCGACGGAGCTCGTGGACCACGGGCCATGATCGGCGCCCGGTGCGGCGAAGAACTCCTGCTTCCAGGTCTGTCCATCGTCCTTTGACACAATGATTCGCGCTCCGTGCCCCACCACCACAAACGCGCCCACCTTCGGATTCGGTTTGAAGTCTCCGCCGAGCGGAATGGAGGCGCGAATCCTGGCGTCCTCGGGCGATTCCTCGGCAGCCAAACTGGTGCAAGGAAGGAAGAGGGCCAGAGCCAATGCGATTGATTTCATAGGAACGTTCGTTGCCCGGTTGTGGTGTCGGTAGACCGATAGTCGCCTTTCGCTCCGCGAAAGGCGACTATCATTTCTCAAACGAGGTCCAATCCCTTCAACATGCCCGTCGAGGTGCCGAAGGATTTGTCGTCGAAGCCGAGCTGATTCAGCACGCTGACATAAAGATTGCACAGCGGCGTGCTGCCGGGGGCGAAGGCCATGTGCTGGCTGTGCTGGAAGCGGCCTCCGGCGAGCAGTACGGGCAGGTCTTTGTTGCTGTGGCTGTTGCCGCTGCCGAGGTTCGAAGTGACGAGAACGGTCGTGCGGTCGAGCAACGACGCTTCGCCTTCGCGCGTGTTCCGCAGATTCGTGAGCAGCGTTTTCAGCTCGTCGAAGAAGGCCCGTTCCACTCGCTTCAGTTGGGCGATGTTGCCTTCGTCCTGACCGTGATGCGAGAGGTTGTGATAGCCGACATTCACGCCCGGCACGGCGACAGTGTCCTGCCGGAAGTAACCAAACGTGATGACGCGGGTGCTGTCGGTCTTGAAGGCGAGATGCGTCAGATCGCAGACGCCGCGCAGGTTGGTGATGATCTCGTCGGGGGCGAACGGCGCGGGCGGTCTCGCATTCACCTGAGGTTTCGGCCGATGCAGCCATTCCTCGGACTTCACGAGCCGCTTCTCGGTCGCGCGGACCGATTCGAAGTACTCGCCGAGCTTCTCGCGGTCGCGTTGAGAGAGCCGGGTTTCAAGGTCGCGAGCTTCCTCAAGCACATGATCGAGGATGCTTTTGCCACGACCAATTTCGCCCAGAACCTTGGCCTTGTCGGCCGCACCGTCTTCAACGAACAGCCTGGCAAACGCATCGCCGATGTTCTTCTCCGGCGGCACCATGCTGCCGCCGTCGGTCCAGCCGAAGTCGTTGGCCCCGGCGCTGAGTGCGAGCGAATCGAAACGCGTGTGCTGGCCGAGCGTGGCGGCGACATACTGGTCGAGCGAGCGACGGTTTCGCTCTGCAGAAGGGACGCCAGTGAAGATGCGCGGTTGGGCGGCATGACCACCGTTCACTCCTGGATGCTCAAGGCCGGAGACGATCGTGAAGCGATCCCGAAGTTCAGCCAGCGGGGCGAGATACTCGGGCAGTTCGTAGCCGCCCCCGGATTGCTTCGGGATGAGCGAGTCACGGTAGATGCCCAGCGGCAGGCAGATCAGCAACAACCGTCGCGGCTCTTTTCCTGCTTCAGCGGCATGGACGATGCCACCGAGCGATTCGAGCCACGGCAAACAGACAGCAACACCGGCTCCACGAAGGAAGCGGCGGCGAGAAGCGAGTGCGGGTTGAGGATTCATGGGTGTGACTCCGAGGTAGAACCGATAGTCGCCTTTCGCTCCGCGAAAGGAAGCTTTTGCGGAGCAAAAGCCGACAATCACGGACTCGCAAAAACGGGACTGGAAATAAGGTCGAGCACGAGCGACTTCATGCCGCTCTTTTTCTCCTGGATGTTGGTGGCGATCGCTTTGAGCGGCTGGCGGTCGGCGAATCCAGGCGTTCGACCGAGGCCGAATGTGGCGAGTTGGTGCGTCAGGTTTTGCGTGACGAGGTCTTCGCGCGTCTTCACCAATTCGCGGAACTCCTCGAAGCTGTTGAATTGGCCCACACCTTCCCATTCGTCGGCGGAATTGACGCGCGGGCCGTCGGAGAGCTTGGCCCGAGCGCCCGGCCGTGGCTCAACGAGTGCGCGGTAGTTTTCCCGCCAGCCACCGATGACATCGAAGTTCTCCAGTGCGAAGCCCAGCGGGTCGATCTTGCGATGACACGAGTTGCAACTCGCGATGTCGCGGTGCTTCGCGAGTTGTTCCTGGATCGTCGTCGCGCCGCGGATGTCCGGTTCGATCGCGGGCACATCCGGTGGTGGTGGCGGCGCAGGTGTGCCGAGGAATTTTTCCAGCATCCAGGCGCCGCGAATCACCGGTGAAGTCGTGCTGCCGTTTGATGTGACCGCGTGAATGCTCGCATGAGTGAGCAAGCCGCCGCGTACCGTCTTTGACTTGTCCAGACTCACGCGACGGAAATCAGGCCCGACCACGCCCTCGATGCCATAATGTTTCGCGAGCCGCTGATTGAGCATGGCCCAATCGGAGTCGATGAGATTGGCGAGCGGCAGATCGCGCCGGAACATCTCGGCGATGAACTGCTCCGTCTCGGCCCGCATGGCGGCTTCGAGTTCCGCATCGTATTCGGGATAGAGATCCGCGTTCGCTTTCATCACGCCGACTTCGCGCACTCGCAGCCATTGGCCGGTGAAGTCTTTGACGAATCGCTGGGAGCGCGGATCGGCCAGCATGCGTTCGGCCTGAGCGCGACGTTTGTTGGCATCAAGCAACGTGGGATAGGCATCCTGCCTGTCAGCATTTCCTTGAGGTTTGTCAGGCTGGAAGCCTAACCCACGTGTCTTGTCAGGCTGGAAGCCTAACCCACGGCCGGCCGCCTTCAGCAGTTCGTCATCGGGAGTCGAGCGCCAGAGAAAGTAAGACATCCTCGCGGCAATCGCGTAGGCATCGGGACCGTTCGGCGGTTCTTCGTGATAGAGAAATCGAGGTGAGACCAACATCGCGACCAGCATGCCACGCAGCGCGTCGTCGGGCTTCATCGTCTTCGTGAACTTCTCAAACAACGATCGGTACTTCGCGACAGCGGCAGCATCGACCGGTCTGCGAAAGAGCTTGGGCGCGAGATGCGCGGCAATGGCAGCGGCTTTCTCGGGAGTGGGCTGCGCGGGATCGATGTCGCCAAACAAAGTGCGATGCCCCTTCGGCGGCCAGCTTTCATACATCGGTCCCTCAATGCTGAAGGAACGGATGGCGATGAACGGCCCCGGCTGATCGATCATCGTCCGGCCCTGCGAGTGCGGTGCGCCATCCATGATCGTGAACACCACGCGGTCGCCCGGCTCCAGGTAATAGCGGGCCTCAACCTCGCGCGGTTGCTCGTCGGTGAAGGCGAAGACGCTTTCCGCTTTCGGCAGCTTGCCTGAATAACCCTCATGGACGGTGAACTTCAGCCGAGCGGGCTTGCCGCCATTCTTCAGCGCATAGGCCACCGCTTTCACCCGATACCAGCCGCGCCCTGCGGGAAGGCCGAGTTGGGGCTCACCGCTGAAATAGTTCTGCACCGTCATGACAGCATCGAGATGCGGACCATCGGTCGGCTTGGGTGGTCGCAATTCGCCGTTATCCAGCACCGGGAAGCGATAACCGTGGGATTCAGGGTCGGCCTTGGCTGCCTCTTCCATCTTGCGTGTGTTGGCTTTTTCCTGGGGTGTCAGTCTGTCGAAATTTGCCAATCGGTCCGCGAGTCCCTTGCGGGTGAGTTCGATGGCTCTGCGATTGCCGTCATGTAGAGTGAGGGTCTTGCTCACCGTCTCGGGCCGCTTGGCCGGCGCGATGGCGCGGGCCAGGATGAAGTCGGCCGCCTTCATGTATTCCTGCATCTGCGCGGCGGAAAGCATGAGAGCCGCGCCGTTATTGTCGAAGCCGTGCTCCCGCAGGTCCTCGGGAAACCCGACCGCGAAATCGCCGTGGACGTCAAAGAGGTCCGCGATCGTGTTCTCATACTCCACGCGATTCAGCCGTCGCAGCACGACTTCGCCGACGGTCCCTTTGAGTTCCGCCGCGGCACGCGATAACTCGTTTTGAATCCAGGTTGTGACCTGCTCCACCTCGGCTGGCTTCGGCTGCCTGGCGTCCTTCGGCGGCATCTCCCCGAGTTGCAGATTCACGAGCACAAGCTGCCAGTTTTCCGCGTCCGCCTCATTCTTGGCAATCTTCAGTGCATCCACGCGAAAGTCGCCCTTTGGCTTCGTGGAGCCATGGCAGTCGATGCAGTACCGATTCAGAAACACGGTGACTTGAGGATCGACTTCGCCAGCCATCACGCATGGCGCATCACCAACGCAGAATCCAATAGCCGCTACAACGAACATCGAAATGGCAGAACGACTCATGAGATTCTCAGGCCTGCGCTGTTGGAAATGAGTGCCGTTCCAGTGTCGTGCGGCCCATGCGATCCAGCTCATTTCTTCGGCCCTCCCACCATGTGGAATCTGACCTTCGGCCTGGCGGCCTTGAGCGCTTCCAGATCAGCGTCGGACCAATCACAGGAGTTCCAGATTTCTACGACTGCGAGATTCGGCAACGCCTTCAGTGCCACCAATGCTCCGTCGTCAAGATTCACAACGCTGAAGCTCACGATTTTGACTGAGCCTATCTCCGCAAGTTTGCTCGCGGTCGCCCGATCGAGACTCGCGTGTTGGATTCCGAGCCATTCCAGGTTCGCCAGTGCTGCCAGGGGTTCGAGATCGGCGGCGGTCACCGGATTCTTGGGCTGGCCGTGAATCTTCGCGCTGGTGAACGCAAGCGTCAGCGATTTGAGCGTTTCTATCTTCGCCACAGCCTCGGTCAGATCGCGCATCGAACCTCCGGCGGGCGGGGCCTGTTCTCCCGCGTGCAGCGATTCGAGCGAGCGTAATCTGGCGAAAGCCTGAGCCCCGGCCTTGGTGAGCGGACTTTCAGGGACCGTGGCCCAGTGACCGAAGGCAAGCGTCTTCAGTTTCGGCGCGTCAGCCGCCGCAGCGACGATTTTGTCATCGGCAAAGACGCCGAGTCCCGCGTGCTCCAGTCCCGCCATTCCTTTCAGGAGAATGACCGCGCCTTCGACCGGCAGCATGACGTGGTCCAGGTTCAGGCGAGTCACCTGATCCAGTTCGGCGAGCGCGTGGTAACCCTCGAGTGATCCGGGCGGGAACATTTCCGAGAACTGACCAGGGCCGGTGCCATTCAAGCTCAGCTCGCGCAGCTTCGTCAGACCTTTCAGCGCGGCGAAACCCTTGCCAGTGAAACGTGTCGTGCCGGTAATGCGGATGGCTTCGATCTCCTTGTGGGCGGCGAGCGCGGCGATCTCGTCGTCCGTCGGAGCGAGGTCGATGCCGCTGGTGTCCGCCGTCCCTTTCCAGGACGCAGTCACTTTGCCGCCCACAGGTTCGATGGTGAATTTCGACTCGGCCCCCGCAGCCGGGAGCGCGGCGGACAGGAACAGGATCAGCAGGAAGAATGGTCTCATGAGATTCATGATCTGGGGCTTTAACAATCGGGTTCACACGAGTTCTTTGATAATGCCATCCGCTTCGCCACCTTGGAAGTTGTCAGGGACTTTGACGCCAAGGACCTGGAAGTAAGACTGCCACAGGTTGCCCAGGCGCGTGTCCTTTTGGCTGAGGTGGCCCTGATGTTTGATTCCCAGAGCCTTGCCTCCAAACAACATCGCAGGCAGCTCGGTGTTGTTGTGCGCGTTCAGCGTGCCGCCGCTGCTGCTCCAGGTGAGCAGCGTATGATCGAGCAGCGTTTCGTTGCCTTCTTTGACGCTCTTGAGCTTCTCGATGAAGTAAGCCCACTCGGCCGAGTACCAGGTGTCGACTTTGGTGAGCCACTCCAACAGCTTGGAGTCTTCGCCGTGGTGAGTCATTTCGTGGTAGTTGTACGGACATCCCAAGGAATTGAACGTGAAGGTTCCGTCCGACAAGTCCATCCGGGGCATGTAGGAAATGACGCGCGTGCTATCGGTCTGCAGAGCGAGCGTGATGACGTCGTACATCAGCCGCTGATAGTTGCGGTAATCGAAGGTGTCGCCGCGGCCCTGATTGGGATCGATTGCCTGCGTCTTGCCGAAGTTGATGGGATCGACTTTCGGCCGCGGTTTGGTCATCCATTCGAGATCGGTCTGCATCTGCTGCTCAACCTGGCGGATCGAGGTGAAGTACTCGTCCAACTTCTGTTGATCGTTCTTGCCGAGCTTCGCATTCAGCCGCCTGGCGGACGCATCCACCATGTCGAGAATCGAGCCTCGGCGACTCGACGCCTGTTTGCGGGCGGCGATTTCCTCGGGCGTCTCGGCGCGGAACAAGCGATCGAAGATGACGTCAGGGCGATTCTCGGCTGGTAGCGGAGTGCCGAATTTGGTCCAGGAAAGCGTGTGATCGACCGTGAGACCGAAGCCCGTGCCGCGCCGAACTCCCAACACCATGGACGGGAAGCGGGTCTCTTTGCCAATGGCTTCGGCCAGCTCCTGATCACAGGAGACACGCAGCTTGGCTCCACCCGCCCGCGTGTTGGTGCCGGTGCGAAAGGTCCGATCGCCACCGTGTCCGCCGGAGTGGGTCAGTCGCAATCCGGAGATGATCGTGAATTCATCCCGCAGGTGTTCGAGCGGCTTCAGGATCGGCGTGACCTCCCAGTCCTTGCCAAAGGTCTTCGGGGTGTAATCGCGACCGTTCACTCCCATGCCCCACATGCAGAAGACAGCTCGCTTCGGCCGCTCGGTCGCCGAGATGCCGCCGGCGTTCGCGACCGACTGGGACAGCGGGCTCATGCATTCGAGCCACGGGAGTGCGATGGCGACACCCGTGCCACGGAGGAAAGT
>Ga0172376_10005015_pt1 | contig 14889 bp, 13 predicted proteins | sample Lak35m_FD_121114 | JGI IMG/M metagenome (GOLD analysis project Ga0172376, IMG submission 121114) | Freshwater microbial communities from Kabuno Bay, South-Kivu, Congo - kab_092012_35m | ecosystem: Environmental > Aquatic > Freshwater > Lake | place: Democratic Republic of the Congo: South-Kivu...
ATTCGATCTGTGCGCTCAGGGCGGTCTTCATACTCCCTAAACCCGACTTCAAACAAAACGACCTTAATCTCATCTGTAGAAATTGGACGATAGCTCACTCTCCGCTTGAGGGTTTCGTAGCGTTTTCCATCAAGGCTTTTCACAATATACAAGTTTTGAGTAGCAATAACAGGCGGACCCTGCTCCCATTCCCATATATCATAGGTGATAATTTCCCCTTGATGGTCTAAGTTGTGGATGAAACCCGGCAGGAAACGTGGGCGAGATTCCATGAACGGTGCAAAGTCGCGTATTCCAATCACCAACATGCCACCTGGTCGCAACAAGTCATAGAATATGTTGAGTGTCGTTTCGATTTCCTCATTCAATAGCAGATGTGGCAACACGTTTCCTTTGGTGATTATCGCATCAAAAGGTCCCTCGACACTGTCTTGTAGATTTAAGAAGTCGGTATGCTCAAAGACAATTTTGTCTAATACTTTGTAATGCTTTGCCACTTCATGTGCCTTGCGCAACATGCCTGAACTCGGATCGGCAGCCACCACATCATATCCTAGTTGGGCTAAAGGGATGGCTTGGATGCCTATGCCACAGGATGCATCTAAGACACGTAAAATCCCCTTGTTGCGAAAGATGGCTCTTAGGCTTAATCCTTCGCGCTCAAGCTGGGTTTGCCAATCCCGATAGAAGTACAGGTAGTATTCTGCAATGACATCATAAAACTGATTGATCGTGTTTTGGTCCACCATTCCTCCATTGAAAATAAAAATGCCCTATCATCACGAAGGACGAAAGGGCATGTTGCTTCCGCGGTACCACCTCTGTTCCATTTGCATTGCCGGCAAATGGCTCTTGAAATGCTGTAACGGGCATTCCCGTCTGAGTCTAGGCACAGGTAAACGTGCTTCTTTCAGCAACTCACGGACGACCGAACGACCCACTTTTCTAATGTGCTTTCAGCCAAACGGCACATCTCTCTGCAAGATAAGTCACGGGTCGTTCCTTCCGGTCAACGTTTTTCGGAACGATTCAGTTGTCCCTGAAGTATACAATGCACCTAGTTTTCCCGTCAATTCGTTTTTTCAAACAACATGCTTTGCACATAATTCGCGATCATTTCAACCGCAATTTTGTTGTGCCCGCCCTGTGGGACGATGATGTCTGCGTGTCGTTTGCTGGGTTCAACGAATTCGATATGCATGGGGCGAACCGTCTTGAGATATTGAGCGATGATTGAGTGTGTCGTTCTGCCACGTTCTTCCATGTCGCGCTGGATTCGGCGAATCAACCGAATGTCAGAATCAACATCAACGAAAATTTTGATGTCGAATAAATCGCGCAGCGTCGGCAACGCAAGAATCAAGATGCCTTCAACAAGAATGACCGGTTTGGCTTTGATATGCACCGTCTCTATTTTGCGCTCATCTGTCACATAATCGTAGATGGGCAATTCAATCGAATGGTGATGTTGTAGCTGGAGGATGTGCTTCATCATCAGCTCGGTCTCTAGCGAGTCGGGATGGTCAAAATTAACCTCTGTTCGCTGATGGATCGCTAACTCTCGAAGGCTTTTGTAGTAGGCATCGTGGGGAATGTAGGCAACATTTTCTTCGCCAAGCCGCTCAATGATGGAACGCCCAAAGGTAGTTTTACCGGATCCTGTTCCGCCTGCCACTGCAACGGTTACGACTGTTCGCCTGCCTATGACCATGTGCACACTGCCCCATCTGCAAAGACAAAAAAAAGCCCGCAAGAGCGGGTTGTTGCTTATAGCCACCAATGGGACTTGAACCCATAACCTAGCGCTTACGAAGCGCTCGCTCTGCCGATTGAGCCATGGTGGCATCTACCCTCATCAGTATAGCAATAAATTGAAACTTGGCAAGGATTGACCTAATGCCTAAAGTGCCGTGTTCCTGTGAAGATCATCGCCACCCCTGTGCGATCTGCAGTGGCAATGATCTCGGCATCTCGAATGGACCCACCGGGCTGGATGATGGCAGTGATGCCAGCTTGAGCCGCAAGATAGATGCTGTCGGCAAATGGGAAAAACGCATCAGATGCCAATACGGCACCTTGTGTATGTACGCCTGCTTTTTGGATAGCCAGTTGTGTTGCATCCACACGACTGGGCAATCCGCCGGCAATTCCTATGGTCTTGCGATTCTGCCCAATCACAATGGCATTTGACTTAACATGTTGAACCACTCTCCAAGCATATCTAAGAGACGCTAGTTCACTTTCGCTGGGCAATTTTTGACCCACTACTCGAAAACTCAACTCAGATGAATCTCCCATGTCCACTTGCTGAACCAATACACCCCGATGAACAGTACGAAGTTCCAACGATTGTCCGCTGTAGGGGTAGGACATGGTTAACAATCGACAGTTTTTGCGCTTCTTCTGTAACAACTCAACCGCTTGTTCATTGAAATTAGGTGCAGCAATCGCCTCGATGAATAAGCTCTCTAGTGCTTCCACAAACTCAAGCGTCACGGGACGATTGAGAGCGATCACACCACCAAAAGCTGATACGGGATCAGACGCGAGTGCATCTTGAAAGGCATCCGCAACCTTGTCTGCACTGGCTACACCAATCGGATTAAGGTGCTTCACAATCACTACAGTGGGGTCTTCAAAGCTACTGACCGCACGCCATGCGCAGTCAATATCCAAAATGTTGTTGTAAGAAAGGGTTTTCTCTCCAATTAACTGGCTACCAAAAGGATACGAATCTCGCATTGTGCTGTAAAATCCACCTGCTTGATGGGGATTCTCCCCATACCGCATCAACTGGGTGAGCTTTGCGCCGATGGATAAATGGGAGGGGAGTTGCGAAGGGTCGCGGTGTTGTGCCTGTATGGACTGTGAAAGGTAGGCATGAATGGCAGTATCATACTCTCGAGTGAGCGCAAATGCTTGTACAGCTAGGTCACGGCGTGTAGCAAGGTTGGTCTCACCATTTATGCGCAGTTCATCAAGAATAGCTTGATAGGAATCAGGACTAGAGACCGTTGTCACCCGAAAGAAATTTTTAGCAGCACCCCGTAACAAAGCCACTCCACCAATATCAATTTGCTCAAGTGCGTCTTGTAAGGAAACCCCTGCTTGTGCAACTGTTTCTTGAAAGGGGTACAAATTGACAACGACCATGCTGATAACGGCATACCCATTTTGGTTGAGTTCTAGCAAGTCCTGTTCGGTGTCTTTAGCCAGAATACCAGCATGAATCGAAGGATGTAGCGTTTTCACACGTCCACCCAAAAGTGATGGAATGCCTGTGAGTTGCTCGATGGAAACAACGGCGATCCCATGTTGTTCTAGTGCTTCTTTAGTTCCACCACTTGCAACAATGTCCCACCCCATGCCTACCAATTCAGTAGCAAAAGCGATGAGATTGCTTTTATCGTATACACTCATCAATACTCTGGGCATGTGGTGGCTCCTGGGTTGGTTATAGACCTGAGGTCCGAGCGTCTTGCTCTGTCCAACCGCGATCGACCTGCTTGGATAAAGCGACATCGCGTGGTTGTTTTTCTGCAACGGCGCAAGCCAACAACATGACCCATGAAATTACAGTGACACCCAAAGCCGTGAGGAGCGCCGTCACAAAACCCCGCGCGACGGCAACCAATAACACCATCACAGGGAGCGAAGTCATGACTGCGCTGGCGAGGTAGTGCAAGGCTTGCGCCATCATGCCGCCATAAAGGGTCTCCCGCTTGGCAGCTTGTTGATGGACGAACCAACCTGCCACTAAGCCAAAAAGACAACCTATCGCAACTGGTAATAGCATGATTCCATCCTAGAAAAATGTGTAAATGAATGATCCGGTGGTAGGGTTTGAACCCAAAACAATCAATATCCCAAAGACAATCAGGATGAGGATCATGGGGATTAACCAATAAAGTTTGCGTTCCCACAGGAACTGTAGCAACTCCCCAATAATTCCTAAGCGTTCAAAAAAGGCTTGCATGTTACGTACTCCTAGACTTTCGGATTATCAGTTTTTCGGACGACATTGTTTCCTAATACCAGAATATCAATATCGCTATTGCGGAAAGTATTCCAGGCTTCGCGCGGGGTGTTCACGATCGGTTCACCGCGTAAGTTGAAGGAGGTATTGAGGACCACAGGAACGTCGGTCATTTCGCCGAACTGTTCTATCACGCCGTAGTAACGTGGGTTGGTCTCACGTTCGATAGTTTGTAATCTTCCCGTGCCTTCATGATTCACGGCTTCGATCTTGTCTTGCTTATCCGCTTTGATTGGAGCGACAATTAACATGTAGCGTGGTGCTTCGTGTTTATCGACATCAGGATAATCAAAATATTCGGTTGCACGATCACGCAAAATCACCGGAGCGAACGGCCTGAACGGCTCGCGATATTTAATCTTGGTATTCACAATTTCTTTCATGTGTGAAAAGCGCGGGTCAGCTAAAATACTACGGTTGCCCAGCGCACGCGGACCCCACTCAAAGCGTCCCTGAAAAAAGCCGATCACCTGTTGATTGGTGAGGTCTTCGGCAAGGCGCGTCAGCATAACATCGTCACGATCTTGGTAGCTTTCGATTTTCACCCCCAACCCGTGTAAGAAATCATGGCAGACAGCATCAGAATAGGCTTCGCCTAAGTAGGCATTCTCCATGTACCCTTGTCGTGGATTCCCCAATACCACATGATAAGCCCACAACGCTGCTCCTAGGGCACATCCATCATCGCCGGCAGCGGGTTGAATATACAACTCTTCAAAAGGTGTCTCCGATAAGATGCGGTAGTTGGCTTTGGTATTCAACGCCACGCCACCTGCCATCACCAGTTTCTTCAATCCGGTTTTCTGGTACAGGTAGTTTGCTAGATCGATCAGGCTTTCTTCCGTCACCAATTGGATGCTTGCCGCAACATCCGCGTAGTATTGGTTGCGCTCCATCGCATCCTTTTCACTTTGCCGTTCTGGATTCGTCTTCATGGTGAAAAACTCCAGTTCAGCTGGGCGCGGTTCACCAAAAAGATCAACGAATCTTTGATTATAACTTTGCTCGGTGGAATAAGGGTAAGCGAAGTAATCGAGGTTGAGCTGATAACTACCGTCCGACTTGCGCGAGATCAGCTTGTTCACCTTGTCAACATACTTCGGCTCGCCGTAGGGGGTCATCCCCATCACTTTATATTCGCCGTTGTTGACGCGGAAACCCAACCAAGCGGTAAAGGTGGAATAGAGTAAACCGAGTGAATGGGGGAATCGCTGTTCAGCAAACAACTCAATGCGGTTTTCACCCTGTGTTTCCCCCACCCAGCGACTGGTCGCTGTGCCGATGGTTGTGGTTGTCCATTCTCCCACCCCATCTACCGTTAGCACTGCCGCCTCATGAAAAGGGGAAGCAAAGAACGCGCTGGCAGCATGGCTCATGTGGTGGTCACAAAATAGGATGTTTTGGGCTTTGACCCCTACACGGTCTCGAATGATACTTTTGATGAAAAGTTTTTCCTTCAACCAAGCATTCATAGAATCGCGCCAGAAGTTCATGGAACGCGGAAAGGTGTTGAGCGTGGTCTGCAGAATGCGTTCAAATTTCACCAGTGGCTTTTCATAGAAAACCACATGATCCAAGTCCTCACCTTTGATTCCTGCGTAGCGCAAGCAAAATTCAATCGCGTGAATTGGGAAACTGTTGTCGTGTTTACGGCGCGTAAAGCGTTCTTCCATTGCGGCAGCGATCACTTTCCCATCTTGGATAAGCGCAACCGCCGAGTCGTGAAAGAAGCAGGATATGCCTAAAATATACATAGTGTGAACTATCCTTGTCTTTTCGCTTGAGTGAGTTCGGACGAAACCGGCTCGCGCTCTACCCAGAAGGTTTCGCCTTGTGGCATCTTGCGCCGTAGTGGATCGCTAAACAGTCTTGAGCCTATGGCAAATGGAATCAAGATGGAGAAATATAAGACGACCGAAACCAGGTTGCCGAATCCTTCACCGATAATTTCAGCAATAATGCGCTGTCGCTGGCGAGCAAGAGAGATAAATTCACTCATCTGTGGAATGGTTCTCATCTATTTTCTGATTCAAAAAGAGAAGTGCAATACCATGAATGGCGTATGATAGATGAGTTATAATACAATTCAATAGAAAGTGTTGGTAGAAAATACCTGTGTAGAAGGGTAACTAACGGGTACAATCTGACAAATGTATAATTGTTATAGCCACGACAGGGAGGTGCCATGTCTGCAATCGAGAAATTTAACCTCAAAATTTATCCTGCACGCGATGCAAAGACCATTCCACACTTAGAACAGTACGCGCCGGTTTGGATCATCGACGAAAAACTTGTGCCAGAGGACAGTTCTATCCAGTTCAACGTGATGTTCTTCCATAAGTTATATGGTTGGGTGAACCGCCGTTACAAGTTTGATGGATTCAACAACACGCTCTACCACAAGGGGCAAGTGCTCCTTGGCGAAGAAGAAGCACTCGACATTGTTGCCAACAAGCAACCTTACATTAATACCACAGTGACCGATACTCCCAACGCTTACGGTGGTTAAGCACATTGATGGCGGCGTTCAATCACTCGACTGAACATCTCGGTTAAGTGTTCGGCAATGTTTGCCCATGTGTACTGTTGTGCATGGGCAGTTGCTTCAAGTTGCATCCGCTTAAGCAATTGTGTATCGAGTTGCAGTTGTAACAATCGTTGTGCCAGTTCTTGTGGTTCGCGCACGGGCATAAGAAAACCCGTTTCGCCCTCTTTGACAAGGTGAGTTAGCCCACCCACGTTCGACGCAATCACCGCTGTTCCACATGCCATCGCCTCTAGGGCAATCATCCCAAATGATTCATACTCCGACGGAAGCAATAGCACGTCTGCCGCATTCAAATAGAGCGACAATTGGTCTTGCGGTTGTGCCGAGACAAAGGTGACGCGCCCGTCAATGCCCAAATGTTTTGACTGCTTAATGAGGGCTTGAATATCGTAATCGGTTCTATCATTGGGATCGCTTCCAATGATGATAACCTGTAATGGGTGTGCCTCACTAGCTTGAACGGGTATAAGCGCGACAGCATCGAGGATGCTATCCACTGCTTTGAGTGGCTCAATCCGCCCTGCGAATACAGCAAGAAATGCATCCTGTGCTAAGTTCAAGTGTGCACGCATTTGTGTTTTGTCCATGGGGAAGAACACATCATGATTAACCCCTGGCGGACTGACAAAGATTTTTCGACGATCGGCTCGATACAACCACAATAACTGTGAACGCTCTGCTGCAGTGTTGGCAATCAGTAAATCTGCCGCTTGGATAATACGACCCTCATGATGAATACGCACGTGGGGCGTGCTTTGACGAGTAGACGGTATCCGCGCTTTCATCGCACCAAGCGTGTGAAATACTTGTGCAAAGGGTGTTCCCCATGTCTCTCGCAGTCGCATCGCCACCAAACCGCTCAACCAATAGTGACTGAAGATGAAATCATATTGGATGTTGTGTCGAATGGTGAACGCGATCACCCCAGCTGCAAACTGTTGTAAATGGGGTAGTAGGTCATCAGGGGGAATGGGTTGGGGCGTACCTGCTGGTACATGCACAACGCGCACACCCTCGCCTAAACTGTGGTCAACCGTTGGTTGATGCTCACTTTCTTGACGGGTGAACAAATCCACCAAAAGCCCTTGCCTAGCAAAGGTCTTGGCAACTTCACGGACGTAAACATTCAACCCACCCACTTTCTTGCCCCCAACTTTAGCGATTGGACTGGCATGGACGCTGATGATGGCAATGCGTTTTAACGGGGTCATAATTTTACGTCCTCTAGGGTTTCATGGGTGGGGTTCAAATGAGCGCGTAACTTGTAGATGATCTTGTCTTTTCCGCCCATACGATACTTGTATTCTTCGTTTCCGCGTAAAAAGTCGAAGACGGTGTAGTGATGTTCAATAGCCCACTGAATGAGGTACTGCGTCAACAATATTCCAGGACTCAGTGCGCTATATTTTGTTGGGTCTAAGCCAGAATTATAAATCCAGATACGCCGATTGTAATCGAAGCTGAAGTAGGTCGCACAGGATACCCCATCTACCTGTAAGAAGGTGAGTTGCAACCAACCCACTTCTGACATGATTGGGATGAGTTTTTCAAAGAATTGACGATGAGAGGGATTAGACAGAAATATTGCTTTACTTGGGTTACTCTTCGCCATTAGATCAAAAAAAGTCAAACTCTCTTGGGCGAGGTCATGCTCTGCACCAACGATATACCATCGAATATCGTATTCGCCCCCTTCGGCATGGCGTAGTTTGCGTTTAATCTCTTTGCGATTCTTGCTATCCACGTTGTGCTCAAGGTATCCCTCATAGTCATGGTTCAACTCAATCTGGGGGGTCACTTCATTTTGCACCCAAGCCGACTCAAACCCTTTCGACTTTAGAAAGGGGGCAAAATGTGAATAGGTCAAGGAGTGCGCGGGGACATTACACAATTCAAGCCGATCAAAGGTGAGGGACTGATTTTTCCATAAAAGGTCACTCAACGCCTCAAAAACAGGGGTTACATGATCTTGATCTATGATGAAATCGGTGTAATCCGTGACATCCTCGCAACCAATCAAGCGTGCCACACGCTCTTGTCTTTGTTGTTCAATGAAAAGCGGAATGATCGCAAGCAATTCCCCCCGCTCAGATTGAACGGCATGAACCCAAAGCCCACCAGGTTGATATGCTTGCCACCATGTTGAACACCATTCCCACGTCATGAAAATGCTGTCGGCATAAGAACGCCGAAGCAATGGATTCCATTCTGTTTTTAAGTCCTCAAACAATGAAAACTGGGTATAGGTTGAAATGTGCACGCGCAACCTCATCTAACGTCAGAGCATAATGTGTACAAAGAGTACCTTATTACAAGGTTTAGGCTCACATGAATTTGATTAGAATTGATATAATTCTTGCTTCATTTCTTACGCCATTCCCTCAAGAGTGGCGATGTCTACCTATTCGGAAAGGTTGTTATACCCATGAAAGAGACTGTCAAAAAAGTTGTCCTCGCCTATAGCGGCGGGTTAGATACCTCCGTTATTCTTGCGTGGTTAAAAAATAACTACCATTGTGAGGTAGTTTGTTTCTGTGCGAACTTGGGGCAAGACGATGAATTGGAGGGCTTAGAGGAGAAGGCACTTGCTACGGGCGCAAGTAAACTCTACATTCGTGACCTACGCGAAGAGTTCCTAACGGATTTTGTTTACCCCACGCTACAAGCCGGCGCAATTTATGAGCGTGAGTATTTGCTTGGAACGTCATTTGCCCGTCCGTTGATTGCTAAACATTTGGTTGAAATTGCGAAGGCAGAAGGCGCAGATGCCATTGCACATGGGGCGACCGGCAAGGGTAACGATCAAGTTCGTTTTGAAGTGACCGCAATGGCATTAAGCCCGCAGTTGCGCATCATTGCCCCTTGGCGTGAATGGGATTTGAAGAGCCGTGAAGATTGTATCGCTTACGCTGAAGAGTTTAATATTCCGGTCTCTGCAACCCTGCGCAAGATTTATAGCCGTGACCGCAACCTGTTCCACATGAGCCATGAAGGTGGCATCTTAGAGAATCCTTGGAGTGAACCGGAAGAGGACATGTACACCCTCACCACTAGCCCACAGAATGCCCCTGATGAACCCGAATACATCGAGATCGACTTTGAGCGTGGGATTCCTGTTGCATGCAATGGGCAACGCCTTGCCCCAATTGAGCTATTTGAAACCATCAACCTAACTGGCGCGAAGCATGGTGTGGGGCGAGTTGACTTGGTGGAGAACCGTCTGGTGGGCATGAAGAACCGTGGCGTGTATGAAACGCCAGGCGGCACCATTCTCTACCGCGCACATCAGGCCCTGGAGTCCATCTGCTTAGACAAAGCCACCCTGCAATACAAAGATATGCTCGCCCTTAAGTTCGCTGAATTGGTTTACAACGGTTTGTGGTACAGCAAACTGCGTGAGTCTTTAACCGCCTTCGTCAACGAAACCCAACAGAACGTCACCGGCACCGCTCGTCTGAAGCTCTACAAGGGCAATATCATCGTTGCTGGGCGTAAGAGTCCGTACAGTTTATATCGCCAAGACTATGCCTCGTTTGGTGAGGAGCACGTGTACAACCAAGCGGATGCCGCCGGGTTCATCCGTCTGTTCGGTTTACCCCTCAAGATTAACGCGCTTCTCAATCAAGATAAATCTGAATAGTTACCCTATGAGAGGAATGATCTAATGGCGTTATGGGGTGGGCGATTTCAAGAGCCAACGAATGAAGACTTACGCAAGTTGAACGATAGCCTCCCGTATGATCGGCGCATGGCTAAACAAGATATTCAGGGGAGCATCGCCTATGCCAAAGCATTGGGACTGGCGGAGCTTCTCTCACCTGATGAGGTGGATCACATGGTGGCGGGCTTGTCACAGGTCTTGACCGAGTTTGAAGATGGGAGCATGCAATTTTCCGCCAATGATGAAGATATCCACACAGCGGTTGAGCGTCGCCTTACCGAGCTGATCGGGAGCGTGGGTGGCAAGCTACATACGGGTAGAAGTCGAAATGACCAAGTGGCAACCGACTTCCGTCTATGGGTCATGCAGGGGATTGAGCAGATGAACCATGCCATCCGCCAGCTTCAACACGCCCTAATAGAGCAATCCCAAAAACAACTCACCACGCTCATACCCGGTTACACCCATCTCCAATTGGCACAACCTATCACTGTGGCACATTGGCTAATGAGTTTCTTCTGGATGCTGGAACGTGACCGCGATCGCTTACGTGATGCACATCGGCGCACCTCCTCCTTGCCACTAGGTTCAGGCGCGTTATCGGGAAATGTTTTCAACATTGACCGCCAATTTTTGGCGGGGGAATTAGGGTTTGCCTCGCTTTGCCAGAACAGCTTGGATGCAGTGAGCGATCGGGATTTTGTGGCAGAAACGTTATTCGGTTTTTCAATGGTTGGGGTTCATCTCAGTCGCCTTGCAGAGGACATCATTCTGTATAGTAACCCAGCTTTCGGCTTTGTTCGGTTGAATGACCGCTATAGCACAGGCTCCAGCTTGATGCCTCAAAAGCGCAATGCCGATCCTATGGAACTAGCCCGTGGGAAAAGTGGACGATTAATCGGTAATTTGACGGGGTTGTTGACCACTTTGAAGGGTTTACCCAGCGGCTATAACAAAGACCTGCAGGAGGATAAAGAAGCCATCTTTGATTCCACCGACACCTTGTTACAGCTGTTGCCTGTTGTTACAGCAATCGTACAAACGCTACAACTGAATCAGGTTGCTATGCAAGAAGCCTTAGATGAAACCATGCTTGCCACTGAAATTGCGGATTATTTGGTTCACAAAGGTTTACCCTTCCGAGAAGCTCATCACGCTTCGGGACAAATTGTTCTGTACGCAGAAACCCATCAGTGCAACCTTTCCGCTATTCCGCTAGAGGTATATCAAGAGGTTTCTGCATTATTTGAGTCCGATGTGTTTGACCTTTTCGACTATCACTTGGCAGTTGCCAAACGGACAGCAAGCGGGGGAACAGCACCCAGCGCGGTTCAGCAACAATTAGAGCAGGCTCTGGCATGCTTAGTGGGCGATTGGTGATTACGCACAAAGAAATTAGGGCAAATTATCAATGTTGCCAGAAACTTTGACACTCGTGACTAAATCGCTTGACAGAAATGGTCACAAGCGTTAATCTACATGGCATGTACGGTCTAAAATAGTTGAGTTTCTACAGTGACTAGAGTTTTACCCAACACTAACGTGATTATTGTGGTTATCGTAGTGGTGCTTGTCCTCATCGGCGGGCTATAAAATCTTGGGTGGCTACTGGTAACACAAAACAGTGATGCGTAACAGAAAAGCCTCCCAAGACGGGGGGCTTTTTTTATGCTAATTGATGGCTTTCCATACTGTACAACAGAGCAGTACAAGCGGCTTGATAGAAGGTTTTTTTGCCGAGTGTAGTTCTTAAGGTTATTTTGTTTCTGTCAATTAAGGAGATAAGTTCATGGCATTAGCTGAATGGATTTGGATGAATGGTGAGTGTGTTAAATACGCCGATGCCAAAGTTCATGTGACAACCCACGCTATTCATTACGGATCGAGCGTATTCGAGGGGATACGTGCCTATGCTACAGCACAGGGCACAGCTGTCTTTCGTCTTAAAGAGCATACTCGTCGTTTGATGCACTCTGCCAAAATTATGCGCATAGAGATGCCCTATACCGAAGACCAAATCAATGAAGCTATCATTGAGACCATCAGCAGAAATGGTCACGATTCCTGCTACATTCGCCCGATCGCTTTCCGCGGTGCGCACCCTAATGGTATTCAAGGCTTGGAAGGGCGCACCAGTCCGGTTGATGTGGCGATCATCACCATGAACTGGGGACGATACTTGGGGCAAGAAGCAATCGAGCAAGGTGTAGATGTGCAGATTAGTTCATGGCGCAGAATGTCGCCCGGTTCACTTACACCAATGGGTAAAATCGGCGGGCAATATGTGAATAGTCAGTACATCACGATGGAAGCACGCGACAACGGGTTTACCGAAGGGATCGCACTCGATCACACCGGCATGGTGAGCGAGGGAGCGGGCGAAAATATCTTCGTCATCATCGAGGGTGAGGTTTATACCCCCAGCACCGGCTCGTCGATTTTACGCGGGATTACCCGCGATAGTGCCTTAACCATCTTGAAGGATTTAGATATTCCAGTGCGTTATGAGGCAGTTTCGCGCGAGATGCTCTATATTGCGGATGAAATATTTTTCACCGGCACCGCAGCAGAAATTACGCCTATTCGTTCGGTGGACCGCGTAAAGGTGGGGATTGGCTCTCGTGGTGCGATCACCAAAGCAGTCCAAGATGCTTTCTTCGGAATCACTTCCGGTGCACAGCCGGACAAATACAATTGGTTAACGCCCGTCCGATAGACTTGTCAACCGAGAAATGCTCGGCACGAAATGAGGTATAAAATGCAACTAACTGGCGCAGAAATTATCTTAGAGTGTTTAATTCGTGAAGGTGTGGAAGTGATGTTCGGCTACCCTGGTGGGGCAATCCTTCCAACCTATGATGCCATGAGTAAGTATAAGGGCAAGATCCATCATGTGCTCGTTCGCCACGAACAAGGCGCAAGCCATATGGCGGATGGATATGCACGCGCTTCGGGGCGAGTAGGGGTGTGTATTGCCACCAGCGGACCCGGCGCAACCAATCTTGTCACTGGTTTAGCCACCGCTTTAATGGATTCTGTCCCGGTCATTGCCATAACGGGTCAAGTAGGGACGAAGGCAATTGGCACGGATGCCTTCCAAGAAACCGATGTTACAGGCGTAACTATCCCGGTTACCAAGCACAACTATCTTGTCACGAGTGTGGATGAATTGGCATTTACCATAAAAGAAGCCTTTCACATCGCACGAACTGGAAGACCTGGACCGGTTTTAATTGATGTTCCCAAAGATGTTCAAAATGCCACCACAGATTTTGAGTGGGATGATACGCCTGTAGAGCTACCCGGCTATAAGCCCACCCTTAGTGCTTCAGACCAACAAATTCAACAAGCCGTCGAGTTGATCCATCAGGCAAAGCGCCCAATCATTCTGGCAGGACACGGCATCACCATGTCGGGTGCATTTCAAGAAGTACGCGATTTGGCAGAAATTGCCAACATTCCAGTTACACAAACTTTGTTAGGAAAGGGTTCCTTCCCAGAAGGGCATCCTCTTTCAGTTGGCATGATGGGCATGCACGGCTTTGCAGAGTCAAATTACGCCATCCAAGATGCGGATTTGCTGATCGCGTTGGGAATGCGCTTTGATGATCGTGTAACAGGCAACCTCAAAACGTATGCACCTCATGCCCGTAAAATTCACATTGAGATTGATCCCACCGAAATCAACAAGAACGTCCGTGTAGATGTCGGGATTTGTGGCGATCTTAAAATGGTTCTTCGGCAAATCCTGCCGCATATCCAATCTCAAGATCACTCAGAATGGCTGAATAAGATTCGTGATTGGAAAGAGGACTCAAGCGAGCGTGACATTATCTTTACTGATATGGGGAACAAGCTGATCGGTCAGCAAGTCATAAACGATTTGTGGAAATATACAGAAGGTAACGCCATCACCGTGACCGATGTTGGTCAACATCAAATGTTAGAGGCACAATACTATCCACATCAACGCCCCAAGACCATGCTCACCAGCGGTGGGCTTGGCACAATGGGGTTCGGCGTTCCCGCCGCCATCGGTGCGAAGTTCGCTTGTCCCACTGAAGAAGTTTGGGCAATTGTTGGGGATGGTGGCTTTCAAATGACGATGACGGAGCTGGGCACGGCGGTGCAAGAAAATGTTGATGTCAACATTGCCATCTTAAATAACGGCTTTTTGGGCATGGTGCGCCAGTGGCAGGAAATGTTCTATGAAGAACGCTACGAAGCGACACCCATGTTCAATCCCGATTTTGTCAAACTGGCAGAGGCATATGGCATTCCCAGCATGCGCGTCACCGCACGCGATCAAATTGAAGAGTCAATACGCTTTGCGCGAAGCCATCAAGGTCCAACGTTGATAGAGTACGTCATTGAAAAAGATGATATTGTCTACCCAATGGTGCCAGCGGGAGCTGACTTACATAACATGATTCGTCGCCCCAAGCAGGAAGGGTAAACCCGTATGCTAACCGAGCGTTCAGAATCCAACAAAATTACAATAGTCGCCCTAGTTGAGAATAAACCTAGTGTTCTCAACCGCGTCGCCAGCATGTTTCGTCGGCGCAATTTCAATGTTGATAGTTTGACGGTTGGGCGTACCCATCGCCCAAGCCTTTCACGCATGACCATTGTTGTGGACATTAA
>Ga0172376_10005017_pt1 | contig 14883 bp, 13 predicted proteins | sample Lak35m_FD_121114 | JGI IMG/M metagenome (GOLD analysis project Ga0172376, IMG submission 121114) | Freshwater microbial communities from Kabuno Bay, South-Kivu, Congo - kab_092012_35m | ecosystem: Environmental > Aquatic > Freshwater > Lake | place: Democratic Republic of the Congo: South-Kivu...
CGACGCGCTGAAGGCCGAGATCAACCTTGACCCAGACTCGTGGGTCGGCCGGATTGTTGAAATGGAAGGACAACCAGATCCGCAGACTGGAGACGGATTGACGAAGGATGGCAAGGTTCGGTTCCCGGTCTACATTCGTGAGAGAGATCCCAGGGATGTTGATCCAAGGACTCTTATGTCTTTACCTGAAAGTTTAAAATCAAAAAAGTTTTGAATTGTATCAAGTTGTAATTTGTAAGTACAAATTTGTTTGATGGATATACTTTATGTTTGCGTAATCTAAGTGATTACATTTGGTTACATATTAACGGAGAAAAAAATGAAGAATTTTGCATTACTTTCAATTGTTGCATGCTTTGTTGCTGGTTGCCCTGCAAAGGATCCAGCTGCTTCTGAGGCATCTGCATCAGCTACTGTCGCTGCGGAGGCAGCACCATCAGCTGCACCAACCGTCACTGCATCAGCTGCTGTAACTGCTGCTCCTTCAGCAAGCGCTAGCGCGGCACCAGCTGAGAAGAAGTGAAATAAAAATTGAAGGCATGTTTGCCTTTAATTTACATTAAAATGTTCTCTATGAAAATAGGGAACATTTTTCTTTTAGGGAGGTAAAATTGATTCTGCGTCGGAAGGTGGAACATGCTTCCATTGATCACAATTTTCCAAGTAAAGGTATCTTCCTTGGATTTTTTGTATGCATTGAGATGATGTATGTCGAACGTTTTGATTCGTCCTGTCTACGCCACAAGAAAATAGAACCACAGAAAAATGAAGTATAGCTATTCGTTTTAACATCATTTAAAGATCATGATCTTGTTGTTTTATGATGCTACCATCTATTTCATTGATCGTATCATTGATTGATAATCCATATTTAAAAAATATCTTTAATATTGTATTATTCAATTCTAGTTCAGCAATTTTTAGAGATGATCTTAAATTTTTTATTGCTAATAGATCCTCTGACGAAATTTTGTCGTTCATGCTAATGATAAAAATAAATTAAATTTGATGATTGTTAACTGATAAATTATAGAAAGAGATAAAACCTTTTGTTTTTAGAAAGTTTCTCTCTTCTATCAGCAGACGATAAACTTAATTTTGAGCGTGCCGTTGAGCGCGTTTGATGCGCCGGCATTGTAAACCCTTATGCTGAAAGATCCATTGCTTATCGAGTCCACGTACAACAGAGGAATTCCATTCGTATCATAGGTACCGCTGTAATCTCCGATAGAAGCGAGGACGACCGAGGAAGTCGAAACAGTACTATTCGTCACCGTGAAAGACTCGGATGACCCCGCGGCCGTCGTCGCGGCAACAGTTGTGATGACTCCTGATGCGGAATTTATGGTGACTCCATTTGTGAAGCTGGTCGTCTGTGACGTAGCAGCTCGACCTAGATTGACAGATCTTCCTTGCGTAAGCGTAATGTTACCTGTCGTCAGCGACCCGCTGACATGGGTGTCGCTATTAAAGATAGACTTTTTCGCGAGGAGCCCGGAAAGTCCAATCGAACCTGTAACGTAGAGGGCGGCTTCAGTCGCCGGGGTCGAGGTGCCAACCATGATAGAAGAAGTCACATATGTTACGGGGGTTGTGATGCTGCTTTCGCTGGAATATTCTATGACAATTCTACCATTACCGCCACCTGAAACATAGGCGCTACCGACGCCGATGCCTGGTACGTAGTATTGATTATCTGTTCCCGCCGGTGCGGTCAGAGCGCCGCTTTGTCCATCTGATCCTGTTTGCAACGATCCACCGGTGACTTTTGCGGGATGATAATAACCTGAACCGCCGCCACCACCCGATCCATCAGAGGCTCCACCACCACCTCCGTAATAACCCGAACCGCCACCTCCACCATCATTAACTCCTGTCGTAGTGGGATCGTCTTGACCAACACCACCCGCATTACCGCCTGTTAACGCGCTACCCGCTCGTGGTGGAGATGTGTCACCGTTTCCTGCGTTGCCACCCGCTATTTGAGTGCCTCCTTGACCAGGATTGCCACCGTTTCCGCCAACATTACCATTAGTTCCGCCACCACCACCACCATGCTTATAACCAGTTCCACCACCACCACCGCCAGCAAGTAATAGCGCGTTTACTTGTTGCGGTGTAGATGAACCGGAGAAAATACCTGAATATCCACCACCACCACCGCCCGACGCATCGCCTCTTGTACCAAAACCAGCGTTAGGCCAACCGCCAAGTCCACCAGGACCTGAAGAACCACCGCTGTTATCGCTACCACCGCCACCAACGACGATGTACAGCGTGTCGCCTGGTGTCACCGCTATCGATCCTGAAGAAAAGCCTCCGGCGCCGCCCCTAAAAGACGAGTACCCTCCCGTTCCACCACCGGCGGCCCAGACGTAGGCGGCGACGCTGGTTATTCCTGCAGGAACAACAAAGCTTTGCACTGTGCCGCTGACGTAAGAGTAAGCCATCGACGTTGTGGTGGTTTGAGTCGCGATGCTTGAAGTCAATTCCCAGCCGGCGCCCGTAAGGGCTAGCACTTTTCCATTTGGGCTCGAGCTATCGAAGAACGTCAGACTATTGTTGACTAGAGATATCTTTGTCGCGGATGTACCAAACTGAACGTCATTCGATGTTATGATGACCGAACCTGTTCCTATAGCGAGGCTTCCGCTTACCCTAACATCTCCGCCGAAAACAGCGCGCTTATCATTCTCTCCGCCGGCTCCAATTGATCCGGATACGAAAAATGATACGTTTGAACCAGGGAGAGATGGAAAGGACGATCCAGGAACATTAGCAAATATCACGCTACCGGTTATTCCTATACGCGAAGCATTGCTCGCTGACCCAGAAATATTATTTGCTATTAGCGCCATGGAATCGCCCTCTCCAAATTTACGATTTAATCAGTGACAAGAATCAGAACTTGAGAGCAGGTTCTTCATCCAACTCCGGAACTGCTTCGAGCAAGAACTTGTATCGTTTGCCAGTCTTGTTGAAACGAATTGTGAGCATCTCTTCTTCTTCGATGAGGGTATAATCGCCGCGTTCGTTTCTGAGGTGTAAGTCACCGGTGTATATGTTGGCCCAGCGCAGGTTGTCCGAACCAAGGTTATAAGAGACATCACCGCTCGGTAAGAGGTTTGTAGCAGCTCGTCCAGTGAAATTGATCAAGTCACCCGTCGCGTTGCCGAGAGTGACGTTGCCGTCTACCGTAAGTGCGTTCTTAATTGCGGTCGTACCAGATGTTGAACCGATTTGAATGGTTGTGGCAGCACCACCTATGAACAAACTTTCCACCGTCGCATTTAAGAGGTTGAAGCTACTTGCGGAAGAAGTAATATCGCCACCGTTAACCGCTAGGTCAGCAGTAATAGTGACGCCAGCACTTCCCGTGACTGCCAATGCGTCTAATTGATTGTTGGTACCTTGTCCTGTGATGTTTCCAACGACAGAAAGGGTACTCGATAACGATGCTGCGCCAAGTACTCCAAGCGAACCTTGCGTAGATACGTTACCATTTGTACCGTCGACAGTAAAGTTTGAGGTATCGACAGCGATGCCACCGTTGAGGTTGGCTAAACCAGAGATCGTCGCTGTTTGAAGAACTGAAAGCCCGGAGCTTCCAGTCACTGATAGATTGTCGGCGCCTAACGTATAGGTAGCCGTTGTGTATGTTACGCCTTCGGCGCCACCGAATGAACCGGCATTGTTGAACTGAATTTGTGTATCGCTGCCCCCGGGGGATCCACCGCCGCCAGTTGAAGAGACCGTAACTTGACCATTGGATGCTGAAGTAATTGTTACGTTCGTGCCTGCGACGAGGTAAGATGTTCCGTTGGCGAGCCGTGTTATAGACCCGCTGAGACCCGTGGTGAATGTTGCGGCTCCGACAGAACTAAAAGTTCCACCGACGGTCGTGTCGCCGCTGGAAGCGACGACAGTGAATGAAGGCGAACCAACGCTGTTTTTGACTGTTAAGCTGCCTGATGAGACAACAGTCGACTTAAAGAGGCTTGCCTCATCGACCAAAAATTTGATACCGGAGTCTAGAGACGGGAACTGCGCCTCTGGTTTTGAAGCGATGACGAGCGATCCTGTGACGCCGATTACAGAGTTTGTTTGTACACTACCTGATATTTGTCCGATAACTAATGCCATTGAATATTACTCCTAAGTTTTGTACCCAGTGTAAATATTCGTCTACGATCTAAAATTACTCATTGTCTAGCGGTTGCAACATCATTTTATACTTTTTACCTGTAATGTTGTTCACTACACATAGGTAGTCACGTTCTTCTACTATTGTCCAATCTCCACGGTCGTTACGAAGGTGCAAGTCTCCTGTGTACACATTTGCCCAACGCTTTTCAGAAGATCCAAGGTCATATGTTACATCAGCATCGGGAGTTACGTTGCCTTTCATTCCGAAAGATCCAGTTAAAGACAACGTATTTGACATTGAGTTAAAACTTAGATTTGCAGATGCGCCGAAAGATCCACCATTGTTGAATTGGATTTCTTTATCGCTGCCCGCCGGGCTACCGCTGCCACCAGTTGAAGAGACCGTAACTTGACCATTGGATGCTGAAGTGATTGTTACGTTTGTACCGGCAACAAGGTAAGAAGTTCCATCAACTAGTCTAGTAAGAGAACCGCTCAATCCTGTGGTGTGACTTGTGACGCCAGAAAAAGTTGTGCCACTAACGGTTGCAACTATGCCATCATTAATGGTTAAAGTGTAGTTTCCGTTAGCACCTCCATCTGTTGACTTCAGTCCAGTACTAGCTATGAATGTTCTTTCATTAGAAAGAGATGATGTTAATGAGAGAACTAGGTATGAAGCCCCAGGGTCGCCTCCTCCTGTCCCTCCTCCACCTCCGCCTCCCGATGCATAGACAGGTTGTTGTCTAAAGAATGAGTACGTTTTTCTTAATCTATTTTTATCTTCAGCCATTTTGGTGGTAACCCACGAGATTGTATTACATATTATGAAAGATTATATACCACTGGGTAAAATTATTTAGTTTGTAATAAACTCTTCCTAATTTTATGAGTTAAATATGAAAAACGCATATTTATAAATGTTACCATGAACCTTATCAAGCATTACTGGGACATGCTTGTAAATGATCAATCAAATGATCCTGATAGTCATAGAAATATTCTGAAAAATGAATATGGTGACAAAATCGTAGGATTTAATAAAAAAAATAAAACCGAGTTTTTATCCAACTTTTACTCGTCGACAATTTCTTTTGACGGTGACTTATACCCGACCGTTGAGCATGCATACCAAGCATCAAAAACGTTGAATTTAGATTCTAGACGTTTGATTAAAAATGCAAAAACTCCGTATGAAGCAAAAAAGCTTGGACAAGCTTTAGTTTTACGCGATGACTGGGATGATGTTAAAGTCGATATTATGAGACGTTTGATAAAGGAAAAATTTAAAAATCCTTTTCTACGTTATTTGTTGTCATTAACTGGTGATTATCATCTTATTAATGAGAACAAGCGAAATGATAAATTTTGGGGCACGACAAATCATGTCGGTGAGAATTGGTTGGGAAAAATTTTAGAGGAGGTGAGAAAAGACAATATTGAAGAAGATTCTTTAGAGTTTTGATGCAGAGGAGACGATATGCCCGAGTTAAAACAAGCCATAATAATAAGAAAAGATTTAAATCTTAACAAGAGACAAGTTGCTAACCAGGTTGCACAAGCTTCATTGAAGTTTATCATAGAGAACAATGAAGCAGATATGGGAGGGAAATTGGTCGTTAGTTTATCAAGCGATGAAGCTGCGTGGTTGACGGGTTCGTTTTCTCAAGATATTCTTGGCGCAAGGAGCAAAGATCAGCTTGAAGACATCATGCTTCGTGCGGAGATATTAGGAATAGAAGTTTATCCAGTCTTTGTTCAAAAGAGTGAAAACATTGAAACTACATGTCTTGCATTGGGTCCAGATGATCCAGAAATAATAAATAAGCTTATTCATGGATTAAAACCGTTATAAATTTAAACTGTTGCGGTTCAATAGAATATAAAAATATATACATGAAGAAATGCAAGATAATGCTTGATCCTGGAGCGAAACAAAAATGTTTCTATCTAGCTCCTAATGCAGAAATGTTATACTTGCTTTCTGCAACATCAACAAATAAAACGATCATAAAAAATTTTAAATCAAATCCTGATATTGAAGCAGTAAACCTTGATCAAGAACAGTGGATCGAAATTGAGTGGAATGGTTGTCAAAACATCCACGACGATGAAGGAACTACAAGAATGAATTATGTAAGATTGATCAAGGTCGTGAAGCTTACTTCAGGTGAAGATTCAGATTCATTGATATCAGTGCATTTCGGATGGATGCTTGGAAATCAACTTAGATTTGGAAATTATAAAAGAAATGGAATGAAAGTCAAGCTTCTATCAAAAGAAGATGATCAATACGATTTTTCAGAATTATTTCATGACAATGAAACGTATGAAGACATCTTGAAAAAAGATAAAGAAGCTGATTTATGTTGATCAATCATCATTTTTTTCTCTGTTTGCGCGATTTTTATAATTCGGTCTTGAGAAATAAAGTTCTATACAACCTTCTTCGCTGGCTGGTATCGCTTCGACTTCAGGATCTTTGAACAAGCTTTCTTGTGCTTCTTTCAATAATCTGGTTTTTACGTTGTTTATTTTTCCATTCACTGCATCCTGTATCCATCGTTGGACATCGAGCAAATCATGTTGCAATATTTTTTCATCTAAATCTTTTATTATTATCTGTATCGTTTTCATATGATATTATCCCATGAAATAACCGCTAAAAAATGAACATATTTGAGCAGCAGTGTTTTCATCAGCTATATACGTTTGATTTGCAGCTCCACCGTTTTGTCTTATTACTACATACGCAGTATCGCTAGCATCCATATCTGCGACGACAGATCCCGCCATCCAATAATAATTTAAATCAGCTGAAAAATTAGGATCTATTATTGCTAATTGGTATGTAGCATTTGATGTTATTAAAGAAACGTAATAATAAGATGCTGCAGTATCCAAATCTTCCAATCTTAATTGTACATTAAACAAGTATTTCCCAGTTCTTGGAGCAGTAAATGTATACGTACCAGTACTATAGTCGGAGCCTACATCAAATCTTTCAGTATTAAATTCAACAGTAATTGTGCCAGCTGTCGTGGTTATCAATTGAGTCCCACCATCTAAATATGCCAAGAAGCATGGCTGACTAGGCTTCATGACTTCTCCTGTCATTGTGATGCCGCCTGTTCCTGCATCTATGTCAGTTGATGAAGATGAATAAGTGCTTCCTATGGTCGTGTCAGTTACTGTGCTGGCTGGTCCGGAAAAATCTATAGAACATATCCCAAAACCAGTTGTTATAAGTCCAGCAGTTACATTGCTTTGTTGAAAACGAATTGCCCCAGTAGAGTCGAGCTCGATATCTCCAGAACCAGCCTGTATTGTTGTAGCTGACGCGCCTGTTTTATTCCCAACTGTAATGACAGCTTTTCCAGAACCAGTAGGAGTCCCTGCACCGATATTAATTGTTTGTGTTCCAGTAGAATTTGCATTACCTATGTTAATAAAATTTGAAGCCGTAGATTTACCAATAGTAATTGTTCCTGTTGTGTTGGCATCTCCTATATCATATGTTGTTGCAGCAACTCCAGTTAACTCGACGCTGCTACCGCCTTGTATAGTTGTAGCAGAATTTGCATTTGATTTATTTCCGACTGTCGTTGTTGTCCAGGTTCCTGAAGGGCCCGTAAAAGAAATGTTGTAAGTTCCAAAAAGTCCTTCATTTAATATGCCGACTGTTGATCCACCGTATTTAAATCTAATTGCATTAGTAGAATCTAGATTAATATATCCAGTTCCTGATTGCAATGTTAATGCTGCTGCACCGGTCGTTGACCCAATTGTGATAGAGTTTGCTGCTGCGCCATCTCCTATTTTAATAGTTTGAACGTTCGTAGAATTTGTTCCAATATTGATAGTTCTAGTAACACTAGTAGTCCCTAAATTTATTGTTGTAGCAGCGTTGACAAGATTGAACGTTGCAGCAGTTGTCGTGATATCGCCACCGTTGACAGCAATGTCTCCTGGGAACGTTACTGAACCAGCGGCGGATCCAATTGTAATAGTAGGCGATCCACCGGTGCCGATATCGATTGAATCTCCATAAATTCTTGTTGATGAAGCTGGCGTTGAACTATAATTTCCGATTCTTACGTCGGCTTCATTGCTATGTAATGTTCCAATGTTAATAGTTTGCTTGCCTGTATTACCATCAGCGATATTGACTGTTTGAGCCGCGTTCCCTGTTGCGATATTTGTCGTTCTTGCTGCGTTACTTATACCAATGTCGATATTGCCCGTACCTGCGTCGATCGTGGTTGAGGAGGCGCCCGCCGTATTTCCAATCGTCGTCGTCGTCGCGACGCCACTTTGACCTGTTAAAGAAATGGTATTATTGTCTAACGTTCCTATAGTATTACCGGCATTTTCAATAATAACTGAACCGCCCGAGCCTGCGTTAAGGAAAGTATTTGCCGAAGAGTTTTGCAAAAGAGCGTAACCTGTCGCAGCGGTTACATCTTTATGAGCGAAATAAGCGTAGGCAGTATTCGTGGGCCATGCGCCGAGTTCCGTCTGACCAATCGTCGCTAAAACAGTAGAAGCTCCTGCGTTGAGGATCGTGGCGGCTCCACCTATGTTGAGAGTAGTGGCATTCGTGTTGAACAAGGTCGCAGTTCCAGCCGTTGTTGTTATATCGCCGCCGTTGACAGCAATATCTCCAGGCGTAGTTATATTGCCGGTAGTATCAGCGATCGTTACAACTGAATCTTGAATTAATTTTCCTGTCGTAGAGTCAAAACGCACGATTGCATTATCAGTTGCGCTTGATGGTCCTACAACGTCTCCTGATCCGCCTCCACCAGCAGTGGAAGAAATTGTAATTTGACCATTCGACGCAGACGTTATCGTTACGTTGCTTCCAGCAACGAGGTATGATGTTCCGTCAGACAAATTTGTAATAGAGCCTTGAAGACCTTGATTAAAAACAGCAAGCCCATTGGATGTTAATCCTTGTTGAAATATTGCTTGACCAGTTAATGTTAAAGACGCAGGAGAATTAGTCAACCCAACTTGAAAGCTTGATGGACTAACTACGAGTTTGACGTCATTGTTTTGCTGATTTTTGACAATCAAAAACGGAGATTTATCTACTTCGCCCTTCGTCGTCATATCAATTTATTATACCGTTATATTTCCTAATGCATCCAATGCAACATTAATTAATCCTAAGTTTGTCAATTGAATATTAAATTCTGGCCTATTCCTTGATTGTAAATCAAAATATGGAAGAGATGATGTTGCATAAGTGCTCAAGTTTTGAGATTGAGTATTTTGGGGATCGACTAAATTGTCGTTTGGATCTACAAACTTTACCGTGACAGGACCATCATTTAAACTTGAGTTTGTATAAATTGTTCTATCTTGATCATTAAAAATAAATCTCGTGTATATTCTTTGTTCCAACATGTCTCTATATTGTCCATATCGGCCTTGTCGGTAATATGCAAAAGTATAGTCTGGCAGACCGTTATATAACCCATATTTCCAACCACGAATTATAGGTCCTGTACTCCATATGCTTCCAGAAAAAACTTCATATCCAACTCTACTGAAGGCTCTGTGCTCTGTATGTTTGTTTTTTCTAAATTCAAACCAGTTATGGGTTCCTCTTGAAGCATATCCTGTTGGGCTATTTGAATCAACCATCGTTGAATCAAAAAATACTGTATTTAAATCTCCAAATCCAAATAAAACTTTATTTAAATCGTTTTGATTACATGAACCTGTCGATGGAAACAAGTTCGGCCCATTAGGCGGTGTTACACCGTCATTTATGATGTTACCTAGATTGACATCAACTGCCCATCGATGATGAATACTTGAACTAATGCTTGCCGTGAAATTAGTTAAAGTATGCCTGTAAGAAAAATCAGGAGTATCTGGATATGTCGGCAACGTAGGGCCAGTTTCTTTTCCTCTTCCTACGGTTCCTACGATTAATCCGCTTCTTGTTTCTTTTTTTCTTGATCTTTCAAATGCAGCCTGTATTCCGGCTCCTGAATCAGGATAAAAAGCAGCAATTAAATTTGTTTGTATATCATTGTAATTTTGATCTTTTTTTCTAGAGACGTTTGAATATCTTGGTTCAAATGGAAACGATTTTGTCCAATGGCGGTCGACACCTGGATTGATTGACCCAGTTATTCCTCTATAGATGTTGTTCGCGGGAATATTTTCTGATGGAACGTAATTATCAAACATAATAAACGCGACGCGCGTTGTTTCAACACCGGTGTATATAATTGCTTCTCCTGGAGAGATATAAGGACTTCCTCCTTTTATGGCAAAAACATCCGCACCGTTTCTTTTAAAACAAGAAATTGGATCTGGGACTAGAGAGTCATATATACGTTCTTCATTACAGAGAAATTTTGCAGCTCTAGAATTCCCTGCTTTTTCTCTGTACGGTTGTAGGCGGTAAGAAAGAGAATTTGACGGATCAAAAAGGGTCGTACCAGGAGTAGGAGCTTGATCACTGTTTATAGATCCGTAAACTACTCCTCTATTTCCATAAACATATATTTTTTGTCCAAATCTATTTTTGATTTCATAGAACATTTTTCCCATGACAATTTGGTCATAGGTTCCAGAGATATATGTCTCCTTATATTCTAACTCATATTGATCAAGAACTTTTACCATGTTTTTGTTCCTCCTACTACAACATCATGTATGGCATCTGTTGATAATTCTTGATTTAACGTATCATGAAATTCTTTTCCATTTGAAACCAAGCTTCCGTACAATGTTATATTGATGCTTCCTGTTGTTAGTTTAACATCATGTTGAATTTGGTTCATTGTAAATGGGCTTACGGCTTCTGCTGATAAAAAGAATGGTCTAGATTTTGATATACACATTATGAGTCTATCGTTTGGAAACAACAAGTAAGGAGAAGTTTTATTTTGTTGTCTTTGTACAACTGAAATCGCTATAGCTGCTTCTCCAGGTTGAGATAATTCGTAAATCGCTTCATCAACCGTTTGAGGAAGTTCAGAAACAGGTCCAGTAGTCATGTGGTCTAATTTAACTATGCTGTTTTTGTACTTATAAAAAGGATTATCATAATAATTTGGGAGCTGCGATGTTGCGTGTTCTTTTCCTAAAATAGACCTTCCAGAAGGTTCGAACCCGGAACAAGATCTTCCAAAATTATTAACGTTGACCAAGACAAGTTCTCTGCTACCATATCCTCTATAGTCGCCACCTGCTCCACCTCTAGGTGTTGTATTGAATGGAATTGATGTTCCTCTTCTTGTTAAATCCCAAGTTCGGTTATTAAAAAGCATTTCTAATGATCCAGTCACATAGTCCATGTATGAACCTCTGTCCTGATCAATGAAAAACGTATCTCTTATTAAAACTCCATTAGATATTGCAGCTTCACATTTAATCTTGATATTTCCTGTGAAAAAATTATTTGTTCCACTTACAACTGTGCTTGGGGATCCATAAGCAAGAAATCCCCTAGGTACGACTTGCCATACATCACCGATAGGAATAGAAGTTCCACTTAGATTTGTAGAACCATAAGTTGGTTGAAAAAATGCTATTTGTGAAACGTTGTCTAGATCATGAGTTACTGTTCCTGTAAGAATAAGATCTCTTTTATATTTTCGAGGACCAACGCTAACTTGATTATATAAAGAAAAAGTTAATCCTGGACCTCCTATGTCAAATGCTACACCATCTTGAGAAAAGATATGGGAAGGACTTGGCGGGCCATCCACCGTAGGAATAACACATTGCGTTTTATCATAAAACCATCCTGGGCCTGCTTCTATTGGTAATTCAACAACAGCTTTTTCCAATAAAAATGGTTGATTGATGGGTATTGATATTGTTTCATCATTTACGGCATCATATTCTCGATTTATAGATATTGTTTTGTCATATTGACCAGTTAGCAAATCGACTTCTGCGTCCCTGCTGTAAAAATTATTAAATTGATTGATTGTTCCACGCGGAAAAGAATTTCTATCGGATGATCCTGAAGCAATATTAAATCCAAAGCAATTAAATCCGCGGTCAATTTCCATCAATCTTCCGTTGGATGGATCTGCATACGGTTCTGCTATGTCAAACCCTCCATTCATAAAAGAAGCAGTTGGATATTGCCATCTACCAGTCTTAGAATTAAAGTAATAAATGCTTGATGAAGCACCAAAAAGAGTCGTTTTATGATCAACTCTAAATGATAATCTTATTTGCGTTTTTGACTTCAGGGGTTGCGAAAATCCTTCTCCTACATCTTGAATGCTAGATCCGTTCGTAAAAAATGAATCTGATGATGCAGCAGGATCATTTTCAAATAGTTTATATTCTGAAAATGGAGATATAAACTTTTTCTCATTATCTTCTAGATACTCTTGAACGTTAGAAGATCGTATCGTACCCGTTAAGACAAAATCTTCTAAAAATAAATCTTGATTTCTTGCTACGCCGAATAAATCTTGAGCATAAAAACGCGGCAAAGTTGTTGGGTAGTTTATCAATGCATTTGTAGAATATGCTATCGATTTTCTATCGTCGAATCTAATTCCATCAGACCCGCTTCTATCTCTATCTCCGGTTCGTGCGGTCGTAGGGAGAGTAGTTCTAGCGTCTCTTTCTTTAATTGATAAACGTGGTAATACTTTTCTTCTATTTAAAGGAGGTTGAAATGTAAAAATTGCTCCCGTAGATTGTTGACCAGGCCACCAATCATTAATAACCAAGTTTCCTCCATACGGAACATCTTCGTACGTTAACGTAACATCATTCCATACTGAGTCAACATAAGATCCAGAAATTGAACCTCCGAATTTATATTTCGGTCTATCAAGATCATATGTTAATTCATATGAAAAATCTCTAAACCTATAAGTTCCATTTGGCATAAAAATGCCTATAGTTGCACTTTCGTCTGTAACAAAAGAAGAAGTAGCTAATTCTTTTCTAGGTGCATATCTAAACTCTATTTTACCATTTTCATAGAATACAATTTCAAATTCTATTCTATTAGAATATGGAAGAGGAGTAGTAGAACTCCATCTTACAATTAACATTCTTCCATCTGCTGTAGAAGTATGATTACAATATCGAATTGCAAACTTTCTTGGATTAACCCTAGTATTGATGGGTTCTATTCCTTTTTTATATCCTTCAGAAACAACTGAGTCTGCATCGTCACTAGTGTTTATTAAATTAGACCACCAGACGGCAAAAAATGCATGGTTTGCAGAAAATGTTGGTTTAATTATGTTTCGATACGGTGAACTTGAATCTACTAAAACATCAGACGCCGTAAACGTTGTAGTTGGATCAACTAATACAATCCACCCATCTACGCTAACATTAAACTTTTTATATGTTATACCATCAAATAAAAAAGAAAACCCTATATCTACTCCACCACTTAATCCGCTACTTTGCCTAGGCTTTCCTGCATTACCAGGAACTAAAGAAAATTTTTCTTCTGGAACTTTTAATAATCCTTTTTCTCTTGATAGAGTAAGAATATAGTTTTCAAAAGTTCTATCAGGCGGTTGTCGTAAGGATTTTGGAGTAGGCATTAGTATGCTAAGCCTCCAAATGTGATAGAATCGGTACCTTTTGACCAAATATCATCATACATCCACCCGCATGCGGCAGAAATTTCATTTTCAGAAACATGATTTTCCGTGGATCCTATTAATTGTGTGACTGAGCTGATCATATCATTCGGCAAGTTCGTTGACAATTGTACTTTATTTGATGAATCATTAAAAGGATTGACATAAGTTTTATCATCGTTAAAAAATCCAATGGTCGGAACTTTTTTTACTGTTCCCATCATGTCAATTAAATCTAACCACGGTGGGATTTTATAGTTTTCTTTTTTTAATTTAACATTTGAAATCCTACTAGCTGCAGTCGTTATATCATGATTTCCATCCATTAACGTACCCTTTAATGAATGGGCCTCAAACGGAACATCTATGCTAAAAAACGCTGCAATAGCACGAATTGTTAAAGGTTCTATTATACCGTTAAAATTATAATTTTCTGTTTCATCACTGTCATGCGTTACCAAGGGATATGTAACAGAATCCTGGTTGTTTATATAAGTTATAGCGTTATAATAATCTAACTCTTTAAATTCATTTTGTAGAAGAAAATTTCTATCAGCACCGTAAAAGTTTTTTCTTAAAACATGTCCAGGTTCTCCAGCGTGTATTCTTATTGAGTTTCCTGCATAAAAATGTTTTGCTTGAGTAATTTCTACGCCTTGTCTAAATCCATCTATCAGCGTAGTATCTATTGATCCAGTTAAAAAATATTGATCTTGGTTTGATGCCTTTACTTTTTCATTTATATCGATACCTTCGCCGTCGTCAAAAAATAAAACATCTTTTTTGGGTAAATAGTTGAAAAAAAATGCATCATTTTTTTTAGGCATTAATAACTGCGATGCTTTATGTAAAACGTTAGATGACATAATCGATTATGTTCCTACTTTAGTTGTAAAACTTGATTGTTTCGAATTACTCGACACAAAATAATTGTTAAAAAACTTGTATTCTAGTTTATGTCTTTCTAACATATGAGATTCAACTAAAAAGTTTGTTCCTTTAAATACTGTTTTTCTGGGTATGAGTTGTTCAATAAACGTGCTAATAGAACTATCAAACCAACTGTAAAATTCAAAAAATGCTTTAAAGTTAAGCTTGCTTTTTATTCTATTAAAATAAACATTTCTAAGTTTTTCTA
>Ga0172376_10005019_pt1 | contig 14881 bp, 18 predicted proteins | sample Lak35m_FD_121114 | JGI IMG/M metagenome (GOLD analysis project Ga0172376, IMG submission 121114) | Freshwater microbial communities from Kabuno Bay, South-Kivu, Congo - kab_092012_35m | ecosystem: Environmental > Aquatic > Freshwater > Lake | place: Democratic Republic of the Congo: South-Kivu...
GTGATCGTGGGTATCCATGAAGCAATCAGCCTGTTTATACTTGCCCATTTTTGAACGTACCCACGAACCAGATGACCGCTGTAGTCGAAAACCTAGTCAAAACCCGTCTCCCTACGGCCTATGGTGAATTTTCCCTGTATCTTTACAATCAGGGTGGCAAGGAGCACCTCGCCCTGGTGAAAGCGGATGTGGCCGGACAGCGCGGCGTGCCGGTCAGGGTACACTCGGAATGTATCACGGGTGATCTGTTCAGTTCCCGTCGTTGTGACTGCGGCGATCAACTCCGGCATGCCATGGCCTTTCTGGGGCGGTCGGATTGTGGTGTACTGGTGTACCTGCGCCAGGAGGGGCGTGGCATTGGTCTGCACAAGAAACTGCAAGCCTATAACCTTCAGGATCAGGGGCTGGACACCGTGGAGGCGAATGTCAGCCTGGGTCATCGGCCCGATGAGCGGGAATATCAGGTGGCCGCCCTGATTCTTCAGGATCTGGCCGTGGCATCGGTCAGGCTCATGACCAACAATCCGCGCAAGGTCGATGAACTGGTTCGTTTAGGGGTAGATGTTGAGGATCGCGTTCCCATCGAGGTGGGCCAACATGCCGATAATCTGGACTATCTGCGCTCCAAGGTAGAGAAGATGTCTCACTGGATCACCTTCCGCGAGACCTTGCCGTACCATGATGATCATGCCTTTTTGACACCCTTGCTGGACGCACTGGGTCTGGCGCGGCAAGCCGTGGCGGATCGCCCCTTCATTACCCTGCATTACACCCAAACCCTCAATGGCGCGGTCATTGCGCCGGCTGTTGCGATGGCCGAATCCATGCGGATGGCCGCACTGCTGCACGACCTGGGTCAGCAGCATGATGCCGTTCTGGTCGATCTGGCCAGCCTGAGGGCCGGTGACATACCCGGCATGGGTACGGGCACCGGAGTAGCAGAATTTGCCAGGGTCATCGTGGTGGATGACGGTGCGGTATCCGTGGAAGACTGGGAAGATATCCCCGTTTTTACGACACCCCCGATGGTTTTGTCGACAGGCGGCAGGGATTTGACCTGCTCTGGCATCGACTGGCTGGCCGGAGCCAGACTTCTGGTTTCAGACCAGGATGAAACCGGTATCTGTCCCCGTCAAATCAGTACACTGTGTCACCGCATGGGCATCAAAACCTTGCTGGTCACCGGCACGGGGTCATTGATCAGGGCTTTCCAGAACTCTCATTGTGTAAATTATTGCGTGATTACCATCAATCCTCACATCGCTCCTGACCGGGACTCTGAATTGGCGACCGGTTTGTCTTTCAGGGAATGTCATTACCATGCACTGGACACCTCGACGGTTCTGTGCGGCAGGGTGGCCCAGCCATGAAACGGGCCCAAGCCATTTATCACCAGGGTATTCGCGCCGTTGCGGTAGGAGAAACCGATGTGCCAGCCCCGCGTCATGGGGAGCTGCTCCTCAAGACACGTTATTCGGCCATCAGTACCGGACAGGAGAGTCGGGTTTTCCGGGGAGATGTCCCGATCTCCGGTTCAGGTCGTATCCAGTACCCGCTCAAATCGGGCGCGGCCCTGGTCGGTGAGGTCATTGCCGTCGGTAATCCGCAAGATCGGGACTGGATGAGAAAACAGGTATTTGCCTATCATCCCCATCAGGCTTACCTGGTACTCGATTACAAGGATTGTGTACCGCTTCCCGCCAACACACCGCCGGAGCGGGCCCTGTTCCTGACCAGTATGGAATCTGCCCTGAACCTCATCACCGATGTTGAGCCGCAACTCGGGGAGCGGGTCATGGTGTTCGGATTGGGTATCGTCGGTCTGCTGACGACGGCACTTCTGGCACAATATCCGCTAGCAGAGTTGATTACAGCCGATCCCCTGGCACTCCGTCGTGAGAAGTCTCTGGAACTGGGCGCGGGGCTTGCCATCGACCCGCAGGATCAAAGGGCGGTAGCTGCCCTGCGGGAATGCCTTTTTCATGGCAACCTTGATGGACTGGATGCCGCAGTTGAAGTCTCCGGGCGAGTCAATGCCCTCAATCAGGCCGTGCAGTTCAGCGGTACCGCCGGACGTGTGGTGATCGGTTCCCGCTACGGCAAGAGCAGTGAGTCCTTTAATCTCGACGACAGGCTACTCGATAACCGCATCCGTCTGGTTTCCAGTGTTTCCCGGTCTCCGGATTCCCGTTGTGGGGGAGGGCGCTGGGGCCGGGCGCGTCGCTTGCAATTGGCCTGGGACTGGCTGGCACGGCTGCAACCCGAGCAGTTCATTACTCACCGCTATACCCTGGCCGCCTGCCAGGAGGCTTATGAGCTGCTGGGTAACCGGCAGTCTCAGGCCTTGCAGGTCGTTTTTCGCTACGAATGACAGGGCGATCGCCATGCGGTCGATGAGGGCCGATTACCTGCTGCTTTATTGTCGTAGTGGTTTTGAAAAGGAAACGGCAGCAGAAATCATGGCCCTGACCCGGCGGCAGGGGATCGAGGGTTATGTTCGCACCGGACCCGACAGTGGCTACGTGCTGTTTTATCCCCATGATCCTGCTGCTTTACTGGGTCAGTTGGCGGAGCGGACACGATTCGACCGCCTGATGTTTCCAAGGCAGTGGGTATTCTGCCAGCAGCCTGCACCGGTGTTGCCCGAAGCAGACAGGCTTGCACCGCTGCTGGAGGCCATAAACCGCATGGGGGGCTGCTTTTCTGGTGTCTGGCTGGAAACGGCCGATACCAATGAGGCCAAAACCCTGGCCACTTTCCATCGCAAGTTTTTTCCCTTGCTGGAAAAAGGCTTGCGCAGTCAGCACCTGATCCTGCCGGGACAGGACAGGCATCTGCACGTTTTCCTGATGGATTCACGCCGGATACATCTGGGCTGGAGCCCGGTTGGCAATGCGTCGGTCTGGTCCATGGGCATTCCCCGGCTGCGCTTTCCAGGCTCGGCACCCAGTCGTTCCACCCTCAAGCTGGAGGAAGCGTTTTTGTTTTTCGTGGAAAAACCCGAACTGGAACTTCGCGCCGGCATGACAGCAGTGGACCTCGGTGCCGCCCCCGGCGGATGGACCTGGCAACTGGTCAGGCGACATATTCGTACCACAGCCATAGACAATGCGGCCCTGCAGACGGATTTGCTGGCATCGGGCCTGGTCGAGCATCTGAGGGTTGACGGTTTCCGTTATCGGCCCAACCGACCGGTAGACTGGCTGGTTTGCGACATGGTGGAACAACCCGCCCGCATCGCCGGGCGGGTCACCGACTGGGTCGCTGCGGGCTGGTGTCAAAAGGCCGTGTTCAATCTCAAACTGCCCATGAAAAAGCGATACGAGGAAGTCTTGCGTTGCAGGGATGTCATGATCGAACGCCTGGTGCGGGAGGGCATCGCGTTTGAACTGGCTTTCAAGCAGCTCTACCACGACCGGGAAGAAATCACGGGCTATCTGCATCGTCGCTAGCGTGTGCGGATGCCTTGCCTTTCAAGTGACTTGTCGACTTGATAGAATCGCCCCGGTTTCAATTTTGAACCGGTATCCTGAATCAACCCGCCCCGACCGACAATCATGCGTGATCACCATGGAAAGTAACAACATTCATCAGCATATCTCCAGACAGTATGACCATGAATTACTGGATATCCGTAATCAGGTATTGGCTCTGGGAGGATTGGTCGAGGAGCAGGTCAAGAGTGCCATTCAGGCCTTGATGTCTGGTGATATGGAAATCGCCGAGCGGGTCATTGCCGATGATTACAAGGTCAATTCGATGGAAGTGACCCTGGATGAAGCCTGCACCCAGATCATCGCACTCAGGCAACCCGCCGCCCGCGACCTGAGACTGATCGTTGCCGTGATAAAAACCATCACCGACCTGGAGCGCATCGGTGACGAAGCCAAACGGATTGGTCGTATTGCCCTGGACCTGGCCTCCCATCAGCCTCGACGCAACCAGTTGACCGACCTCGAACACCTGGCCCAGCATGTTCGCAAGCTGCTCCGGGAGGCACTGGATGCCTTTGCCCGCATGGCGGTGGATGAAGCTCTCGCCGTCGTGCAGGAAGACAAGCAGGTCGACAGGGAGTACGAAAGCATCATGCGCCAGCAACTGACTTTCATGATGGAGGATCCCCGGTGCATTCCGGTGTCGCTCGATATCATGTGGTCGGCCCGCTCGCTCGAACGCATCGGTGATCGTTCCTGCAATATCTGCGAGTACGTCATCTATTACATCAAGGGCAAAAATATTCGTCATATCAACATCGATCAGGTGCGTGAGGATTTAACCCCGGGTCGTTGATTATCGGGTTTCCTGCCATTTTTGCCCCATTATAGCTAGAGACATTCTGTTCCATCGCATGAAATCCCTCAAGATAGCGGCAATGCTATTACCCTGGATGTTGTTTTCCCCGATAATCCGGGCGGTAGAGCCTTTCGTCGTGGAAGATATCCGTATCGAAGGCCTGCAACGTATTTCAGCCGGTACCGTATTCAATTATCTGCCGGTCAAGGCAGGTGATACCTTCGACGGCAAGCAGTCGGCGGAGGCTATCAAGGCCTTGTTCAAAACCGGCTTCTTCAAGGATGTCAGACTCGAACAATCCGGCACGACCCTGGTTGTGGTGGTTGACGAGCGTCCCTCCATTGCATCCATCAAGCTCGAAGGCAACAAGGATATCAGTTCTGATGATCTGGGTAAGGCACTCAAGGGCACAGGATTGGCCGAGGGCAAGGTGTTTGACCGGCAGGTACTGGACAAGGTGGAGCAGGAATTAAGACGCCAGTATTTCAGTCGGGGTAAATACGGCATTCGGGTAGAGTCGGAAGTGACGGATATTTCCCGTAACCGGGTAGATATTCGCATCCGTATTGCCGAAGGAAAGGTCGCCCGGATCCGGCAGATCAATATCGTGGGAAACAATGCCTTTCCCGACAAGCGGTTGCTGAAGGAATTCGAGTTAAGTACACCCAACCTGCTTTCTTTTTATACCAAGGACGATCAATACTCCCGGCAGAAACTCTCGGCCGATCTGGAGCGTCTGCGGTCGTTTTATCTGGATCGGGGTTATATCAACTTTGAAGTCGAATCGACCCAGGTCTCCATCACACCGGACAAGCGCGAGATTTATATCAACGTCAATGTCAGGGAAGGGGAGGTGCATCAGGTCAGTGAAGTCAAACTGACAGGGAAACTGATCGTGGCTCCTGACACACTGACACCACTGGTGAAAATTGGCCCTGCGGATACCTTTTCCCGCAAACTGGCCACCGAAACGGCCAAGGCCATTTCCGACCGCCTCGGTGATGAAGGCTATATTTTTGCCAACGTCAACATGGTACCGGACATCGATGCCGCCCGTAAAACCGTGGCCATTACCTTTTTCGTTGATCCCGGCAAGCAGGTTTATGTACACCGGATCAACTTTCACGGTAACAGCAAAACCCGCGATGAGGTACTGCGGCGCGAGATGCGCCAGATGGAAGCCGCCTGGGCTTCCAGCAGCAAGATCGAACGCTCCAAAACCCGGCTGGAGCGATTGGGCTATTTCCAGGAAGTCAATGTCGAAACCCCGGCTACTGTAGGCACCGGTGACCAGATCGATGTCAACTATACCGTGGTTGAAAAACCCTCCGGCAACCTGATGGCGGGTGTTGGTTACTCCCAGGCTCAAGGGGTGATATTCAACGCCAGTATCTCGCAGGACAACGTTTTTGGTTCCGGCAAGCGGGTCAATCTCACCTTCAACAACAGTTTCGTCAATACCATTTACAAGATCGGTTACCTGAATCCTTATACCACGCTGGATGGTATCAGCAGCGGGTTTGATATCGGCTACCGAAAAACCAATGCGGCGCAGATGAACATTGCCCGCTACAATACCGATGTCCTTGATACCGGTGTCAACCTGGGTATCCCCCTCAATGAATTCGACAGTCTGCGTTTCAACCTGGACTATGAAAATACCCGCCTGTCTGCGTCTGACCGTTCGTCACAGGAAATTTATGACTTCATGGCACGCTACGGCAAAAAGTTCAATACGGTCACGGTAGCGACTGGGTATATCCATGACACCCTGAACCGGGCACTCATGCCGACCCGGGGCGGGGCGCAAAAAATATCCCTGCTGGGTACGGTGCCTGCCGGTAACATCGACTATTACAAGGCCAGCCTTAAATTACAGCAATATTTTCCACTGGCCCGTGATCTGACTGTGCTGATCGAGGGTGAAGTGGCTTATGGCGACGGCTACGGTGACACCCACGAGTTACCCTTTTTTGAAAACTACTTTGCCGGAGGCCCCCAGTCGGTCAGGGGATTTCAGCCCAATACCCTCGGGCCGCGTGACAGCAAAAACCTGCCTTTCGGAGGAGCCAGCAAACTGGCAGGCACGGCAGAACTCTTTTTCCCGGTACCCTTCATGGAAGAAAGCAAAACCGTGCGTCTGGGAGCCTTCATGGACGTGGGTAATGTGTTCAAGCGCGATCTGGATATAGGCGATTTACGATATTCCACCGGGCTGTCGGCTCGCTGGTTGTCGCCTTTCGGGGCACTGGTCTTCAGCGTGGCGCAGCCCGTCAACGCGACCCGCAACGACAAGGTTCAGTACTTCCAGTTTTCCTTCGGTTCGGGGTTTTGAGGCCAGGCACGGGCTGTTTGTGTACCGGCTTCGGGTAATCATCAACCCCGAAGCCTGAAACCCTGATTGATTTCTTCTTTATAGTCTGAGAGAACATTATATATGCTAAAGAAAATGCTTGTTTTGGCAGTGACTGGCCTGCTGATCAGTGCCAGTGCGGGAGCAGCCGATATGAGGACAGGGTTCGTCAACGTGGCCCGCCTGCTTGAAAAGGCACCCCAGGCTGAAAAGGCAAAAAAAGACCTTGAGCGGGAGTTTGCTCCGCGAGATAAAAAATTGCTGGCCGAACAAAAAGAAATCAAACAAATGGAGGAAAGACTGGCCCGGGATGCCGCCGTCATGAGCGATTCGGAGCGGCAGCGGCTGGATCGGGATCTGATCAGTCGCAAACGGGAAGCCAAGCGTCTGCAGGATGAGTTCAGGGAAGATTTCAACCTGCGCCGCAACGAGGAACTCACCAAATTGCAGAAGGAAATATTCGAAGCCATCCAGACCCTGGCCAAGGATGAAAAATATGATTTATTGCTCACTGATGGGGTCGTCTATGCCAGTGATACCATTGATGTCACCGGTAAGGTCGAGCGCAAACTGGAATCCAGTTTCAAACGCTAGGGTCGGGCTTGACGCGCTGTTTTTTATCACTTAACAACCACAGGAATAACCACTTTGGATATTCAAAAAATAAAGGAATATCTTCCCCATCGATATCCCTTTTTACTGGTAGATCGCGTTGTTGAAATCGAACCCGGCAAGCGGCTGCTGGCTTTCAAGAATGTGACGTATAACGAACCCTTCTTTGCGGGCCATTTCCCTGAATTGCCCATCATGCCTGGCGTTCTCATCATCGAGGCACTGGCGCAGGCAACCGGTTTGCTGGCTTCTGAAACGGCTCCCGAAGTATTGGGCAAGGGAATGACCTATTACCTGGTCGGGCTCGACAAGGTCAGATTCAAACGTCCCGTGGTTCCAGGCGACCGTCTCATGCTGGAGGTAGCCTACCTGCGACACAAACGCAACATCTGGGCCTTTGCCTGCAAGGCTGAAGTTGACGGCGAGTTCGTAGCCAGCGCGGAAATCATGTGCGCCGCTGCGGAGCGGGCATCTTGATACATCCCACGGCCATCATCGACCCCGGGGCAGAACTGGCTCCCGATGTAAGCGTGGGGCCTTATGCGATCATCGGGTCGGGTGTCGTCCTCGGTTCCGGTACCCGGGTAGGTTCTCATGCCGTCATCAAGGGACCTGCCCGCATTGGCAGGAACAATCGCTTGTTTCAGTTCGTATCCGTGGGGGAGGATCCGCAGGACAGGAAGTACCAGGGGGAGGTGACATCACTGGAAATCGGGGATGACAATGTCATTCGTGAATACGCCACTTTGCACCGTGGCACGATTCAGGATCGGGGCATCACGACGGTGGGGCATGGCAACCTGCTGATGGCCTATACCCATGTTGCACACGATTGCGTCATTGGTGACCATGTCATCATGGCCAATGGGGCTTCGCTGGCGGGTCATGTCAGGGTCGACGATTACGCGATCCTGGGAGGATTTTCCCTGGTGCACCAGTTTTGCAAGATAGGCCGTTTCAGTTTCTCCGGCATGGGCAGCGTGATCAGTCGGGATGTGATTCCCTACGTCATGATCGGTGGCACACCCACCAAACCCAGGGGCATCAACAACGTCGGCCTTGAGCGGTCCGGTTTCAGTGCGGAGGCAATCCGTCAGATTCGCAAGGCCTACAAGGCGGTTTACAAGTCAGGCCTCAAACTGGAAGAAGCCTTGCAGGTATTGACGGCAATGTCCGATGAAACCCCTGAAATAATCTGCATGGTGGATTTTCTCAGGCAAACCGATCGCAGTATCATACGTTGAGTGTTGACTTATGTATCAGGCCGGTCTGGATGAGGTAGGGCGTGGCTGCATTGCCGGTCCCGTCATCGCCGCCGCAGTCATCCTGCCCGGAGAAGGCGATTGGATGGAGGAACTGGCCGACTCCAAAACGCTGTCGCCTGCAAAAAGGGAAAGACTGGCCGCACTCATTCGGGCCCGGTCGCTGGCCTGGGCCGTAGGGCGGGCAGAGGTCGATGAAATCGACCGGATCAATATCCTTGAAGCCTCCTTGCTGGCCATGGTGCGGGCCTTTCATTCACTTGTAATCAGGCCGGATCGCATCGTGGTCGACGGCAATCGTTTGCCACCGCTGGATTGTCCCGGGATTGCGGTTATCAAGGGAGATACCCTGCTCCGGGAAATATCAGCAGCCTCCATTCTGGCCAAAGTGGCCCGCGACCATGAAATGGCGGTACTGGACACACTGTTTCCGGGGTACGGATTCGGGATACACAAGGGGTATCCAACCCGTTTGCACCGGGAGCGGTTGACGACGCTGGGCGTTACGCCCCTTCACAGGCTTTCTTACAAGCCGGTAAAGGCTGTCACCTTGACTCACGGGCCGGTCGGTTATTCATGGCCCTATCCTGTAATGGCATGAATGATTCAAAAAAAATTATCAGTATCAACCGGGCAAAACCGGTGACGGTGGAATATCGCCATCGCCTGATCGAAACGGGTATCTACAAACAACCGGTGCCGGGTTCTGTTTTCGTTGGTGTCGAGGGGCTTGAAGGCGATGTGCAGGTCGACAGGGCCAATCACGGCGGGCCGGACAAAGCCGTTTATGTTTACAGCCATGAGAATTATCCGTATTGGGCGGAGGTAATGGGTCATACCGGCTATGCTTGCGGCCACTTTGGAGAAAATCTGACCGTGACCAATATGCCGGATGAGTCTGTTCACATTGGCGACATCTGGCAGATCGGAACCGTTATTACCCAGGTGACCCAACCCCGGGTACCCTGTTTCAAACTGGGCATGAAAATGGAGGATGCCGGTTTTGTCGAGCGGTTTCTTCATTCGGGGCGGGTCGGCTTCTACCTCAGGATACTGGAAACCGGATACCTGGAAGCGGGGCAGGCTTTATGCTGTCTGGAAACCGGCTTGTTCGGTTTGTCGATCCGCGCTGCCATGCTGGCGATAGTACAGAATCCAGGGCAGTCTGAAATCATTCAGCAGGCCCTCTCAATTCCTGCCTTATCAGAAGCCTGGCGGCAGGATTTACAAAAACGGTTGCAGGCTTTGAATCGTCCGCTGTCATCTGCTGAGTGCGAGTCAAAGGTTTTCGCGACTCGCGAGCAGGGTAATCAACCAAAAAAATCAATAACATGATCATGAACAACTTACTGCGTTTACCCCCTCCCGTTATTGCCCTGATCCTTGCCGTTATCACCGGGGGACTGGATCAGGTTTTGCCTTTTGCCAGTGTACTGATATCACCCCTGCTGGGTGTGGTGATGGTGTCGTCCGGGTTGGTGCTGATGTCACTGGCACTATCCGAATTCCACCAGGTGAATACTACGCCGCTACCGACTGGAGAGCCTGTACATTGTGTAACGACCGGCCCGTATCAATGGACCCGTAATCCCATGTACCTCGGATTGGTGACATTGCTGACAGGGGGGGCTTTCTTTTTTGGTGGCTTGCCTCTTTTCCTCGCCCCCCTGATACTTTTCTTCATCATCGACCGGGTTTTCATTCCGCATGAGGAAAACCGGATGACTGCCTTGTTTGGCTCTGTTTATCAGCATTATTACGCCACGGTTCGGCGCTGGTTGTGAGACGGTTGCAAGATGTTGACACTCGTGCTGCCGACCTGTTATTGCATGGCAAAACTGTATTTGTACCGGTGCTGGAGGCAAAGAAAGAAGCACGCTGGTCAGCCCGCTGCCCCAAAATAAACAGCAAAGAGGCTCAAGAAAGTGTGCTTGTGCCAAATGACTGACCATGCGTAATCGCCTCAGAATCATTGGCGGGGTATGGCGAGGCAGGAAAATCGGCTTTCCCGATCGTCCCGGTTTACGACCCACGTCTGACAGAATGCGGGAAACCCTGTTCAACTGGTTGCAGTTCGATGTTGAAAATGCCTGTTGTCTGGATTTGTTTGCCGGCAGTGGTGCCCTGGGGTTCGAGGCAGTATCGCGGGGAGCTTCCAAAGTGGTAATGATCGACTCTGACCCGGTTGTGATTGATTCACTGAAGCAAAACGCCAAACGGTTGGGTGCAACTCAAATCGACTTGATACAGGCCCACTATTCCGGTTTTCTTGGCAACCGGTCCGGCGGGCAGGGCTTTGATCTGGTATTTCTCGATCCGCCCTTCCATCAGGCCCTGTTGCAGTCCGCCTGTGATTTACTGGCGGCGGGTTACTGGTTGAAGCAGGGGGCAAGGATTTATCTGGAAACGGGTCAGTCCGGATTACCGGCCCTGCCCTCCGGTTGGCAAGTGTTGAAAACGGTGCGTATGGGGCAGTCTCACGGTTTTCTGCTACAAAACGAATCCCCGCCATCCCCCTCATGAATGTCAGCGCAATCTATCCCGGCACGTTTGATCCCATCACCAATGGGCATATTGATCTGGTGACCCGTGCCTCCCGTATTTTTGATCGCGTCGTGGTGGCCGTTGCGGAGAACCGTAACAAGTCGCCCCTGTTTTCGTTGTCGGAAAGGGTCGATCTGGCAAAAAAAACCCTGTCTGACATCGCCAATGTCGAAGTGATCGGGTTTGATACCTTACTGGTCGACTGCGCGATTACACACGGAACCCGGGTCATTTTACGGGGGTTAAGGGCTGTTTCTGATTTTGAATTTGAGTTTCAACTGGCCGGTATGAACCGGTCACTGGCCCCCGACCTCGAAACCCTGTTTCTGACACCGGGTGAAAAATATGCTTTTCTTTCTTCTTCTGTCATACGGGAAATTGCCAGATTGGGCGGGGACGTATCGCCCTTCGTACCGGATCGGGTCAGAGAAACCCTCACGGAAAAATATTCATCCCTGAGCTGAAAATCCATGGCTTTGCTAATTGCTGATGATTGTATCAATTGTGACGTTTGTGAACCGGAATGCCCCAACCAGGCCATCTCCCAGGGGAACCTGATTTACCATATCGATCCCGACCGGTGTACGGAATGCGTGGGCCATTTCGACAAACCTCAATGTGTGGCGGTTTGCCCGGTCGATGTCATCTTCAAGGATCCCGACCGGGTAGAGAGTCAGGCGGTTCTTCATGAACGATACCGATTGCTGGTGGGCGATTCCACGGCCCAACCGTAGCCTCGATGTAGCGAAGCGAAATCGAGGGGTTACGGTGGATAGCCGGATTAGTCGCTAGAAGCCGTTTATTTTTGGGCTGAAGCAGGTAAGCCAGGATATATCTGCTTACTCGATATCTTCCAGAATGACATCAAACAGCAGGGCGGTGTTGGGCTTGATGTAAGTGCCTATGGTTCGATTGCCATACGCCAGCTCGGACGGGATATAGAAGCGGTAATAATCACCTACGGACATGAGCTGTAAACCTTCTGTCCAGCCGGAAATGACACCGTTCAAGGGAAAAGTGATACCGGAATTGGCATCGAAGACCTGGCCGGAGGGCAGGTAGCCACGATAACTGACTTTAACCGTATCGGTCGCCAACGGTTTTGGGGTGCTGCCTCCGGCTCGCTGGATTACCTTGTACTGCAAGCCGCTGGCGGTTGTGATAATCCCCGGTAGCCCGGCGTTTTTATCGAGAAACTTTTGGCTTTTGTTCAGGTTGGCCTGGCCATCGGTGCTGACACAGCAGGTAGAGGGCGCACTGGCACGCAGACCCTTGTAAGTTCCGTTGACCTTGAGTTTTGCGGTCGTGATCTGTCGGGTTTTGGGATCCGTATAGGTTAAGAGTAACGTGCTTTTGAGTGTCCCCTGCAATTCAAGGCCATTTTGGGTGAGGGTGGCCGTATCCAGAAAGGATTTCAAGGTAATCGTCGACAGGGTGGGTGCTGTGCCGTACAACCGGGTTGCATAGTCGGTGAATTTGTTGACCAGTCGATTGACGTAGGCTGGACTGGTTTTACTGGCGTTGGCATCCTGGACATTCACCTGGGCCTGATAGGTGTTGCCAACGGATTGCCAGTTTGCCCCAATGCCTGACCAATCGTAGGCCTTGTAGGATTTATCACCCAGGTATTGGGCCTGGCTGAAGACCTGGTTGAGGGTTTCCGTTTGCTGGCTGGTTCCGATGCGGATGAGGATGGAGGAATTACTGACGACATCCCACATCCCTTCCGGTGTAGTATAGGTGAGGGCCAGGGCCTGGGTTGACATCAGTGTGATGGCCAGCAGAGGGACGTGACGAATGAGGATTTTCATGGGAGCTACCTTTGAATGTTGATGAGGATGAGGGAACAAGTAAAACAGAACCGGGCACGGATTATACCCTCACTGATTCGGCAAAGACCTGAGAAAAATGCTTTGCTTGCTTGGCAAGCGGTTTATTTACGATAACCTGATTTGATGTGCCATCCGGGGGAGACCTGTCCCGTGCAGCACTACGGTTTTACCGCCAGGTTCCTGAATTCAGTGTGAAGCGATTTTCCTACAACCATCACAGCGTGAGAACCATGAACATTTCGACCAGGCAGCAGGATGACACCCTCATTTTATCGATAGAGGAGGAACGGCTGGACGCTCATAACTCGCCGGAATTACGCGAATTCGTGCTGAAACTGTTGGGAGAAGGACAGATCCGATTCATCCTGGACATGTCCGGGGTTAGTTTTGTCGACAGCTCCGGACTGGGAGTATTGCTGTCCGGTTACAAGAATGTCAATCTGCAATCGGGGCGTTTTTGCCTGACCGGTTTGCATCCCCGGGTGCAGGCCATGTTCGAATTGACCCGACTTGATCAGGTTTTCGAAATTCATGCCAGTCTGAACGAAGCCCTGACCCATACCTGAGACCGGAGCAAACATGGGCGAAAAGACCCTCATCAATCTCGAAATTGTCGTTCCCAATGAGACTCGCTACCTTGGGTTGATTGGCAATATAGGCGAGGAGGTAGCCAGATTCCTGGATACCTATTCCGGTGACAGGGAAAGCCTCGGTTATCATCTCAATCTGGTGCTGACCGAGGCCATGGTCAATGCCATTCATTACGGTACCCGTGGTGAGGCGGGGGACACGGTCAGGGTGACACTCCGAATTGAAGATAATCAACTCTGTCTCAAGGTTTATGATCAGGGCCAGGGGTTTGATCTAAGTGCAGTACCCCTTCCAAATCTGGAGAATCTGCATGAAAACGGACGGGGTATTTTTCTGATACGCAGTATCATGGATAACGTTACTTACCAAAAGACGGATCAGGGCAATGTGCTGGAAATGTACAAGAAACTGGCTTGAGGCGTAATACCCCAATGGTCATGCGACTGGGTTTTCTGGCTTCCCATAATGGCAGTAACATGCAGGCCATCCTTGATGCCTGTCGATCGGGTTCGATTCTGGCACAACCGGTCGTGATCATCAGCAATAACCGGCATTCCGGTGCCTTGCAAAGGGCCGAGCGTGAGGGAATTCCGTATCAGCATCTGAGTGGAACCACCCATCCCGACCCGGCGCGTCTGGATCAGGCCATCGCGGCGGCACTCGAAACCCGGGGGGTTGATCTGGTTTTGCTGTGCGGCTACATGAAGCGGCTGGGGCCTTTTACCCTGCAGCGATTTGCGGGCACCATACTCAACATTCATCCGTCGCTTTTGCCCCGGTTTGGCGGAGCCGGTGCATTTGGCCTGCACGTTCATGAGCAGGTACTGGCTGCCGGTGAAACCCGGACAGGGGCAACGGTTCACCTGGTTGATGCCGACTATGACACCGGCAGGATACTGGCCCAGGTTACCGTGCCGGTAATGCCTGACGACACTCCGCAAAGCCTGCAAGCCCGGGTTTTGCCCTTCGAACACCAACTGTATTGCGATACCCTGCGCAAGATCATAGCCGGTGTGATCCGGCTGGATTGCGCCCAACCCTGATTTGCAGCACTGGAAGGCGAGGCGGCGGTGCTGGAACGTCAGTTAACCAGACGCTTTGGTGCCTTGAACGATGCGGTGCGGCAAAAACTGAAAACGGCCACCCAGCCACAACTGCAATGCTGGACCGACAGGATACTGGACGCGATGCGTATTGAAGACGTGTTCATCACACATTAACTCCCGCTGGGTGGAACGGCATAAAACAGCCCAATCGTATTCGCTTCGCTGCATGAAACCGCCACACGACAACGCCTACAAACAGATTTTCTCCCACGCCAAAATGGTCGAAGACCTGCTGCGGGGGTTTGTGAATGAAGACTGGGTCGGGGCACTGGACTACACCACACTGGA